>CEUO01055282.1_pt1 | contig 24555 bp, 36 predicted proteins | sample 531391 | NCBI WGS metagenome assembly CEUO01 (sample SAMEA2622799, study PRJEB7988) | marine metagenome | isolation source: saline water (ENVO:00002010), including
AGAGAGAGACCGAGCCCGCGCCGGCGGCGGGCCGGTTGCGCTTTGCCGGTGGCCCCGAGCCGGTGCCGCTGGTGCCGAGCTGCGCCATTTCCCGAAAGCTTTCCCAAAACTATGCAGACCCGAAACAGGCCGGCAGAGTAAGAATCCTTTTTTTCCTAGGGAATTTGCACATTCCGGCGGCGGGGGCACCCCTCGGGCGCGGGGCCGGAATTATAGTATGGGTCTGCGGGATTTTTTCAAAATTTCCAGTTTCTGTTACGGCACTATAGAAGTCGATGACATCCCTGCGCTGTTGTGCTTTACTGTTTGCAGTTACGCTTATGCCGAGAAAACCTAAGTACGACCGCGAAAAGATTAAGAGCGACTTCATGCAGAGCGGATGCTCGTTGAAGGAATTAGCCAAGCGGCACAATACCACCTACCGTTTCGTTGCCGAACTATCCAGTAAGGAGAAGTGGTTTGAGCAACGGGACACAATGCAACGTGAGGCGCGTGAAGCTGCCACCTCAGCCATCCTGAAGGAGATTGAGGATAAGAACGGCGGAGCCGTAAACGCAGCGGTAGCGAAGACGGCGGACCAAGTCCTAGAGCGGAGCAAGGGGACGGGCGACAGGCTTTACACTTTGTTTCAGGGAGCGGTCACTGCGCTGCAGGAGGGCGACCTGAAGACTATGCGCACGGCGATTGATGCTTGGGTTACGCTCGACAACCAGCTTCGCAAGATTCACCGCATCGACGACAATGAGGAGAAGCCTTTGGTGAACATTTCTGTGATGGCTGCTTTGCCGAAGGAAGTAAAGCCAGCGCGAGTTCAGGAAGAACTGTGACCGACGTAAGCATGCCGAATGGCAGACATGTGTAGTCACCGTAACTTTCCCCATCGTAAACGCTGGAGGCCAGCACCACGTAGTTTTTTTCCACCTGTACAACCCAGCCCACGGTCGTGCAAGGAGCGAGCCCTACGGAGTCCATCTCTTCCATGGTATAGCCTGAAGCGTCATCCCACTTGACTATAGCCAGCTTACCTAAGTCCTTCTTCTTGAATCGTACCCCCATAGGGAGATGATACCAACTCAGGGGAGGGACGTAAGTTAATTCACTTTGATTGTCTTGTGGCGGCGTTCCGCCTCCTTTTTGCAGCGTTCTGCTAGGTCAGGTCGGCTTAGATGTAAGCCAAAGTAGCACGTCCTAAGCATTGCGCTATCTGACTTAGGGTCAGCCAAGGTGTCTTCGGCTATTTTCTCCCATGCTTTTATGCGGTCAGATGTGCTCATTCTCTTGCTCATTAGTGGCCCGAGGATGCGATGTGAGGCGTTTTGCTAGCTGACTAGGGTCAGGAGAGCAGGAACCAGATTATGAGCCCTACAAAGAGGGCTAGGATAATTAGGTCAATTAAAAGGCTAAACTTGCGATTATATAGCCCTAATTGTTGCCGCTCATTTTTCGGTTTTTCTGGCGGACAAATGGATTTGCCGCTCAAAAATTTCGTGCTATCGGCTGGTTTTCCTTCGGGAGAAATATCCTCTAAATACGAAACTCGATTCTCCATATCCCTCACCATCTGGTCCAGCTCGCGCAGCCGGTTGCATCTGTTGGTGTAGCCGTCAGCGAATCCTTCGCTGTAGTATTTTAGTTCTGGGTACTTCTCGCTTTTCATAATCCTCTAGTCCCTGTCCTTTAGGTCGAGTGGGGCGTTCCAGTAGGCTTCATCTGCTGCTTCTTCATCGCGCTTGCGGTTAATCTCCCGCTTGGCTTTCATTTGTTCGAGGTATTCGTGGAGACCTTCCTTGAGCTCTGGGTTATTCTTATCACTTTTCATTGGCTTATTGTTACTTTCGATTGCGTTTCAATCCACACCTTGGCCCCGCAGGGCAAAGGGTTTTGGGGGCGGTAGACAACTTTTGAGGGTCCGCCTATCTCTACCTCATGCGCGTAGGTGTTGCTCTTGTAAGTCTTGACGGTCAGCACGGGTTTGTTCTCCTCGTTCTTCTTGTTTGATTTAACAACGTGCTGATTAACGTGGATTTTAGTCTTCATCGTACTCCTTACAATCTGGGCAGTCGTAGGTTAAGGAGCTGCCGGACTCCACGGAAAGGAAACCCCTCCCGTGGCAGTACCGGCAGCGTGGTTCAAGAGTATCGGCATCAATCTCCTTGGGTTCATCCAAGTCATTGTAGTCGTACTCTGTCATGCTAGTCCTTGACTACGGCGACGTGGCCGTGCTTGCTCTCCAGCTCGTCAATCCACTTGGTCATCTCCTCAAACCCGCGCACCCTGTACCGCTCTTTCATTGCCTTTCGTGCATGGTAGAACGTGGCGTGGTTACGCTTTGTGGCGCGGCCAAGGTTCGTGAGCGTGTATATGTCGCTGTGAGCCCTCTTGTTTGCCAGTATCGAGAACATTATCATCCGAGGGATGGCGAACTCAGGTTGTCTTCCTCGGCTGAGGATTGACCTCCAAGGGACGCCGGTTACCTCGGAAACGTGCTGAGACAGTTCTTTTATCTCGTTCACTATCCGCTCGACCGGCTCCTTGAGCGGGTCGTGGTCTTTGATTAAGTCGTCAGTTGTCATAGTTTTGTTACCTTGAGCTCAGAGCTCTTGCCCCATCGGGCCATTACTTTATCCATTAGGCCGGACAGCTTCACCTTCTGCCACCAGTCGGCAGGGTATTCGCAGCCGCCCCGATTATCTTTGATTTGCCGAGTAGCGTTTAACCAGTCCTCTGCGGACTGACACGACTCGATTAGTTTAATTTCTTCGTCTGTTATGTTTGTGTTTTCCATAGATTGAAGGCTGCGCAGAGCTCCGGTGTGAGGTGGGGCACCGGTTGCGAAAGGAGTGGTCGCACTCTGCGCAGCTTGAAAATTCATCCGGTCCATTCCTTTAGGCCGGAGCCGGTAGCGGATTTTACAGACTCGGTGAACTTCTCCCCGAGCCAACCATTGAGGGCGTTGGTGAAAGCAGCGTTCCAGTTAACCTGTAATGCGCCCTTACTCTGAGCCCAGTTGCTATAGAACTCTACCGCCTTGGCTAAGTTGATGCCTTGGCTCTGAGCTATCTCGATGTGCTTATCAGTTGGAGCAAAGTCATCGGGTATTGGTTTTTCCTTCCTTGCCTTGGTTTTGGTTTTCCGTCTCCGTATAACGTCTCCGTCTCCGTCTCCGTCTCCGTGCGCGGATGACCGCAGATGACCGCCGATGTCAGCCACGTGACTGTCATCTGTATGACAAGTGTCAGGGTCTGGGAACCGTGACTTCATAGCTCTTGTGCGTTGATTGAAGTCTTTTACTACTAGAAAGTGGCCGTTCCCGTCTGAGTACCTAGAGATTAAACCGGCAGTCACGCACTCCTCCAACCACCCGCTTACTTCTGATTCAGTAACGACATCGACCTTTAGCGGGTATAGTTGAGAGCGTAGCAGGGTGGGGTGAGCTGTGTAGCGACCGAAGTCATCCGCCACCGACATTAACCGCCGGTAGAACAGCTCGCCCCCGAGCGACAGTAAATCGACCCGTAGCGATGTGAGTATCCCTTCGCGGATTATCCGGTTGGGCATAATCTTTTTGCTCCTTTTGAGGTGATAATTTTCTCGCCGATAACCTCAGCCACCAGCAGTTTAGCCTTTGGGAGCGATATACCCTGAGCGTCTGCAACCGCGCTCTCGACTTTGCCTAACTCAACCTTCACGCAGTCAGCCATAACCAGCTCATCAATAATGCCGGCATTCAGGAGGGTTCCAATGGTATCACGTGAGTCCTTGACGGACCTGCGTTTAGCTCCCTCCCGTAGCTCGAAGCCCTCCACCGAGTTGGGGTCTTCCTCTAGCAGCTCTTTAGCCCTGTCCTCCAGCTCCTTAATCAAGCCCTTAACGGCCGCAGCCTTCTCCAGTGCTTGGCCGAGCTGTGAAGGAGATAGCATATCCAGAGACTTTATCTGGGATAAGGACTCCGCCTCCCCTGCTAAGGCGGGGCAAACAGCCTTAGCCTTACAGTATTTGCATTGTGCTTCACCAGCAGTGAGCTTCGGCGTACCTGTCGTGATGCGCTTGACTAGGGCGTTAGCCCAGCGCACAGCTCGTTTAAGGTCAGCTTCCTCGTATAAGTGATATGTAGGTGGGCCGGCCAGAGGCTGAACGATGCAGACGACAACCTCCGTGCACCCATCCTTCTTATATTTCTGGTAAGTCAGGGCAGCTAAACACTTGAGCTGCTTATTTTCTCTTGCGTGTGGCACCGCCTTGGGGCCGGTCTTGTAATCAAGTACAAGATACCTCGGCCCTTTGTATGCGGTTAAGTCGGACTGCCCGCTATATTTCTTGTTACGGCTCCAAAGCCTTTGTTCAGTATACTCACCGTCAGGCTTCTCACCCTTAAACACCATATCCCTTGCGGTCAGCGCATGCTGCTCACATGAGTTGCATATATCTAACTCGCGTGGGGTAAGCTTGCCCTTATCCTTACCGGTCTCAAGGCAGTGATGAATCCTGTCACCTGACCTTGAGATATCAGTTGAATTGTCTACGCCATGCTTTTGCTCCAGTAAAAACTTACCAGCACATAAAGAGTATCCTTCAAACCCGCTTCCTGACGGGTTGCCACCTCTGTTCTCATTTGATTTCCCTACGTTTTCCACTTGCTCTCCTTATCTCGCCGGCATCTAAATTAAATGCTGCGGCGTTAATTATTATTTCCAGCCCTCCTTGGTAAAAAAAGAAATGGAGCGAGCTGGTCATTCCGAAGTCTTTCCTGAGCCCAGCGTGCCCAACAGGTACTCTGGCCTCCTCATCAATCAGCCCCCGCGTGATACTCTTGCGACGGTCGTGAACTGCTTGTTCAATGACCGCTGCGAGCAGCACGCGGGAGCCGTGCTCATCCATTAGTCCCAGTCTTCTGGGTTGCCGTCAGCCGCACCAGCGGGTTCCTTGGAGAAGTCAGCACCTTGGGTGTAACCATCTTCCTGAACTTGGAATGCGCTCTTACGCCCCTCGTAAGGGACTAGGTCGAGAATCTGAATCTCAGATAACCCGCAGGCCACGCCGGCTTCAGACTTAGGCGCAGGGTAGGAGTGGATAGCGACCATTGCTACGGTGCCATTGCCAATCTCCTTGAGTGCCTTGATAGGCAAGTGTTTCAGCTTGCTGTCCACCACAGGCACCATCACGTTAGCTTTAGGCGTGATGAAGATACCAGCCTCGGGGTCTGGGTTCTTCTTCTTCGCCCCGTCCCGCAAGCTGCCCTCGAGACCAATAGCCTTAATTGCCTGCTGCTGCTTCTTGTCCAACTTAATGCAGTCCACTTGGTACCTGTTGGATTTCTCGTTAACCTTGCCTAAGTGAGCCCATTTGAGCTCACATTTGATAACGACCTCTTTTCGTTCGGTATTCGCCATATTATTTTCGTTTTGTTTTTGGTTTCTTTTCAGTTCCCGCTAATGCGGGGAGATTCTTTCCAGACGGATTAACGCGCCCTCCTGTCCCTTTGGAACTTGCTCTGCTTCTATTTGAATCACTGGCAAGTTCTTCCAGTTGTCGTCGGGCGGCAGTAATGCAATCGCAGATTGTAGCGAGGCATCCGTCCAAGTCTCTTCGTCGGAGGTCCGAGAAGCGGCATGTAATTGTGAGACGATACTGCTCACACACGATGCCATCCACTTTTGACATTTTGGGTCCGTTATTAGGCGACCATTGAAGATTCTTTTTTTGTTCTTCATCGCTGGTACGTGGCCCAGTCCCTGCACTACCAGCAGCAAGTCTTCGCCTAGCTTCTTCATACTGCTCATTCGTCCATCCCATAAGTTGGTTCTAGTCTAGGGTTCTGGAATCTGTAGTTCTCCGCTGCAAACTCCAGCTTCACAGTGGCCGTTGGCCCCTGCCGGTTCTTCATAACCATCAGCTCCATAATGTTTGATGAGCTGTCTGGCCGGTTAAGCATCCAAACCATGTCGGCGTCCTGCTCGACAGAGCCACTATCACGTAGCATGCTGAGCCTAAGCGAGCCATCATTATCAGCCTCACGGTTTAACTGGGACAAAATCAACACAGGGATATCCAGTTCCATGGCGATTTGCTTAATAGCCTTGGAGGATTCGGTGACCTGCTCGTAAAGGCTGTTGCCATTGCCGCGCATGAGCCCGAGATAATCCACCACGATAAGCCCGACATCATGCTTAACCTTCATCTGCCGAGCCTTGCTCCGCAGCTCACCAGCAGTGATGCCCCCTTTAGTTTCGTAGAAAATCGGCAAGTCTCTGGTTGCCCCATAAGCTGTAATTACACGCCCCCACTCACTCTTAGTCAGCTCTCCAGCCATAACGCTTCGGCCGTTAACCGAGGACTTACTGCATACAATACGGTGAGCCAGTTCCTCGTCAGTCATCTCAAGACTAAATACGCCAACAGGTGTTCCGCTTTCGGCCACGTTTGTCGCAATGTTAATTGCCAGAGTAGTCTTTCCCATAGACGGCCGCGCAGCTAGCACAATCATGGAGCCTTTGCGTAGCCCAGTTGTTAGGCTGTCCAGCTTTACGAACCCTGTCTGGACACCAGCAGGACCACCCCCCTCGTGGGCTTGCTCCATTGTCCTCATCGTCTTTTGCAACGCTGACTTCATGGACACGAACTCCCCGCCAGTATTTTTTAGTGCGAGCTCGGTTAAAGTCTTCTCGATTCCCTCGAGTGCCTCATCATCACTGCACCCGCTCTCAATTATTTGCTGCACGGAATAAGTGTGGTGAAGGACTGTGCGGAGCCTGTGCTTATCCTCGATAAGCTTGCAGTAGCTTTCCCAGTTCAAAGCTGACGGTGTTTCAGTTTGGCACTGCGCGAGATAGGCTACCCCACCAAGTTTGTCCAAATCCACATCTAGAACATCTCGGATAGATATGCAGTCAATGGGCGTTTTGTCGGCATTTAGCTGCACCATGCCCTCATATATGATACCGTTCTTCCGTTGATAGAAAGCGGCTGGACTCAGTCGGGGGATGACTGAATCCAGCACGCTATTGTCGAGCAAGATGCACCCCAGCAAAGCCTGCTCAGCCTCGGGTGATGACGGTACACCTAGCTCCAAATCTCGCACACCGGTATCAGTATTAAGCGGCTCGCCTGCTGGTCGCCGCCCGACATCCGGTTTTGATAATATTTCCTGCATAACTCCTTTAATCTTTCCGTTTCCACTAACAGAACCATGTCGTCCTTATCACCTCGGTGCACCACGATAGCCCACCAGTCCGCCTCAGTTTTTGCGATACCACTCGGACGCCCTTTGTATTTATATTCAATCGCAAGGTTCCCGCTGGTTGATGTGATATAATCCCGCTTTACCTCAATTTTGCTACCTCCACTGAGGAGCTCCCTCACAATGGCCTCACCCTCGAGACCTTTTGACAAGTCTAAATCCCATTTAGGATTTGCGTTCATGCTGCTTCTCAAGGCTCGGAAGGCCGACCCCAATTAGGTGAACGATAATCCCTGACTTAGTCATGCCCGAAACCTCCATAAGCTTCTCAATCCTAGAACTGAGGGAGGCGTGTAGCCGCAACGAAACTGGCCCGCGCTTACTTGCCGGCCCAGCAGGGTTAATTGGCTTACCTTCTCTTGTGCTGCTTTGCATTCGGATATAATACATTGAGTTACAGTTAAATCAAGCAAACACTCGGACTTGTTAATAAGCTTTCGCTCATTTGATTATCACCTTCCCGACCTTCTGCCGGTTAGCAATCTCACGAAGCTTGAGCATCACCGCAGTATCCACCTCCTCAAGAACGCTGGCAGAGACCTGACTGTAGAGCTTCATATCGCTCTTATCTTTGACATCCTTCCAGACCCGTCGCTGAATCTCGTTGGCACCGGAGTCCACTAGCCTAACTAGCTCCTCTTTAACTTTTTTGTTTATTATGAATCTACTCATTTGAACTGATGGAAATGTAGCACAAGAAAATACTTTGTCAAACAAAATATTACAAATAAATGATTATGGTCGATTCTATTGTTTGACAAGACTATCCGGTGTTGTAGATTTTCTTTGCGGCTGAACCCGCCTAAAAGTTCAAACTTTAAGCCCTACTGTGGCGTGGCTTACCACACGGCCCTACTCGGCAATGGCCATCCGATGCGACAGGAGAGCTCTGTCCGCAGCACGGGTGTGCCGCACTTCAGGCTTTCCGCAAACCTAAGAACTATAATAACAATATGGCTTGTACAGCATTTGACGCGATGGCCGTTCTCTCCAAAAATTTGGCGAACGACGTTCACCGCGCAGCAACACATAACTCGCTATGGCTGAACGCTATCCCGCGCTCTACCTATGCAACGAACACTGGTCTCACTCAGCAGACCTTTAACATTGAGAACTCCCAGCCACTCATTGACACTGAGACTTGGAGCACAATCACGTTAAGTGACTCGTCTAGCTCCGGTAACCTCGGTGCCTGCGCTGACCCCACTTGGACGGACGCCACCCTCGGGTACACCGCTAAGGAGTACAGTCCTTCTCGGTTCGCCCTTCGCGGCCCCGTTTTGTGTTCTACGGATTTGATTTTCCAGCACGCTCCTGACGCCTTCTTGTCAGCTTATGTAGATGAGCTCGGCAAGCGGTCGAAGAAGAGCTGGGAGAATCAGCTCATCAACAAGTACATGGAGATTGCTCACAAGGCGATTGTGACCGGAACCGGTGCCACGGCAGGTATTACTACCGATGCGGCTGGCGGCGTCCTCGAGTCCACAGCTTTGGCAGCAACCACCGTTAACCTAGAGCAAGCTCACCTTGACACCGTCGCTATCGAGCTCATCGAGAACGGCGCAACTGAAGGTGACAGCAATGGGTTCATTACCTTGGAGGCCGAGGGTCCAGTGTTCCCGCTGGTTTGCTCGATGGAGGCATCGAACCAACTAGCCAAGAACAACTCCGACCTGCGAGCTGACTTGCGTTACGGTGAGCCGAACCAGCTCCTGAAGCGTCTAGGCGCATCTCGGGTGTTGGGCTCGTTCCGCCACGTTCCTCAAATCACGATGCCGCGCTTCTCGCACGACGGCACTAACTACGAGCGGGTTCACCAGTATGTAGCCAGAACTGGTAGCGACGCAGCTACCAAGGGCACCGGCTATGAGCTGAACCCCGCATGGAAGACTGCGGATTATGAGGCCGCTATCGTCCTTAACCCGTCCGTGATGCGCACTGAAGTGGTTCCACCTGTCAGCTCGGCTGGCGGAGTGAACTTCGACCCAGTTTCCTACAATGGAGATTGGCAGTGGGTTCTCGGCGGAAACAACATCTGCGACAACGCCGAGGCGGGGGCAGACCCATTGAAGAAATTGGGTCGCCACTACGCTGAATACATGGCCGCTTTTGCTCCTGTACGCCCTGAAGACGGTATGACTATCATCTTCAAGCGTACTGCCTAAGAGTAGTCGTCAACACCAGCGGGTGCCCCCTTTCGGGGGGGCATCCGCGCTTTTACGAAACAGAAAACACGGATAACTAGAGGAATTATTATGGCGACGACTAAAAAAGAAAAACCAGCTCAGCCAGCTCGCGGCGTAAAAACGACGGAGTTTTGGCTCAGCTTACTTGCGGTCCTGACAGGCTTTGTAGTTAGCTCAGGACTTGCGGACCCCGACGGGGTAGGCACATGGGACAAAGTTATTGGCGTGGTGGCCACGCTGCTTGCGGCGATGGGCTACACCACAGCTCGGACCAAGGTCAAAGTAGCCTCCGAGGAGAATAAATAATGACCCCAATCATCGCAGCTCTGCAAGGGCTTGCGTCTTTGCCCAAGCTAGTTGACCAGATTAACTCGCTGGTCAGCCAGCTTGGGGCACTGGAGAAACGAATCAATGAAGCTCAAGTGGTGGAAAGGATGGCTAATAAGCGTGCTCGTAATCGGGCCGCTATTGAGCGGGTGCTCGCTTCACGCGAGGATGGACAGGGGGCAGGAGCTGATAAGCCACCCACAGTTTGAGTCCGCTGTAACACACGCTCCAGCGTTCACCGCCCTAGCTCTAGATATAATTGTAGAGCTAGAAGCTGAGCTGGAGCGCAAATGAAAGACCCTGACCCAGCCCCGAAGACTCATGTAAACAAACATGAGGGTTCGGCGGCTGAGTTGATGGTAGCTTGCGAGCTCGTCCGTCGAGGGTTCTCTGTGAGCTGGCCGTTCAATGATATGGACGGCTATGACTTGATAGCCGACTCAGGTGAGTCGATTAAGCGGATTCAGGTTAAAAGCTCATCAGCAATAACAGCTCGGGGCACATACCGGATACTAATGGCCCATGGCCATAAAGTGAAAAGCAAGTACACGAAGGAGCATTGCGATATAATTATATCCGTACTGTTTTACCCTGAATCTCCAGCGTTCTATATTATACCCATCACTGAAGTTAAACAGCTACACCTTACATTTTTCCCCACAGGAGCACACCCGCGCTACCCCAATAAATGGAGAACGTGCAAAATGGAACCATTTAGAGACCGATGGGACTTAGTCCGCTAGGAGCCGGTCATATCCCTGAACGCATCCAAGAAGGATTTCTCTGAGTTGTCCTCATTGCTGGACTCAGACTTTCCAGTTACGGAAGGGGTCACCCCCTGAGCTAGCCCGTTTTGCTCCCGAAGCTTCCGGTTAATTTCCAAGGAATGAGCAAGCAGCTCACGATACTTTGGCCCAGCAGCAGCCCATAAGGATGCCTGAGCTAAGTCTTGCTGGCTGTTTGTATCCCCAATGAATATGTTGCGTGCGTGCTCGAGGCGGTCATTGACTTCCTTATTCCACCGAACAGTGTCTTCGTCATCTCCATCACGGGTCTGGAATACGTCAAGGTGGCTGATAGCTTGTTTAGCCACCCCGTCAAACAGCTCACTTGACTGCTCGATGTGACGCTTTTGCTCCGCACTTTGGCTCTCCATTAAGCTATTGTAAGTCGCTTCAGAGTCAGCCAGTGCGGCAGCTCTCTCTGCGCGAGCGGCCCCCACCTGCTGGAGCACAGCTCCCATAATGGCGGATTTAGAAGTGGACAGCTCGCTAAACACTTCCTCTAAAGCATTAGAGCGATACTCACTGTCCTCCATCCGAATCAGCTTCTCAACACGGTCAGCGTCATCCGAGCCAACAATCTGCCGAGCCTGCTCAATGGCGGCGTCGATTCGGGAGTTGAACTTCTTGCGGAACTCTGGGTGCTTTTCGATAGCGTTAAGTTTGAGTAGCTCAGACATTTCGTCCCGCTCTTTCTTGGTGCTTTCAAGGATAGCGTCTACGTCATTATTCTTGAGCTCAGACATTTCCTGTCGCAGCTTTTCCAGCTCAGCCTTAGCGGAGTCGCGCTCTGCTTTTAGGGACTTAAAATCCGAAGCAGACCTTGACTCACTCTCAGGGGCTCGCTCAGGCTCTGGGGCTTTTTCCTCAGCAGGCTGAGGGTCTTCCGGCTCTCCCTCGGTAGCTCGCTTAAAAGCGTCAGCAAAGGAGCTGGGCTCAGGCTTGCTAGACTCATTAACAGCCTCCGGTTGGGGCTCTTCTGGAGTTGCCTCGTCGTTGTTAACAGAACTGCCAAGCTCAAAGGCTTTGACGTTCTCCATCGTGAATGTGTCACTTTCCATCGTAGTAGTCGTTTTTCTCTGAGAAGTCGGCAACCACTGTTTCGTTAGCTTCTTCAGGGTGGGTTGCCATCCCCCTGAGAACATCTAAGCAAAGAGCAAAGCCTACATCCTGACCATAGCTGTAAGCATGGTCTGTGGCTGATGCTCCAACTCTTGGCAGAGGCGCGTTAACCGGCCTCTCGCTTTCGAGAACTCCAAGCATTGCTTGGAAGGTTTCAGTGCTTTGCAGCTCTGCACTTTTCTTAATTAAGGCGGCGTCTGTCCGCCACTGATTGAGGTTCATATATTTGGTTTATAGTGGAAACCCCAAGCTTCATAAGTGTAGCTCGGCTTTTTTCCATGGATTTATGAGCCTCCAAGATATCATCCATATCCTGACTGCTCTCGATAACTGCCTTAGTATATTCGAGGTCTTCCCGAAGTAGCTCGGCAATATGTATTACATCACTTGTGTTTAGTGGTATGGTCATTAGTTCCCCCCAATGTATTGAGCAGCTTTAGCATCCTTGAGAGCCATATCCTGCTGAGTTTTCTGCGTCTTTCGTTGCAGGTCATTCTGGAGTTTAGCATCTCGGCGGGCTTCGTCCCGCTCAAATCTTGCCTGAGCTATGGCCTCTTTAGGGTCTTGCCCTGACTGAACCATAGCTATCTCTTGCTGAGCCCGCTGGGCCTCAGCCATGTCTCGCTCTTGCTGCTCGAGCTGGCTGGCTAGCTGATTAGCAGCTTTAATTATTTGCGACTTTTGCTCAGCAATTTGTTTAATCGCGCCGCCCCTAGTCGGGTCTTTGCTAAGCTCAATCTCATGGCCCTCAACGTGCTTCATAACTGCGCTAAGGAATGTCAATACCTCAGACAGGTCCGCCTGCCCTTGCTGAGCCCCGCCGACCGCCTCAGCCGCAGCGGTCAAGTGAACCTGAGAGTGTATCAAGTGATTGTCTAGCCCTGCTACCGGAGTCACAGCCCCTTGCTTGAACAGCACATTCTCCCGTGCTGCCTCCTGCATTTGCTCCTGTGCGGACACATCTTTATCTGGGGTGGGGAAATACCGGTCCAGAGCCTGAAAGCCCGTCATCGAAGCGATAGCGTCCTTTATGACATGCTCTCTGCCGCCCTCTGGCAGCATGCCTGACATGTCTAGCAGTTGGTTCATTACCGCCCTGCGCTCCATTGCCGAGCCGGCACCTGCTGTCCTTGAGGCTGTGGCCTGAGCCTTCTCAAGAGCTTCTGGTGGGACGCCCCGATTGATGCACCTTTGCTGGAACTCGAGGGCCATAGCTCCACCGGCAACATCTTTAGTTAGAATAGAGGAGGCGGCGCGGCGGTAACGCTCGTTAAACAGCGCATCGAGCTGGATGTAGTAGCGATTGAGCTGCGTCTTCCCTAGCACTGACTGCTGGGAAACAATGGCCTGAATCTCGGTTGCTGTCCTCGGATTACCCTGTTTATCCAGCCGCTGCCTATATTGGCTTAGGTTGGCCTGCAGCATTCCCTCTAGCTCGCGCTCAACAGCCAGAGGTGCATCTAGCACCCCGCCAGCCGTTGTCTGCTGCACGTCAAAGTCTGCCGGAAGAACGGTGTATGAGCCCATATTAACAATGTTCATTTTGTTTTGGGCATTAGGGCTAGTGGGTTTAAGCATGATGCTGGACCTAGCTTTGGCTGCATCCACTAAATCACAGCGTAATCGGTTCTTTAGCTCGAGTGCGCTGTACATCTTGACCCCCAAGCCCTTAACTCCATGAAGCTTTCCATCCCCCTTGTCGTACATCATTACATGCAGACACTGCTGCCAGTTCTCGTAACGCCCCACCTTCCGAAAAAGGAAGGACTTTCCTGTTCCGCGTTCGTCCACAATGCAGTGAGAGATGGCCCCCTGCGGGTTCCTGTCATCGGGAAACTCCCTATAGAAAACGTGGGCAACTTCGATAGTGTCGCAGCGCGAGCTGTAAGCTAAATCATTATTCCTAATCTCCTGCTGCATAGCCTCCCATCTCTGCGACTTTCGGCCTCGAGTCGATGGGGATGCCTTCATAATGGCATCCTTCGCAGCTTCTACGTCCCAGCCAGCGGCCGAGGCAACACCGCTATCCCGTATAAAAGAATAGAGCTCATGCACTTGATAGCTCGAACGCACTACAGCTACAGAAAAGTCGCCCACATTAGACTTAGTCCCGTCTGGAATGAGCAGGTCTCCGCACTTAATTGGCTTGCAACGCCAATCAAAAGAGTCCTCAAACAACAAGGGGCCGCTCCCGTAGAGCACCATCTCGTGCTGACTTAGCTGCATGAGGTAATCGAAATCCCCATCCTGTTTTTGCAGACGGTCGAACTCTTCGGTTATTATGCGGCTATACTCCTCGCGCTGGTTAACATCCCCGTGATTGCACTGAACTTTAGCGTAGTGCCTAACCTCGGCAAACACGTCATAAAACGCAGACAACGCCATATTAACGAAGCTCTCAGCCTCCCGAAAGTTCACGTTGCAACGATGTGACTGGCCAATCCGTTTAAGTTCAGCGGAGTTGTACGGACTATTGCCATCAACCAGCCCCTTCACCTTAGCTCTAACCTTAGCTCTAGGCTCGTCAGCTCGGATAAGGTCGTGGACCATAGACAGAACCGCCTTGGAATCGTTTAACCTAGACTCTGGGGTTCCGGTCTTAGTGATATTTTTAAGTTGTTCCATATTATTTTTTCCAACAGCCAGCAGGCAGCAGCTCGCTCACTCGCTTGTCCATGTGTTTTTGTAAAATTTCTAAAGGAAACCAGATTTGCGCCTTATTCAAGCACCCACAGTGCCGGCAGCTCTCTAGGCTTGAATCAAACTTGGTCGAGCTACTCCCCGCCACCGCCTGAACCATTTGCTTAATTCGCTTCGAGCTGCAACCAGTGCAGCCTTCGGCCTTAACATTGTCAGGGCAGGTGGCACAGATACTCGCCCTCCGGTCCGCCTCCTTCTGGTCAACCTTGTGCCAGCCCTTGACCAAGGACTCAATCATTATCGAAGTGAACTGAGCAACCTGCCCCCATGTTATTTGCTTAGGAACAATGTCAGCACCATTGTCATCCTTGCACATCGCAGGGAACAGCTCGCACACACCCTCCTCAACATCTGAAATAAAGGTAACGGGGATAACAAAACCATTAGCCACCCTATGATTCCTGACGTTCTGCACTAGCTCAATCCAGCTATCACCCTCGATAATAACGCCAGACTCGGGCTCCTTATACTTCCACACGCCACCACGGGGGACGTTGTTCCGGTTAATCAACTTATTCGGCATATAAATTATCGGGCGAATATATCGAATCGTACTTTAACGATAAAGCTGACCATTGTTTATCAGAAGACGAGCTGCTTTTCAAGCTGCCTTCCCCAAGAATCCTAGCCATCTCCACCACACAGGCGGCTGCGTCCGCATAATCGGGGCTCTGACCTGTCCGGCCTTTCATGGCTGCTTTACGCTCCACAACTATCTTACGCTTCTCGTCGTCAAACAGTCTTGAGCACAGCTCAACCAGTGTATCCCTGTCTAAGCCGCGTATCTGTTCACGAATAACCCATTGCCTAATTGAGAACCACAGCTCAGTAACCCTATTAGCGTATGCCTCATGGCTGGGCCGCATGTCCTCCGAGCTCACTGGCTTGTCGCTGGCCTTACCTCCGAACTCAACCCTGTTAATTAGGTTGCTCCACTCCTTGTGCAGGATATCGCAAAGCCCTCCGCCCTCACCGGTAGCATCAATGGCAAGGTGTTCTGGTAGGCACCCCCTACTCACGCACTCCTCTTTCACCTGCCTAGCTATCTGGAAATGAATTGGCTCATCGCTTGAGCTATCAACATTTATGCTAACAATATCCTCAAAGTCCAAGCCCATGAGCCCAGAAGGCAGGTCTCCGTACTTGGCAAACCTTAATACGCACCGGTCACCACCAAAGGCAGGGTCTAGCCCAGCTATTAGAGTGGACCTAGTGGCAAAGGTGTGCTTCTCCGTCACTCGATACTTGGCGCATAAAGTCTCAGACAGCACGGTTTTGACCACTCCAGCCGGAGGCCAGTGCCCCCGAACGTACTTCCAAAACCTCGGTGAAGCCTCGCCTTCAAACTCAATGGACTGTCTAACCTGTTCTGCGGTAATAAGATACGGCCATTTATTTGCCCCCGCCTTCATGTTAGGGGACTTCATTCCGTCAAACTTAACACACACGCCTCGGCTGGTTTCCCATTCCTCGGTCTCTACATCGACGCTATTCCATCCCCGTTTAGGCTCACTATACCGGCCGTGCTCGTCTAGTATTGAGTGCGGGTTGCCAATCGCCAAAAACTGAAACTCAGAGCAGCCCTTGCTCAAGTTGGAGCAAGCCTCGAAAGCAGCAGGCGGGGTGTCCGTAGCTTCATCACAGATGCTCAAAATCCTATCACTGTGAATACCTTGGATATTTGCCACAGCCTTAGAGGTTGAGCCATCCAGTACAGCCAGCCCGAATATGGCGTGCCGGTCGTCCCCTCGAGTGCATTGCAAGATAGTACGCGAGTCCACCATATTCCCAATAAAGCGGCTAGACGAGCTGCGCCACAGCTCTTGGATGTTAGCCCACGCCCTCTTCCTAATCATTCGAGCTGTGGTCGAGGTAAGTATAACCGTGGAATTTGCAGGGTCAGCGAGCCACCAAACAAGGGCGTAGAGCGAGCTGCCGTATGTCTTCCCGCTGGCAGCGCAGCCAGTCCAAGTGACCCACTGGTAGTCGCATAGGGATTCAATCTGTCGCTCTAGCCACGGGTTCCATTCGAGCTCAGGCCAAATCATATTGGCCGCATTTTGAAAATGTCCAAACCGCCCCAGTCCGCCTTGGTCAACAGTCCTGTTTGTCCTAAAGCAGTATAGCTCTGCTTCAAGAGGGCTAACCTCCGAGCTGAACTCTAGCCCATAATACTCATGCACCTTGACTTTATCGTTACAGGCTATTACATTCGATGTCCATTGTAATCGACAACAAATGTCCGTAATACTTCCCAAAACTTCGACTGATGGCTCCAAGTTCGGGGGGTCAGCCAAGCAAACAAACATAGCAGCCTCATATACCGGACCAGCAGGACCGCAAGGCCCAGCAGGAGCTGACTCAACGGTAGCTGGGCCGACAGGCCCAGCAGGCCCGCAAGGCCCGCAGGGCAACGCTGGGGCTGATGGGGCTGACGGAGCCGATGCAGCTACCCCTAACTGGACCTTTCAGACCTCGACCGTAGCGGCTGGAGGTACACCTACAGTCAGCGCAACCGGAACCTATCCTAACCAAACAATTACGTTTGGCCTTGTTGCCGGAAGCGCGGGAGCTGACGGAGCTGACGGAGCTGATGGAACAAACGGAACAAACGGAACAAACGGAACAAACGGTAGTGACGGCACAGGGTTTACCGGCGGGAGCTACAACTCTTCCAACGGCACAGTAACTTTCACATCTGATGACGGGTTAGGATTCACAACGGGCGATTTAAGAGGGGCCGACGGGGTTAATGGCACGAATGGCACGAATGGTAGTGATGGTAGCGATGGGACTGGATTCACTGGAGGCAGCTACAATTCCAGCAACGGCACAGTAACTTTCACATCTGATGACGGGCTAGGATTCACAACGGGTGATTTAAGAGGGGCTGATGGAGTTGACGGAGCCAACGGAGCTGACGGAGCTGACGGAGCTGACGGAGCTGACGGAGCTGACGGGGTTGAGGCGATTGCCAAGACTCACGTAGTCACTGTATCCAACAGCAAGTTCTACATAGACGGAGCGAATTCTCCTCAGTTGCATTTCTTTAGGGGTCATAAATACGTCTTAGACGTTAGCGACTCATCAACTAACAGCCACCCCTTTTACTTTCAGACCACCAACAACAGCGGAGCCTACGACTCTAGTAATGTCTACACGTCTGGGATTACTAATAGCGGGGCCACAAGTGGAACCATAACCGTAAAACTTCCCTCCGATGCGCCAAGCACCCTATACTATAGGTGCGGTAACCATTCAAATATGGGCTACACAGTTTCTGTTAAGAACCTGTTGCCCAGTGAGCTGACGGGCAGTCAGGGGCCGTCTGGTGCTGACGGCCACGAAATAATTACCGGAACCGACTCTAATAAAAGCAATAGCCTCAGCAGTGCGGGAGTTAATTCTGACATATATTTTGCTACCGACACTCATAAGTTCTATAAAAAATACTATGTGTCAGGGTCTGCTCAGTGGGTTGAAATAGCAGACGTAACTGGTGACACGGGGGCTACGGGGGCGCAAGGCCCAGCAGGAGCTGACGGAACTGGCTTCACTGGGGGTAGTTACAATTCGAGTAACGGCACTGTAACCTTTACGTCCGACGACGGCTTAGGGTTTTCGACGGGTGACTTGAGAGGGTCATCTGTTCCGTCGGGCGGCGCAACCAGTCAGGTGCTTGCCAAGGCCAGCAACACGGACGGAGATGCCACTTGGATAGACAACACAGGTGGTCACGCGATAAAAGACGAGGGAGGCTCCGCACTAACCACACGAGCTAACATGACCTTTATAGGTGAGTTAGTCGCCGCAACAGACAACAGCTCTACAACATCAACTGACATAACAATCGACGCCAAAACAGTTTGGCTCTACGCATAAAATGGCAGCATCACACAAATTACTTAGCAGCGGTCAGCTAGGAAGCTCGACCGCTAACATCTACGACCCTAGCAGTGTAACCGGCATGGTTAAGACTGTCGTGCTACATAACACAAACTCAACTGATGAGTCGGCTGAGCTCTACTTTAACGGCACGGCAGACGCAGACCGAATGATTAAGGTGACGCTTCAAGCTAACGAGACATTTGAGTGGAGCGTTGGTCACATGGTCGTTGTGCTGGACGCTGAGACTCTAAAAGGGAAATCAACCACGGCCAGTAAGGTCAACTACTTCATATTTGGAGCGGAGGAATAATAATGGCATTTAGCTCATCAAAGATTACAGCAATAACAGGTGCTACCGGAGCACAAGGACCAGCAGGGAACGACGGTGCTGACGGTGCTGACGGCGCACAAGGCCCGCAAGGCCCAGCAGGTTCAGTAAACACCGCCACAGACTACACTTGGACTGGCAGTAACAGGGCCACTCCTGCTGGTGAGAACGACGGCAGCTTCGACTTGGATAACGGGCAAAACTTTACTTGCACACCATCCGCCGCAGTCACCCTTACGTTTACTTCTGACACCAGCGGCGGAGGCAGCGGAGCTTTAAGCTCAACCCAATCAGGCCAGTCTGGATTCATACTGCTAGATAATGGGAGCACAGCCAAGGCCCACACCTCAGCTTCGACTACGTTTCACGATGCTGAATTTCTAACGACCATCGGCGGCACGGGTAAATACCTAATCAGCTACCTGTGCGATGGGACTAATGTGTATTGTTCAACAACTAAAGTCTTAACCTAATGGCTTGTTTCCAAACAGGATTAGCCGGTAAGAGTGCTGCTGGGGCTGCGGTAGACCCTGTGACACGTTCGCTGCGGTTAGTTGGCCCAGCATCCAGCAGTAGCAGCAACCAAAATGAAACCTGTAATCTAAAAAGAACCTTTTCGTCTGCTGGCAATAGAAAGATTTACACGGTTGCTTTTTGGGTTAAACGCTCAAGCATCTCCAACGCTAAACAAATTCTTTTTTCGTCTGGCGGGTCAGGGGATTCCAACACAAACGAAATTTCATTTAGGAGTAACGACACACTGGAGTTTTATCTATATCCCTCCACTTCAATGTCGCGCCTTGCGACTGCGGCAAAGTTCAGAGACGTAAGTGCGTGGTATCACGTTACTGTTGCTGTAGACACAACTCAAGCAACTGCGGCAAACAGGGTTAAGATGTTTGTAAATGGTGTTCAGCAAACTTTTGAGACGCATACCACTTACCCTGACCAAAATGACCAAAGCCATTTTAACGACAACAGAGAACATAAATTTGGGGAAGAGCAGCACCGGAACAGGTACAACGCTGAAGTTTTACTAGCCGATTGTTACTTTATTGACGGGTCTGCTATTGAACCAGTTGGCAACTTTATCGAGGACACAGGTTATTCGTCCTATAAGCCAAAAGCGTTCGATATGTCCAGCTACGGAGGAAACTCATTCCATCTGGATATGCAGCCGAGCCATGACAGTGATTTGCTCGTGTCCTCCGTAGGCCGCAACGATGGCGACACGTTGTTTGCTGATATGGCGGCGGGGCATACGATTACTCGGTACGGAAACACTCATCACGACAACACTGTTGGCAATCCTTTTGGCTCTGGGACGGCAATGTATTTTGATGGTTCTGGGGATTACCTCCAGACTAGCACCAGCAGTGATTTAACATTTGGAACGGGCGACTTTACCGTAGAAACTTGGTTCTATCCGACAACAGTGGACACCTCTACTGGCTATAAAGGCATTATCTCTGATGAGCTTTACAGCAGCACGGGCGGCTGGGCTGTATCGCAAAGGGACGATGAACTCTCACTCTGGGTCAAGGACACTGGCGGCAGTTGGGTTAGCTTTGTTGCGGATGGCGCATTAACCGCCAGCCAATGGCAACACATCGCTGTCAGCTATGATTCGTCGTCTACCACTACCCGATTGTTTGTTGATGGAACAGTTGTAGCTTCTGGAACTACATCGGGGTGGAACCTTACAGGCGATCAAATTGAGATTGGTCGTAGTGTTTCGGGGCAAGAGATTACTGGGTACTTATTTGATGCCAGAGCAACCAAAGGTACAGCCCGATACACCAGCAACTTTACCGCACCAACCGCCGCGTTCGAGCTAAACCCCGTCTACATCGGCGGTGACCAGAGCGGTAACAAGAACCACTTCCAGCCAACAGGAATTGATTCAACGGACACCCGCGAGGACAATCCATTCAAAAACCACGCAACGTGGAACCCTCTGATTAAGCGGTCAAGCACCTCTAACATTTTCACATACAGCGAGGGCAACACCGTAGCCACCTACACAGGAGGCGTAGCGCACACATCCACAACTATCGCGTCCAGCGGCGTTCATTATGCGGAGTTTGCGTTTAGCGGCGGTACATCTAGTATTTCTGGGGCGGGAGTAGTTCGGGCAAGATGGAATGGTGGACACGCTGATTCCTACACCACCAATTATGGAGGGTGTTACTATGGTTCAGACGGAAATGTTGATTCACCGTCTGGCAGTACATCAGTTGCAGCAGTTGGTAGCAACCGTCTAGGCATCGCGTTTGATGGAGCCAACAACAAAGCCGACTTTTACGAAGTTGAATCAGATGGAACAAAAACACTTCTTAAAAGCCTAACGTCATCCGACAGCATTGATTTTGATGGTAGCGCAACATTTACAGCAACCTCTCACGACTCTGGCGCGACATCTATCACTGGATATTTTGAAGCTGGTGAATGGTGGGGGACTGCTCCGAGTGTTGGCAGCACAACAGCTACCTCGCTGAACACTAGCAATCTCGGCACGCCCACTGTTAACCCTGAAGAGTATTTTTTAACAGCAACGTACACAGGGGCTGGTGGCAGCGAAGAAATAAATCTTGGATTCACTCCAGACCTTACTTGGATCAAGCGTCGAGAGGACTCCGGTTATTATCACGGTCTATATGATTCAGCCCGTGGACTCTCCTCCGGTGCATTAGCGTCCAATACTACGGACTCTGAAGACAGCACCCAGCGCGTAGCGTCTTTTGATAGCAATGCCGGAAGTGAGGGCTTCACGCTTGCCTCCTCACATTCCCCATACACAAACACATCAGGAAAGGGTTACGTTAGCTGGAACTGGAAAGAATCAGCTAGTGCGGGCTTCGACATTGTGACGTACGAGGGCGATTCGGACACTGAAGATGACACTCAAGACATTAGCCACAGTCTCGGTGTTGCTCCTGAAATGATTATTGTGAAGGCTAGGGATGGGCGTGCTTACAACGATTATTATGCTGAGGACAACTGGTACGTTTGGCATAAGCATTTAACCAGCGGCCATTCTATTAACCTAAACTATAACGTAGGTGAGGTAGATTACTCTTCATACGGAACAGAACCAATTAGCAGTGTTGGTTCCAGCACGTTTACGGTATGCAATAGCGTTGATTACGATAATTATTACTATGACTTTTTGAACTGGGGCGACCCCAACAACTATTATACCGGAAACAACGAGAGGTATGTGGCCTATTTGTTTAGTGGGGTTGAGGGTTTTTCAAAGTTCGGAACCTATGAGGGCAATAATAGCACTGATGGCCCGTTTATTTACTGCGGGTTTAGGCCGAGTTGGATTATGACTAAGCGCATCGACGGAACATCTTCGTGGGCAATAGTCGATACCGCTCGTGACCCACATAACGACACCGACAAAACATTAGCATCCGAGCTTTCTCTGGCAGAAAGTAGTTTCAGCAGTTCCGCTGATTTCGACATTTTAAGCAATGGTTTTAAGATTCGGCACAACACCTCTAATGGGTACAGCAACGCAGCCGACACTCATATTTTTGCGGCCTTTAGTTCCTCATCACCATTCAAATACGCCAACGCCAGATAACAGAAAGATTTTATTATGCCATACGTTACAGAACAGGGCCGAGCCCTTCCAATGGACAAGAGTTTCACTCACAACAACAAGAGCTTCGGTGCAACGTACCTTCGCACCGCCTCCTCTGAAGAAAAAGCGGCAGAAGGAATAAGCTGGGAAACACCAGTTGAGCCGCCAGTTATACGCCCCCCACTTGAACACCAGAAGACTGACGCTGTGGCGCGAGCTAAAGACACCGCCAACAAGCTCCTGAGTAGCTCAGACTGGCAGGTGATTGCCAAAACGGAAAGAGGCCGCGAGATTCCAGAAGAGGTTTCGAGCTACCGAGCTGGCGTTATAGCTGAGACAGCTCGCCTTGAGCTGGCGTACCTGTCCGCAACCGAGCAAGAGCAGTTCGATGAAGTTAAGCAGAACTGGCCGCTAACAGCTCTGGAAAAGGAAATGCTTAAACAGGAAGAGAGCAGTAACGATGCCTGAGTACGACCCTAACTCTCTGGAAGCCGTACTGGCCAGAATGGAGTCGCGTCAGATTGTGAACACTGACCGGCTTAACGAAATTATCGAGAGACTAAATAATCATAGCCAGAGGCTGGCCGCGCTGGAGGCTTTCAAGTGGAAGCTCATGGGTGCGCTAACTATAGGCTCCGCATCCGGCGCAGCTTTATTTAGTAAGCTATTTTCGGGAGATTGATATGAGCGAAGAGAGTCAGGGGCAAAAAAGACATGGGGAGCTATTTAAGCACCTCCCTAGTGCCGTAAACACAGAGGAAGATACAAGCCATAATGGACGACAAGAGGAACAGTCAACGCAGAACGATACTGAGGAACAGTCCTGACGCTGGTGGGCTGGGGCCAACCCAGACCCACTTGTACATGGACGGCTCTCGGCTGATGGCTCAGCAGTATGACGGTACCGCTAAGACTATAATAGACCTGTCTGCAATCCCTGCGACTGTCCCTGTCGGCAGCATCACCCAGTTCGGCGGGGATGACAGCTCGACCCCATCTGGCTGGAAGCTCTGCAATGGCGACCACTTTTCTACAACCGGAACCTATGCGGACCTATTTGCGGTCATCGGCTACAACTACGGGCGCACTAATTCAGAGGGAGTCAGTGACGCCAGTGGCACATACTTCAAGCTGCCTGACTTGAGAGGACGAGTCCCTGTTAACCGAGACTCCAGTGATACAGACTTTGATACGCTAGGTGAAACTGGTGGAAATAAGGACAGCACAGTTGCTCCTCACACGCACGGCTTATCATCAACTAACCAAGGGGCTGGCTACTTAGAGGCAGTAGAGCATAGCGTGTGGGATATCCCTGACTACACGATAATGTCCAAAGTAACAACAGCCTCGGCTACGGGTGAGTCAGGGTGGGGGGAAAACAATGCTATTTTTGGGGATGACAAAGGGTACGAGAATGTGGGTTCTTTGAGATATCTTGTACAATACACCTCAAACAGTGGTTACTCTAGGATAAGGCCCAGTAACTACACTGATGGAAAATACTATAATGAGAACTGGACGGAAACTTGGCAAGAGCGATGGGGTCCGACTGAAGGCTCGCATGGCATGCAGATGGCGAATGGGGAGGCTTTCACTCTGGTAGGGAACGGCACTAACTGGGAATACGCAAGCCATCCGCACGTTTTGCACACGCACGCAGACCCAGATAAGAACAACACCTTTAAGGTGCAAGGGGAGATTACAAATTCAGGGGAAGGGATAGGGACAACTGGCACAGGTGGCAACATGGTTCCTTACGTTGTAGTAAACTCTATAATTCGATACGCATGATTAACGACAGGGGCAGATTAGCAGATGGAATAATGTCACTCAATGGGGGCATGGATGCAGGGCGTTCACCGGCTATTATTGAAAAAACTCAAGTCCCTTATGCCGAGAACGTCACGTTCCGTGGCGGCTTTGCCAAGACGCGCCCTGCATTCCGCAAGCTCGCATTCGCCTCCAGCTCAGCAGCCACAGCTCTTCTGGCAGCTCGGTTCCAAGGGGCGCAGTATTACGAGGAGTCCAGCTCGCACCGCTACTTTATCGTGGTTGCAGGTGGCAATATGTACAAGCTTGCAGCTCCTGCTTCAGGTGAGGAGTGGGTGGTCACAGATATAACTAACTCCCTAACCATAGACGCATCCGCTCAGCGGGTGTACATGGTGCAAGCTGACAAGTATATCGTCCTACAGGACGGAACCAACACCCCAATAATATGGTCGCATGATGTCGCAGCTCGCGTAGCTGGCAGCGATGAAGTCCCTCAAGGCTCCGGTCCCATGGCCTTCGGGAACGGTAGGCTCTGGGTTGCGAAGGGCAGAAAGTTTTACGCTGGGGATATCTTGGGTGGCTCCAGCAAGGGGGCACCAAACGCAAGTGATACTGGGGTT
>CEUO01087848.1_pt1 | contig 24128 bp, 23 predicted proteins | sample 531391 | NCBI WGS metagenome assembly CEUO01 (sample SAMEA2622799, study PRJEB7988) | marine metagenome | isolation source: saline water (ENVO:00002010), including
CCAACACCAGTCGCGTACAAACGAATAACTCTTTCCGCCGTTATCGTTCCAGCCATAGCCGATGCATCTTTAGCTTTGTTTATCCCTTGGACGAACTTATAGTCCGGTGTATGAAGGGTCCTCAACGAATCGTTGTACAGATCTTTATTTGCCTTTAAAAGTTCGACCGCGTTTGCTTGTTCCTGACGCCAATTCTGAGCATTCAGACTGCCAATTTTTTGGACCAAAGATTGATATTGGTCATTAAATTTTATTCGGTTACTTGCGTTTTTAAACAGTACTTGGCTTTCCGCTTTCTGAAGAGCAATTACTAAGTCGCGTGTTGTCCGTCGATTAGCACCGATTAACTTCGCCCTCTCCAGGTACGTAAACCCGTCATCTGGAGTCAATTGTTCACGCGGCTTATCAAGCATCTGAGATGCCTGAAATAAGAAAGTATCAAACCAAGTTGCCATTACTCTACTTCTCCAGGGTGTTGACCTTACCCATATCGCTTATCAATGATACTCATTTCGTGATCCCGCTGAGCGGCGGCTTCTGTTTTGCCTTCACGCTTCTCACTGCCGTACACAACTGCACCTTCCATTTCCTTACTGAACTGTTGCTTCGCGGCTAACCGATTCGCGATATCTTCGCGTTTACCCTTATACTTTACATCCGCTAGTTCTTTAGCCGCTTTTCTTCGATCAGCAGCAACCTTCCTGGAGTGCCCCAAAGCAACTTGTCGACCCTTATATGATGTGTCTGTTTGTGTAGTCGGGGTAACCCTATGACCTGCAGCCCGAGCCCGCTTTTCTCCCTCACGTAACTGCTTTAGTTCCTTTTCTTTAGCCCTGTTTGCGTCATCAGCTAATTGATTAATTGCGGCGTCCGAAAGACTAAAATCTTTTTCGCCGATATCTTCAAGTGCCGAGAGATACCTACTCGTCGCCGCCGCAGATTCTTTATTCGCGCGGCGTTGCTGAAGGCCCCTAGCAATGGCACCCACGCCTTTAACGATTGCTCCGATAGCCATAGGTCAAAACCTCCGAAATAAGTATAACGAGTTTAGAGAAAGTTAAGTACGCGAGCGTTACGAATACCAAAACTCAGTTTACCAACTAAATTAAAGAAGCCCCGCATTTTAAACACGCCACGTTTATACGCACCTACGTTTTGAAGATAAACAACATCTCCTTGCGGTAGCAAGGTGGCGCACTGAATCGATATCTCATTGTATCCCTTAGATAACGAAGTCATATGATGCAAGTCGACGTAGTGAGCGCTGTGAGCTTCCGTCTGGACATAACGGGGATTACCCCCACGCAAAGCTCTATCAGAAACGCCTGATTTATAGCTCGACATCGTGGGGCCATCCTGACCCAATCGATACAAACTTAAACCTGGGCTTTTATTCCCATCATAGCTTGCTCCGGGAGACACAGGATGAAACATATTCTGACCAATCACACGCTCACTCGCGGTCACCGGATCACCATTGAGTGAGCAACGAATTTTCATCGTAGTGTTAACGCCCTCACCATGCTCCGTACCAAAAGCATCGCGATAAACACCGCGCCAATTGTTGTAGCTAAAAAAGAAGGACCATTGAAGGATCGAGGCCGTAGTATCATACGGTTGATACCAACGAATCGAACAGCCAGGCACAGTTACAAATCGCTCCCCAGCAAAATCATTCGTTTCCGCCACACGAGTATTGTTGGCCAAACCCGTTCCGTAAATCGTAGATGACTCAATCATCGACTCAGATCGGCTCAGCATCGCCTGCTCTTTTTGAACATGTTCCGCACCAACGAGAAAGTCAGGAGACAAATTATTCGATCCTAATCGACCATTCGCTCCGGACATCAAACCTTTTTCCGGTCCAGCCAGATCAAGCGGATGGTGAATAGACTCGGTAATCGGGTCCAACGGATCACTAGAATCACTCGGACGTAAAATATTTTCGCCTGATCGGGGTAGTCTCGGTAATGTAATCAAAGGCACAGCAGACTCACTTGTTAATTTTAATCGCGCTCAGACGAGAATTACCGTAATGAACCCTTAAACCACGCAAAATTCGACGCCCTGAGGCCCTTGGACGCCACCAAAAATACTTTTCTGTCCAATCAGGAGAGCCGCCTTCCGGACCATTTGTCCAATTCGACGGTATTTCTGAGCACATAAAACCAGCAACCTCAGAAATCGAAATCGTTCCCGTCGCGTTTGTTGCTTCAATGATTTGAACAATTGGAACGTTAATTCCTAAGTTGTTCGGCAGAGTATGGCCGCTACGCAAGTCCATTTGTTCCAGGATCAGTCCCGGCTGTATAGGTGAAACGCCCTCCTCTAATCCCGAATTGTAACTACCCGTAGAGATTCCAGAAGTGTCAGATCCATTAGAAGAGCAAAAACCAAACCCGCGATTCACCCAATTAAATGAATTAACCATCGCTGGAACCGATTCGGAAGCAATCGTCCAATCCGAACCAACTTTGTAGCCAATTGCAAACAGAGCAAAAAGGTCCAAATAACGTTCTGGAAGTATGGCTCCCGATATACCCGCACGAAAAGATCCGATGGCCTCCTCCCCAATACCTGTCTTGTAAGAATGGGCCTCCGCCGACAGGATGTGCTCAAAACCACGCAATTCGATATCCGCAAACAAAAGCAATTTTTGTCCCGGCGATAGAGTTAAATCTGTGCCTGAAGAAACAATCTGAAGCTTTTGCGTCGATAACGTATCCTGAAGCATGTACCATCCGGCACCACTTGAGCTTGAAAAGTCATTTACATCAGTAGGCCAACCATGAGTCGGAGACGATACCGTACGGTCCAAAATAGACGTATTCGTAAACCCAGGAAACCGCGCTTGAGGGGAGGCTGTAAGGTTATCGGAAGCGAAAAAGCCGGAGCCTGACCGAACACTAAAACTTGGAGTCAGGGTCGTAGATTTGCTAAAAACAACTTTACTGGGCAAGTGTGTGTTAGGAAGCGATCCCCTAAAAACATCGGAGGGTTTAACAGCGTTAAGCCTGTCAGCTAAGTCCTCGCGGGGGGTGGTGAGGTTGTCCTCTGTGACCGTGTCCTCAACCTCAAAATTAGGTACCGTAATCGAGGGCTCTTTATCTTCACTGCGAGGCGGAACTAAAGGAAGGTCAAAAGCAATTAGCCGACGAGAAAAAACGCCGACAAAGTCACCGGCCTGAAACTTCAAGCTTTTTCTTGAAAGCCGTCTAACAACAAGCTCAATCGTGTGGTCGCCTGGTTCGAGAGCAACAAGGGCACCTAATCGAACCGGCATAACTTCGGGACCACAAGAAACCGCCCGACTACTAGACACCTTCTGCCCAGGACGAGCGCCACCAAAAGGACTAAAACTTACTTTAGATTGTTGGCCACGTTGACCAAACCGGAACCAATTAGCGTCACCCTTGAAGGCGGGACTTTCACCGACTTGAAGGCCATGAACACTTTCTTCCATAGTGAACTGCTTGCCGGTAATACTCTCCTCAATAATCTTACCGTCAACTCGAATAGCAAACTGAACCAACGCTGGGTAGAAACCCTGAGAAATATGATGGAACCCACCTAAATTTGGGTTGATCGCCTCATTCTTCGACGTAATCTCATTCAGTGGGAACGCATACTGAAGATCCTCGTGCGAATAAACCCTTACTTTGTCGTCCTTGTTTGGTGTCCCCGCAGAAGGCAAAGACTCCCACTCCGTCTGCGGTCCATACAAATTCATTATGTCCAAAAGTTTGCGGTTGTAGATAGAAACTTGATCCCACTTCCGACCCTCTGGGGGCACTCGAACCACATCCTTACCACCAATTTTTTTCGCGCTACTAATATATGGAAGCTTCCATTCATAGAACCCCTGCCAAATGTACTGGGCGTATGCGCAAACCCAAACCTTTGACTGGCCCGTAGTCATGGTTATCTGTTGAGGTGCGGTTAAATTTGCGTTCTTTACGACAGACCACTCACCAGAATTTGGAACAACATACGGTTTTGCGAAAGTTCCTGTGATCGGGTCACGGAGCGTTGAACCATTAAGCTGAACAAAGTTTGGTGGTGTTCGAATATTACCTGGCTCCGCCGACCCGCGATGAAACCTGTAGCGAGACTCTAAATTCGACGTGTACACGTTGTAATACGCACCATCAGCAACAGAAGGAAACCCCACTGTCGGAGTAGGTTTTAAAAGAGCCTTAAGCGCCTCACCATCAAAATTCTGCCGATCAAGATTACCGTCCAACAATTCCTGAACTGGACGCACGTCTTCATTCATTTCGTGGGTCTCAAGAATATCTCTCGTGCGCAAAAATCTGCGGGGAAAAATATGGGGCATTATTTATCCTGTCTAAACGGCACACGGCCACGAGCCGAACCACTTGATGCGAGACTCATCTCGAAAGAAAAAGCAGCAATACGCATCCTACCAAGTTCGTAAGATTCTGAGTTTTGACTTACTTCATAGTACTTCTCAGACCCAGCTTTTTTGTCCTCGCGAGTTAGCTCAACCCACGCCGCTGCGTCTTGTTTCCACAACCAATCCCCCGGAGCGGGAGGCGACGGAGCGGGACTACCGACAATATCAATCTCAAAGGCCCACGATGTCGCGTTTTGAATGTCCACTGGAACTTGACGCCAAAAAATACGCGAGTTGTGAACTTTAGACTCGCCCACTACAGCGGTCGCGGCGGAATCTTTGATCACATCAGACTCATCATCGGGGCCGTGAAGTAGGAGATCATTTACTTCAACATATGGATCCCACGAATCATTCCGATAAAAACGAACCGTCGCGTTACCCACCCACGAATCCATCAAGCCCACAAAAAAACTACGCACATTCGTCGGTAACAAACCAAACTCATCAGCCCGAATCCAACTCGATCGATACCGAATTCTACGCGGCGGACCAAAGTAATCCGTTGTCTGACGATTTAAGACAAACAAACGATTAAAGTCTACTTTCTCCGGCAAAGGCAGCCGAGAAAACTGCGGATCTACTTTAGTCACCGCAACGTCCTGCTCTCTCGGGTCAAACCCAATTGCAAACGTGTTTCGCGTAAAGTCTGTCGCCGTACACATATCAGCTATATGAATACCCAACGTCTGGCGACGCCAAAACTTGCCGTCGAAACAAAACATTAAAAGATTGTCTCGCTTACCCGCCGGAGCCAACACGCAACGATACTCGCCAGTCTTACTGTCGATAGCCGACGCAGCCAAATGCATCCGCGAGTGATTGATATCGTCGCGAAAAACCCGGTCCAAAGAAGCTCCAGACCGAGTAATTTCGCCTGTAGGTGACATGGAATAAAAGCCATCTCGGCTAAGCCACATCAAAGTTCCGTCCTTAAGAGCCGCAATAGACCTTGGAGCGATACACCCAATGCCGCGAAGAAGCGGTTGAGGTATACGAAAGTCATCGCCAATTGCGTACACCGCAGAGTCGGTAAAAGCTAAGAGATTGCCCTGATGCGAAGCAACCGCCGTAATCTCTGCCCCGCTGCTGTCGGGAAAGATGAAGTCGTCTTTGAGGAAGGTACCAGGGAACCCAGGCTCCGAACGCCGCAGTATCCCCGGATCACCGGGCGTGTTCGCAATAATGAGGCGTCCCTGATGGGCGCAGGCAACGCGGAACACGGGGACACTAACAGGTTCGTCCCACGTAAGCCCAAGGTCAGAGTCTGCATTGTTGTCGTCGTAAACAAACTGCTTCGAGCCCGGCACGCGGGTGACATACCGAGGCGTTGGGTCCGCATGAAGCGTGTCCGGAGTACGAAAAATACGAATCGCTGCTGTGTGTTCGGGAGCGTCTCCCGTGGCGCGAACAAGAAACCGGCGCGTAAGGTCGTCAATTTCCGAACCTTCAGGCGCTTCGATTCGATCCAGTTGAACCGGCTCCGTAGTCTCACCACCCGCTGAGTACCGACCATCCTTTATGACGTAATCGGGATCACCAACCGTGCCACGATTCCTGAAACTTTTGTACGGACTCGCTTGATTAGAGCGAATAACTGCGGCCTCACTCGGAACCGAAAACTCAGAGAGGTTTCCGTGAATGTCCTCGTACTGAAAATAGTAGTACCAAGAGCCCGCCAAAAGAGCGCCCTCGCGCCCCAACAAAACGTCTCCTGGCGTACCTATGCGGCCTTGATACGAATACCCTCTTGAGTTCGGATAAAACAGAGGTACGGCATCGTAATCCGGTTGCGTAGGACTAGAAACAGAAGGCGTCGACGCGCGCATCGAAAAGCCCAAGTCAGTTACGTTGCCGTCCGCCGAAATAACTTTCGCCCGGTCGATACCATTCGTAAATACAATTTTGTCGTTTAGAACAACGTACTGATCAGGATAATCCGGATTGTTGGCCGAACTAAGTCCCGACAGAATAACGTCATCTGAACCGTCTCGAACGTTACCGTTGAAGCGATAAAGACGAGAACCAAAACGATACAAAAGGGTGTTGGCACCACCGTTCAAAAGACGCGCAAAGAACACACTGTGTGGACGAGACGTCTTGTACCCATAAGGGGTAATGCCTGGTGCCATAGAAGAGATGGCGGACGAAATCGCTGTAGAAATGTCTACGTCTTCAAATGCAGTCGAACTTGAGCTTGCGTAAGCTTCAGGGTTGATCCGCAAAATAGAAGGGCCGACGACACTCGAAAGAACATCGTCGACACCAACCTCTAAGTTCTCAACCAACCAAGCAAGTGCAACAGAAGAGTAAACTTGACGCCCCTCGCCCGGAGCTACAAGAACTGTGTTGGTTACTTGCTGTGATGGTCCACCCACAAAATCACCTCAATTTAGATGGTAATCTCATACTGTTTTTGTTTCCACGCAGCAGACAACTTATTGTAGATGTTTTCGTCGCCCTTAAGTCCTGGGTGAGACTTCAGAACACGAGAGCGCCACGACATATACTTCTCTTCTGCCCACGGTACGGGAACCTCGACCACCTTTTCGAGAGAAACCTTTTCGGCCTCAACCGGATCTTCGATGACTGCATCCTTCGAGTCGTCACGAAGAATCGATGCGGGCGGAACCCAACCGACACGAGAAGCATCATAGACCCAGCCCTTGGGCATCCAGTCATGAATGGTGCGATTCTCAACATGACCGCTAACGTGCTCAATCCCATTTTTCGTCATCAAGGTCGCTGACCAAGCTTCCGATGTTTCGCTGGAACTAAGAATACTTACCACAATGGCTTCTTCGTACTGTTGAACCAATGTTCGACGAAACATTACGTCGCCCACATTTACACGGGGAATGGCTGTTAGCAGGGGATAAATTTTTTCGCTCATGAAAACCTCTTCGTTTTTATTCCGTGGAACTGAATGTACCGTAACGGTTCCGTGAAGGATAACCCAAAAGCGGAACCGGTTCGACAACTCTACCAGTATTTCCGTACCGATCACGAAATACACGAACTAAATTTTGATATCGATCCAGATGAGCTTGAGCGCTGGCTTGATCATTTCCATCAGTCAGACTGACGTAATACAAAGCCAATTCCAACAAAGTCGGAACGGCTTCAGGATGAATCGGAGCCGTATCTTGATCAGTAATAAATTTCTTCGGCAATCGAGCAACACGAAAATCCAACTCGTATCGCTGGTCCTGGTGAGGGAAAACTTTCCACGCAAAATAGCCCGTGCTGTGCTTCAACGGTCGGTTGTAGTCGTACAACTCAGAACCCGTCCACACAATTCGACCGCCGTCAATTGATGCCGTTCCCAAATTCTTAATCGAGTACGGGGTCGTTACACCACCCTCATGAAGCTTACCAACTAAATCAAAAGTAGGCTCGACTTCACACAACAAATAGAACCGATTGTTAGTTTCCGTCGCGTTGAACGATCCCTTGTCGTTTTCGTTCGCATCCAAATGAGCAACGTAGTAACGAATCCTCATGCCGGTTCGGCCATACCGAGCAAAAGAGGAATCCGCAAAACCAAGCATTGCATCGATTTGGGTCGCCCCAATAACAAGAGCGCCCTTGCCTCCGGCACTGCCCTGAACCTGATCAACAATAGTGACCGGGGACGGCGCACTCTCAAATTGCGGATCATGTATTCCCGCATACTTATTTACCGTGGCTGGAACCGTCCCACTATTGTAAGCCCACGTAAGCTGATAACTGCTATCTTGAGCGGCATCGCCACCAGGAGTAACCAAAGGAGACTTCTGCCACTCCTCATCCCTGCGCCCCAAAACATAGGTGTAGCAAATAGCCCACTTACCTCGACGAAGACCCAAGTCTTCTTTCCACTGAAACTCCGTCGCCAAAGACTTTGAATCTGTAGCTTCAGTAACTTGCGGTGCTTCCGTCGGAGCGGGCAGTTGGAAATGTCGGCCACGCCAACAACGGTAAGGTCTGCCAGTTGAGTTTCCCTGGAAATCCAGCATGTCTTGACGATGCGCTCCAGCAGTGTCGATCTTCCAAACTTGCTGGCGAGAACTATCAAAAATGCGCGCAGGCTCAAAGACCTCGGTTACGTCATCGGTGACAAAAAATTCAGGTTGATGAATACGAAACTCAAGCGCACCACCGACCGCGTTTATTCCTCCGCTTGTGGGAGAAACCAACCGATTAAACGGACGGTCAAGAGTAACTACATAATGAGTTATGTTAGTGCCCGTAATCGGATCTGCGGACGAATGAGTAAACCACTCAAGACACTGCCTACGGTGAATCCGCCCATCAAGCTCAGTGACTTCGATGTGCATTAATCCATCCCACTCACCTGTTATTGTGGGACGCCACGTAGTCGTACTCGTAGGACCGATGATGCCTTCTTGTGAGGTCGCGTCGACAAAATACAGTAGGCGCTTGTCGCTTTGATACGAAGCCACCTTCGCCGCTACAGTAGAATCAGAGCTTATTACGTCCGGTAAAAGAACGACATGCTCCTCATCAGGAACAATGGCCTGCGGAACATCATTTGCCATTCTGTCTAAAGCAACATTTAACGATTGCCTGATTCGATCATCTTGCGTCTTACCGCTCGAATCCCATGACCGCATGGCATAAAGTTGCTTTCTTAACAAAGCAAGAGAAACATTCACAGAGCCTCCAAAAGACGAAGGGGGCGGAGCCCGAAAGCCACGCCCCCTAAGTGTATCACGAAGTGGCTATCTACCAAGTACCGTTGATCCAGCAAGTGGCCTTGTCTCCCGAAGAAGAACCAGCATCGTTTTCAAGAGCCATTGCAAAGACACATTCCAGGTTGTCGGTAGTTGCATCAGAGTTGAGCGTGATTGTGTCAGCGATACCAGCAGTACTTGCGTGAGCAACCAAACGGTCACCCTGAGCAACACCACCATCACACTGAACTTCCCCAGCACCCTTTGCAATGATCCAGCCGTAACTACCGGCTGCGATTGCGTGGGCCGCTACTCCAAGAATCCGATACACATGAAGTGTCGCGGTGGAGAGCAGTCCGTGGAAGGGTTGGTAATCGCTGTTATCCAGCATGATTACGTTACCTTCCGCAAACGCGGTTGAGCCTTCGTCGTTGTAAACGAAGATCCATTCCCGGTCACCGTAGTGAGTCGAGTTGGCAGCGTTTACCTCGTCAGCCGACTGCACATACCGGGTACCCACAGGGTACGCCTCAAATGTGTATGTAGTTGAAAGAGCGTCTGTTTTAACAGTTCCCATGATGTACCTCCTTACGATCCACCAGTTACAGCGCCCTGTGCAGGGAGCTTAGTGCAGATCAAGTTACCTTGCATTGCAAAGATTGCGGTCACCACGTCTTGATCGCCAACCCGCTCCTTGAACTCCGATACATTCGGGGCTTCAAGCATTGGGAACTCGATGTAGTCCGTGTTGAGCATGTAAGTAACGCCACCAGCAGCATCGCTAGCAAAATCACCGCGATCCAAGTCAATAGACGAGGTAACAGAAGCAAGACCAAGGTTAAGACCCAAGGTGTTGCTCTTGTCAATCTTGTCATCGACGAGTGTTACGCGAACGTTGTCACGGCGATCATCTTCGAAAAGAGTGTAAGTGTCATCGTCCATGATAATCATGTCCGGACCCTTACCGATGCCGCCTGCGTAGTGAGCGCACTGACGATACGTCTTGCGAAGCGTCTGAATTCCTTCAGTCGCCCAAGTACCAATGTCGTTGTGCTGGTTGAAGTGGAAGTAGCTGGCACTCTTGGCGACACCTTGAACTTCTTGAGTTTGAGAACCCGCTGGGACAAAGTCAAGAAGGCCGTGCGTCACACCTGTTCCGATACCGTCTGTCTTTTCGCCGTTAAGGGTCAAAAGACCTTTCAACTCTGAAGACTGAAACGCAAGACCGCGACTAATACCTGTAAGAAGGTACTTGTTAATGTCTGCCTTAGCAGCTTCCATCGATGTTTGAGGGTATTCCTCAATCAGGCGAATGATTGCCAACTTACCAGAGTTTTGAGCAAGTTCCCGCTTGGGAATGTTGATTGCCATAACCAAACGGTGTGGCTCAACCTCAAACTTCTTGATTTGTTGACGACGGGTCATGTTCAGTAGCTCGTCACCGACGTAGACACCAACACCACGCGCAGGGGCACCACCGGAGAAGGAACGTTCAATCTTAGTTCCGCCTTCCATGGGCATACGTGCTTTCTTGTTAAGCGCCTCGAACAGCTCATTGCTACGAACAAACGAGTTTACCAGAGGTCCGCGAAGATCCGCGAACGTAGTATTCAGCAGTTCAGTACTGATAGACATATTGTTCTCACATAAAGTGTTTGAAGAAATTAAAAGTGTTTCACGCCTGCCCGGTGCGTTGAGCCAGACTCCATTGAGCTACCTGACCGCGAAATGGGTGCGTGTTTTAGATATACAACACGCGAACCAAGTGAGCAATAAACAAACTAAAATTAATCGCACTGGAAACTCAATCGATGCAGAAATCACTGACTTCGGCGAAAAACTATTTACGTGATAGACTTACCGTATGGCTACAGCAAAGAAAAAAGAAACCGAAAAAATTGGCGGTGCGGAATTTGCCGACGCTCCGGGCTTACACCAAGGAAAAATTAGAGCCTTGTTTGCTACGCCCGATGCGTTTGTCTCAATGTGTCAAATTGTCCGAGAAGACGAATCTACAGGCTACATGGAGCCTACGCATACGCAAAAGAAACTACTAAAAGCCTACGACGAAAACAGATGGCTAATGGTAAACAAATTCCGCCAAGCTAAAATAACAACTGTTTCGGTTATGTTGTTGCTCAGAGACTGTATGTACCTCAGCGGCGTAAAGGGTCTGCTCATTGCGGAGCGACAAGACACAGCGGAAGATATTTTTGAGCGTATTTTGTTTGCGTACAATCGACTCCCAGACGACGTCAAAATGCCTCTTACACCAGGGAAAAAAGCTGGTGCGACACAAATGCAGTTTATTCACGGCGGCGGAATAAAAGTCCTCACCGCTGGGGGTAGATCACCCGCAATTGGCCGATCGATTGACCGTCTTGTAATTACTGAGTTCGGTGAGGCGCAGTGGCAACGTAAAGCCGCGATTAATATTTTCCCCACCGTAAACAAAAGACCAAACGCAAAAGTAATCCTTGAATCAACCCCAGGCAGGGCGGGGAGCCATCACGAGCAGATGTGGCGATCAGCGTTGGAGGGGACCAGTAGGTTTACGCCGTTGTTCCTCGAATGGTGGGAAGACGATAGCTGTCGGGAAAACGTTAAAGACTTTGAGCCTACAGCAACAGAACGTGAGTACCTGCAGCGACACGATGGAATGTCAATCCAGAACCTGGCGTTCCGCAGACGCGGACTGAACACAGAGTTTGTCGGGGACTCCAGATTATTCTCATGCAAGTACCCCTCCGACGCATACGACGGTTGGCTGGGGACAACAAACCCGGTGATGCCAGCAGATGTCTTGAAGCCATGGCTCGCAAAAGCAAAAGCCGACCCACCGCTGTTTCCTTCGGGGTGTCACGAGTTCGAAGATCCCATGCCTGGAAGGCAGTACCTAATTACCGCTGACCCCGCAGGGTTTGGTAGCACCGGTGATAAGTCCGCTCTAACTGTGTGGGATGCAACCAATTGGAGAGAGGTCGCTTTCTGGGAAGATCGTGAACCACCGGATCGGTTTGCGAACAGGCTACAAAACATTCAACGCAGATACAACAACGCATTGCTTGCGGTCGAGTCAAACGCAACGGCGTGCATTGCAATCTTAAAAGACCAAGGCACGCGAAACCTTCTGTGGACTGACCGAAATCATCCCGGATGGTACGCAACACAGAAAAGAATTCAAGAATCGGAAGCCCGGCTGGTTCAAATGCTCCGACAGAACGACTTAATAATTCAAAGTCGAGGAACACTGCACCAACTTCTCAACTACGATGGAAGCACTAAAAAGCGCGTAAAGGGAGAAGATGGAATCCTGCACCACTTTGACCGAGCAAGAACAGCGGTTATGGCTGCAGACATACTTACAAAAAGAAAGTTCCACACGCCTGCGAAGGAAGAACCGAACACACATGTTGCCGGACAAGTTACAATCAGGCAGCTTGACGATCATCGCCACAAAAAACGGCAACAAGCTAGTTCACCTTTTAGACCTGCATCACTTACTTGGAGATAACAATGGGAAAAAAATCCTCTCGCGCACAAGCAAAAGACTACACGCCCGTAGACCAAGTAATGCACGAAGAAAAAGTTAAAGCCAGGAAAAGTGACGCGGCTAAGGCGGAGAAAGTCAGACAACAATCTTCTCTTTTGAAAGAGCTGGAAGAAAATAAATAATGGCTACTGAATTAATCGAACCCGAAAGCAATGTGCTGAATCTTACTGGTCTGCCTCTTGAGGGAGAAAAACTCGCTATGTTTCAGCGCGCATACGAAGATTCACAGCTTTTGAAAAAACTGTTTCACCCTGACGGATCCATTCGACCCGAACAAAAATTCGAAGATCAGGAGTAACCATGGCGTCCAAGCTCTCAAAACTGATTGATCGACATCTCGACTACTACAAGAGATCCGAAAAAACTCAGTTCGACAAAGCTCGCCGATTCTATCGCGGAGACTTTTTTACGAGTTCTGATAGTGATTTGGGTAATACCCGAATGGACTCATATTTGTGCTCGAAAAACATGATCTACGCGATTGCTGATACTGCAGTCAGCGCATTGCTTGGACCAAACCCATCCGTCGCTGCGGTTGCCCGAACACCGCAATCTCAAGAATCAGCGACATCCGTCACGGGGCTTCTTGAATACGTTTTTCAAACAAACAAGTTCCGGCGCAAAGCAGCAACGACACTCATTGACGCCGTTCTTTGTAAACGAGGAATCTTTAAAACCGGCTGGGACGCCGAGCGAGACATGCCAATTGTTCGCGCCGTGAACCCTTCTTCCGTGTTCTTCGATCTAACTGTACGAGACCAAGACGATATTCGATATTGGATTGAAGCAACCGTTATCTCGTTCGAAGAATTTAAGAACCGAGTCCGATCAGGACTGTATCAAGCCGACCTGGTCAAAGAAGTTCAGCCCGATCGATACCCAAAGTGGTTGCAAGATCAAAATCAAAGCAGTGACACACAACAACTACGCGATGCGTTTCAGTGGGTCACAATCTACGAATACTACGATCGAGAAACGGGCAAGATTCAGCACTACGTGAAACAAGCTGATGCCGTCGTGTTCGAAGATAAGATCGACTACATCCCATACTCAATGTTTAGCCTCAACCAATCCGGCATCGACTGTCTCGGATTGAGCGAGGTTCAATTGGTTTTGAAGCAGCAAGAAACAATCAACGACTTGCTGACTCATATGAAACAAATCACGTATCTTCAGATTCCTCGAATCTTGTACGATTCTGGTCGAATTACAGAAGAAGACCTGAACAAAGCCGTCGAAGCCAGTGCCGGGTCGTTTATCGGGATCAACCCCTCAAACAGCGAAACTCTTCGAACATTGGCAACATTGTTTTATGAGATGCCAATTCCTGATGCTCCAACAGGAGTGAAAGAATTTATCTCACGACAAGAAGACGATGCCGCGTTTATTTCCGCGCTTGCCGAGGCTGCCCGAGGACAAGTCGTAGGTGCTCGAACAGCTACAGAAATGGCGATTATTGATGCTCAAATGCGGACACGTCTCGCGACCAGAGAAGGGCACCTCAATGATGCTATCGAAGACGTAGCTAGAAAAGCGTTCTACCTCAGCAAAAAATACATGCGCGAACCGCGCCTCATTCGTATCGCAGGTGACCGACGATGGACGGAACTTGGACATAAAGAGTTGCGCAATGTTGAGATGGATTTCGAGATGGTGTCCTACAACCCAATCCGAAAGAACCCAAGTGTAATGATCGAAAGCTTGCTTCAGATGATTCCATTCATGGCGCAAAACGAAAATGTCGACATGCGGAAACTAACAGAAGAAATCATTTCTGGAATGGGTCTTTCTCGACGAATCATTATTCCCGAAGCAGAACTCGAGGCCATGAAGCAAGAGGCCATGCAGCAACAACAAGCTGCAATGGAAGCCGAAGCGCAAGCCAAGCTTGGTGGAGCCGCTGCAGGCGCACCCGCAATGGAGGCAGAACAGTTGGCTCAACTCGAAGCAGCCTTGGCTGAACTGCCTCCAGAGGAAGTAAACGCGCTTGCAGCCGAAGAAGGCATGATTCCTGGTGAGGCATAGGGTTATCAATGGCACTTTCGAAAAGAGATAAACTTCGTAAAGCAAACCTGCTCAAGAAGCACAATCTTGAAGGGGTAAACAAGCCCAAGCGGACGCCAAATCACCCAACAAAAAGCCATATCGTGTTGGCGCAAGAAGGCAGTCGATTAAAACTAATTCGGTTTGGTGAGCAAGGAGCAAGCACAGCAGGTAAGCCAAAGAAAGGTGAAGGCGACCGGATGAAGAAAAAGCGGAAAAGCTTTAAGTCTCGCCACGCTAAAAACATCGCTAAGGGCAAGATGAGCGCCGCTTACTGGGCCGACAAGGTGAAGTGGTAATGAAGGGGACGGAATGAGCGAGTACGACGAAAAAATGAAGCGGCTTCGCGAGTCGTTTAGTTTGCCCGGAGAGTATGCGCTTACGGGTACGGAGGCAGGCACCGGCACGGTTACTGCCCCTAAAGAAATGGATACAAGGCAGGCCCTCGCATACGACAGGGCCATCCGAGAGCGAATGAATCCCAGAGACCCTAAAGTTGTGGCTGACGTCGAAGAGTATTTTAAAAATCTTAAACGACAAGCCCAAAGTGAACACACAGCCAAGATAGGAAAAAAACGACCAAGTTTCTTTCCTTCCGAAGAGAGTAGTCCTAAGCTTGAAGGTTTCTTTAAAAAGATCGGGATGGAATCTGAGCCAGTTAGCGGTGACGAGTTGACCTCAACAGAAGAGTCAATGAACAGATTAAATCAGTTCGAAGACACCGTAGATGAGTACATGAAAACGGGTAACTACGATACTCGCGAAGAAGCTGTAAAAGAACTCTTCGCACTTACGAGTAATTCTCCCGTATTAAAATCAGGGGCTTTTGGGCTCGCTAAAAAGAATCCAATAGAAACAGCCGGTGATGTGTACGCTCCGCATGCCCACGAAGGCGTAGACACAAGCGATAAATATGAGCGCGAAGAGTTCGGGATGGACGCTTCTGAGGAACAGTTCCAAAAAGAATATGAAGACCAAGAGCCCGTAAGCTGGAGCCAAACAGAAGTCATCCGGTTGCCAGGTGGATGGAGAAAATTAGTATACGAAGATGGGGCCGTCTGGCTCATGAGTCCCGACGGTGACGTACTCCGACAAGAAAACGTGACGCCGTCAATCGAATACGAAACACTATCGCAAGAAGCGCAAGAACTTACAGACCCAGAGGGATCATGAGCCTCATAATGAACAACGTTGAATGCACAGGTTGCGACTTCTTTGAAGAGGAAGTCATCTACCGCAAAGCCGACGGACCTGACGATTGCCCCGAGTGCGGCAGCGAGCGTAAGATGAGCTTCCGTGGACTCCGTTACGCTATCCATGGTCAAGGACCAGGATCTTTCGCCGCAGTCGACTTTGGAGTACTCGGCAAAGCCGAAACCAAAGAAGACTACGATCGATGCATTAGAACGATCGAGGAACGCTTTCCAGGTAAGCGCGTAAACATCCAAGAAGAAACACCCGCACAAAAATCCGAGCGGCTGGACACCATGCGGCACAACAGTTGGAAGCGGAAAAAAGCAAAGGGCCTCAACGATAAGATCATCAAAGAGGTGAGTAACCACGGTAAGCGACTCAAGTCAGAGGGACGCAAGGAAACTAAAAGTGCCGCACAACTGGTGGGAAACAAATAATGCCCGACCCAAGTAAAAGAAGCCTTCTCTCTGACATCGAGCTTGTCGAATACGCGCACCACATGGCCGCGAGAAAAAATAGGTCCCTGCGAGAAGTGAAAGAAGATACACTCAGAGACGCAAAGGTTGTTCAAGATAGGGCAACCGGCGAACAGCTAAGCGTACCCAACAAATTTATTCGCTCTATCGGAATTAAATCCGCCTACGAACTGATGAGACCTGATCTTTTTCAGGAATACCAACAACAAAATTAATAACCAACCTGGTAATCTTACCAGTATGCAATAGGATACAACCATGGCTAAAGCACCAGAGATGACAGAAACCGAAGAAGTCAACAAACAAGGCGGTAAGGTTTCGATGGACGAAATGAAAAACATTTTCGACCAGGCTGAGGCAATGGCTGCCCAAGGCGGAATGCCCGAACAAGAAGCTCCACGAGAAGAAGCACCGCCAGAAGAAGCACCGCCAGAAGAAGCGGTTGTCGAAGAAGAAGTTGCCGTTGAAGACGTCGACCTCTCACCGCTGATGGAGGCTCTTGGTGCATCAGAAGAGCGGGCACAAGTGCTCTACGACGCAGCCCAACAACTGGACAAAAGCCAAGGCAAGACACCTCAAGAGCTTGCCGACATGATTGTTTCTGATTTTGATCTACTCATGCAACTGGAAATGGTGGCTGCCCGAGGCGACGGCGGAGCAGAGGAGCAGCCCATGCCTGAGGAAATGCCAGCAGGTCCTGGCCCTGAAATGATGCCGCCAGAAGGTATGTAGCATATGTGGGAAGAAGACAACGACGCTGTTGAAGGTGGTGCTGTAGAAGGCGAGGCCACAGAGACTGTTGAAGTTGCAGAAGAATCTGCAGAGCCTGAAGCCGTCGCAGTAAGCGCGGAGGCTGAAGACACAGTTGAGACTGCACCAGAAGTGTTTGACTGGAACGGAGAACTCGAAAGCCTCCGAACAGAGCAGTGGTACAACAAACTAGACGATTCTCTGCGAGGAGCAATCGACAGAGGGTTTGAGAATAAGTACAACAACTGGGCTCGCGGATACCAAAAGAAGTTCGACGAACTGTCGAAACAAAGACGCGAAGCAGAAAGCCTTATGGAAACCGCGCGACAAGAACAGAAGCGCGCCATGCAATGGCTTCACGGTGACGTAGACCCACTTGTAGAAAAACAACAAGAGATCGATAACTTGAAGTTGGCTCATAAATCAGCCATCCAAGCGCTTCGAGAGCAAGCAGAACAAGAGCACGAAAAAGCCAAAACTGCGTTCGGATCTAACATAGAAGAAGCTCAGAAAGCGCGAGATGAAGCCCTTCAGCAAGCCGTCGCACTGCAAACGCAACTTGATGAGTTCAACAAGGAACTCACAGAGCGCGAAGTGGACGAGCTTGAAGGATACCTCACTGCAAACGCGAACGATGTATTCGAGCACGACGAAGCATTTGATGAGTTCTTGGAACAATGGAGATCAGGAAAGTCCGTTGATGTGGCCATTAAAGTAGCCCGCGCAATCTATGACCTGTCAAACGAGCCTGAACCTGAGCCCGTACCAGAACCGGAACCAGAACCAGATCCTGTGCCCGAAGGCATGAAGCTTATGAACATGACGCCGGATACAGCAGCCGCTACAGAAGGTGGAGAGCCTCGATCGTTCGAAGAAATTATGTTCGCACGTAAGATGGAAGCTCAACGAGAAGCAGAGTTAATTCGTAACTCGTAATAAAAACCCCCCGACGGCCTAAGCTATCGGGGGTTTCAATTCGCATAATTGCGTGGCACTACTATATCACTTTTTCAGCAAGGCGTCCGGATCAGCAAGCGCGTCCAACACTTTACGTGGTAGGTTTTCGTACAAATACTCTTCCCTACTCAAAGCTGACTGCTTGGCAGCATCCCGCTCAACTCGACGAACCTTTTTGAATGTCGCCATATCTTCTATGGATAGTATGGCCTTCAACTTGTCCAGGTTTTTCTGCGACAAACCACGCTTAGCCTGCCCAAACGTTTCTTTTGCCCGCTCCTTGGAGGGCGTCTGCCCCGCCAACTCATCTTCAGACAGCTTTGACGCTCGAGGCAAGTCCTTGGGAGGCTCTACAGTCTTAGCCGCACCACCGCCTGGGGGCTTGGCTGCGCCGCGCTCTTTCGCTAACTTAGATCCCTTCTCTCTAAACAGTCGATCAAGCCGCAGGTGCAAGGTACTGCGGTCGCCAAGAGACATGTTTAGTTTCTTTACGCTACCGCCGAACTCAGAGAGGATCTCCGCGTGAGCGTCCATGATTACACCCAAGTATTCAGGCCGGCTGACTCCAAGTTTAGCCAAATCACTGTCCGATTGATTCTTTAGTTGGGTGAGATACCGATGCAACGTTATTTTATATTGCGAAGGGCGAATAAACTCATCGCTAAAATCATGACCTAAAGGAGGATCAGAGGTTACGGAACGGAAGAAAGCATCTTTGTCGTGAGCCATTGATCCCTTAGGCTCAGGGAAATCTGATGCGTCAATACCTTCCATCCGGGCGGAGTACGACTCTGCCACTTCTTCCGCCTGAGTTTTTCGATTTTTAGGATTAAAAAACTCCGCCTCGATATTAGCTATATTCTCATCAATTCGACGCAACTCAGACTCTATTTCAGCCTCACTTAACGCTCGACCAGACTGGTCCGTACCCGTCGATCGAATCCTCTGAGCCTCATCACGTTGATCATAGATTCGATTTGTAAACGCAACCAAGCCCGGCCTAGATCCTGCTCCAAGGTCGCCAAAAACCTCCTTAATTTCTTCAGGCGCTTTTATATTACCCGACTCTATTTTCTGAGCGAAGTCAACTGCCTCTTCGCGGGTCAAGGGTTTAACTTTCAACTCTGACTCAGGAAGATCTGTGCCTGAGCGCTGCACGAATGCTTCAGGCCTTTTTGGTGGAGGCTCACTGTATCGACCAGTGCCCATACTGCGATCAAAGTCATCCATTAACTGAGCTTTTTTCGCCTCTATTCGTTTCAACTCATCAGCATCACCCATAAACCTAGCCCTGCCAGCTTGACGATCAAGAGACTTTAACTGCTTGTCTAAGTGATACTGAGAAAGCGGAACATGACCCAAAGCCTCTGCAAGACGTTGACGCCTGTCACGAGAAACCGCAGCCCTAATATTAGGCTCTTGCGGATCCAAGCCCGTTCGCTTGCTAGGCTTAACCTCATCCCGCTGACTGCCGTAGAACATTTCATCTAAACGCTCTTTCTCCGCCTTTTTCTTCGCGTATTCAGCCGGCGTCATGGATATTTCATCAGGCTTTATCGGTGGTGACTTATAGCGTGTAATTTCTTGTCTTGTCTTAGCCGCACCACCGCCGCCTGGGGGCTTGCGACGTACCGGTTTAGTCTGTGCGCCCTTAACTTTTTGAACCGGAACGAATTGACCGCTGGGGGACTTAACAATGTCCATCGTACCGCTCATGCCCTCAACAAAGTCCAAACTATCCGCTGAGGCTGGCATCGTTCCACGATTGATTTCTTGTTTAATGTAAGCGATTTCATTCGGAGAAAATCTCGAAGTCATGTCGTCTACTTCGCGAAGGAATTGTTCCGTCGGAAGACCCTCTTGTGACGCCTCACGGGCAGCCCGCTTACGAAGCATCTGAGTTGTACCTGTAGCCTTCCGTTTGCCCCTGAGACCCGCCTGAAGCTCCTTACGCCCCTTACCTGCGAACTCCTCTGCTCTGCGCGCCTCCGCAGCTTCAGCCATACGAGCACGGGAGGCTTTTGTGGAGCGGCCAGTGCCAGTAGGAGCCTTTGCTGCTTCTGCCGCCTTACGTTGTTCGAATGCGTCCAACTCACGAGCAAGGCCAGGATTTTCGCGGGCCTTAGACAAAACAGCCTGTTGCTGATCCGCAGTAAGGCCGTCAAAATACCGTGCTTGCGGAAGCACCCCACCTGCGCCAGGAAACTCTTTTTGTGCGATAAGACTCAAATCTTCAAGAAGAGACTCAGGCATCCCCTCTGTGCCGACACCTCGACCCTCAGGCCCTTTGGCTTTACGCGTCTTCCCAACAACCTTACCGCCCTTGCTTGCCTGGGTCGGAAGCCCTATCCCCGCAATAGCCTCTGCAGTGCCTTCCGGATACGGATCAGTAACGTCTTTAGCTTGCCGAACAGGTGGTTCCTTGCCCACGATGAGCTTGCCCGAATCATCCACGATAGGTACGACAGGGGCGTTCGGGTCTCTCCGAATAATCTCGCCCAACTCATCATACTGCTTACGCTCACTGGGCGTCATCTTGCGAAACTTCGCCTCTGCACCAGTCTGCGCAACCACCTGACGCGACTCATCACGCAACTCGTCTTCTCGCGTCGGAGTACGAGAACTCTTTCGACCCGTGCCACCCTTAATGTCACCGCCCATAGGCTGAGGCAACGCCTCTTCCATTCGTCCGGCTAATCCGAAAGAAGCCGCAGTCTGATATGGAACGGGCTCTTCGCCACGAGCCACTCGACGTGCATTCTCTGCCTCGTGCATCGCCTTTCGTTTGCTTTCCGGAATAAACCCAGCACGCTCAGATTGATAGCGCTTAGTCCAATCGTCCAGCCAAGACTGACGACTTTTAGAAATCTCATTTATTTTGGCGTCTAAGATTTTGTCGATCTGAGCCGAAGTAAAACCCTCATCGAGTTTTTCTCGTGCAACGGTCCGTATTGCTCGATCTTGTTTGGCAAATCGCTCTAATTGCGCGTCATACTCGTCCGCAAATTTATGATCCACAATGTTCTGACGCTTAGCTGCTTGAGCCGCAGCTTGGTTCGCGTAACCGCCAAACTTTACTTCGGTTTTAGCCGCTTTAGAAGCTTTCTCTGCCTTGTCAGCAGCCTCAACCATTTTTGACGCCTGGCGCAACTCAGAGGTACCCAACCACCAAAGTGGAAGAGTTGCCGCGCTCAGTGTACCCCAAAGAATGTTTTCCTTCGGGCTTTTGCCCTCAGCAACATCTTGGCCGGCCATCGTATAGGACGCAAGTGCAGAGGCAAGGTCAGGGAAGGGTCCCGTTCCCGGAACCATGCTCGTAAGGTCAGCAGAGTCCCGAATGGCCTTTGGGTCCCCAGAAGCAACAGCTTTACCCAAATTAACTAGTGCCTCTTGAGCATCAGCCGCAGCAATGCCGAGTTCGCGAGTTTTGCCGACAGGGTCAGCCGCAAAGCGGGCCGGATATGTGAGGGCTTTTGTCGAGTACTTATCGAGGATGTCGTACATCGCCTTCGCACCACGACCAACGCTGCGGACATCCTCTTCGAAAGGCAGAGGCTTGTCATCCGGATCCTCCGCAGTAGCGGCAAGAACCTCAGGTCGAACCAGCGGTGGGGGCGTAAAAGACGTCTCTTCACGCTTGTCCTTCATTAAGCGAGAGTACTCATCCATATCAGCCATACTTCACCATCTTTGTTGCAGGCGTCACACTGCGTTGGGCTAAAGCATCAGAAATTTTCTTGCGCCGATTCGTGTCCGTAGTTCCGCCCTTAGGGCTCTTGATAATTCCTTTGCCCATAAGAATATCTTTTTGGGTAACTTTACCGTCACCACTAAGGTCAGGAAACTTAGTCACTTCGTTTATTTCTTGCTTTTGTTCGAAGGAACGCCAATCGCGCGGCGGGGGTCAGCGGTTTCATTTTCTGGGGGCCAGAAGCCATTTCCGACTCAGGTTCAGGATCCGAAACATCAAAGTCATCAGCGCCAAGATCAGGCGCATCTTTCAGGTCCGCGAGGGTTTCGTCGAGCCTCTCCGAAACGTTCGGAGTTGATTGAGACAACTCTTCCATAATCGCATCATAAGCCATGCCGCGAGTAAGCACAGTGCCTACCCCTCGGTTCATCGGTGCCTCCACAATGGTGACCGAACCATCTGAAGACACTTCATAACGATAGCCGCCGGCACCGTCATAAATGCCCTGTTGGACATCGCCGCTGTCAAAACTGCCTTCCTCATCAAGAACGGGCATATACGGCTTAAACTGAATATCCGCAGCCGGGTCAGGTCTCATAGCCCGAATCTGCTCCATCTCTCGCGCTCTTGCGTCAGTCTTCATGTTGTGGAGCATATCCTCTGGACGCTGCGGCACAGACGCTGCGTTGGGGTCGTCGGAGTACGCGCCGGGCGTAACTTCTGTAAATCCCCGAAGGTCCATAGGTTTTTTCGGATATTGCGTCGCCATTTCAAGCTCCTACTTAATGAGTGAGATTACGTTTAGTGTAACACGATTAATTAGTACTAAGACCATAGTTATCTTTCGCCCAACCGGCACCTTTAAGCGAAAAGTTTGTTTGGGAAATTTGTTTCTTCATTTCGCACAAACACGTCTCACAAGATGGTGTCGGGCCGTCAAAAGGCATCAACTTCTCAATAACTTTTCCGCAGTCTTCGCATTTAAACACATACAGGGGCATAAAGACCTACTCCAAACAGACATGACCACTATATAGTATTGTGCCATATTTGACACACTACATAGGCAAACGTTACCCTGGAAACGACCGCCTAGGTCAGTCCGACAAATTTACGCCCGGTCAGCATACTCTCCGCTGGTCGGGCGTTTTGTTAGTATTCTTTTGAGCTTCCGTACGGATTGTGATCTCCGTAAGACTTGTGCGGCTTATCTTCCGATTCGTCCGCTGAATCCTCGGACTTATCCTTATCATGCTTTTCATCGTACATCTCTTCGCAGATCTCCATCAACTTGTCGGCCAATCCAGCATGATGCTTTGAAGCTTTATACATTTCTTCCGCCATCTGCTTCATCGCTGTGTGATGATCGTCTGAATACTTGTCTTCTGGGGAATCACTCGACTCAACAGCCTTTTTCTTGGCTTCATGGTAGGAATCACCGCTAAAATCGGGCATTTCGTCCCCGAGTACTTCCCGTTTCGCCATGATAATCAGTTTTGGTCCAGATCCGTGCATGATTCTTCCTTATATGGGCTATTTTGCGCCCGATACTGCGCCACCAGCTACGATTCGGGCCAATCGTTCGTCGAAATCCACGTCAACTGTAACGCCAACCCGCGTTTCTGCCGACTCAGACTGTGGAGTTATACCACATCTGTCCAAAATGGCCTCTGAAGCCTTAACCCGGTCCCTGGGCTGGGCCCCCACGTCCGTCGCGACTTCCAAAAGCGCGCTCAACGCCGCTTCTGCCGCTTCTTGCAGCCCTTCCCCCAGAACTTGCTGGCGTCTTTCCGCGCCATCTTGGATCGCCTCCACAAATTCGGGCTCTTTTGACCACGACCAAACCGTTGTGGGGCGAATTCCAAGGCGACGTGCCGTGGTCGCAACCGTATACCCGGCGGTAAGTAGGTTTTTCGCGACACTTTTAAGCTCGCTGTTGCCGTCAAACCGTGTCTGTTCCGCCAACATGGCGACCACTTCAGACTCTCCCGCAGGAACCACCGTACGGGGGACAATCTGAAGGCCGTCAGTGGGGGGCAGGGCCGGTTCTGAGGGAATTTCGTCGTCTTCCATACCCCAACACTACCCCGACAGAAAACTATTCACAAGTAACGAGCCTAAACTACCCCTCAGATTCCTCGGACGGCGGGATGTACTGACCAATAAAGATCTCCGCGTCAGAATCAGCGCCGTCTAAACCCTCTGCAGGCCGTGGTACCCCCACCGGATCCAAATTAAATGAGGCTATAAAGGGGGTGTGGGGCCCCGCCCAACAACCTTCGACGTTGTAACAGAAGTAATCTTCTGCTTCTTCGTGAGTTGACCCCGCATCCATGAGAAGTTTGATGCACTTTTCTCTATCGTACAAGGC
>CEUO01011738.1_pt1 | contig 24085 bp, 33 predicted proteins | sample 531391 | NCBI WGS metagenome assembly CEUO01 (sample SAMEA2622799, study PRJEB7988) | marine metagenome | isolation source: saline water (ENVO:00002010), including
CTTTTTTGATTTTATGATTTTCAGCCCACACAATCATAGTGTGAGTAAGATGTTTTATTTTTTTATGAATTTCCTTCATTCTTTTCTTTACTCTCTGTAATAGGAGCATCAATATCTAAATATGTTTCTTCCTCTTTCCACCATTCATATTTCATTTTATCCATCTGTCTGTTTTGTAAGCTATTTTTAAAATTCATCTCATAGGTTTTTGATGTCATCACTTTCCATATATTATCGAAAGCGTCTTCCTTATCTTTCATCAATTTCCTACCTATAAAAAATGTTCGTGCGCCACTTACACCTATGTCACTACCCAACTCCACAGTGTCTACAATGTTATCTGTGTAGTTATCCACCAAATAATATTTCATTATTTTGCTCCTAATCTAATACAATATAAAACTCTCCTATCGTTTTTTCTAATTTCCAATCATCAAAGTATGAGTATCCTATAGTTAGTGTATCTCCTCTCATAGTTTTTACTGGAGCTAACATTGTATTTACCTCTCCATGCATATCTGAATAAGAAGAACCATTCACTACAGGAACTTCAAATCCACTAAACCAAGTTATATATGTTGTATCATATCCAACATACCAAAAATCAGATGAGCCTGTATTTTCTATTACATAACCAAGTGTATCCCCTATTACCCAATAATGATTGGAATACCAAGAAAATTTTATGACATTGACACCAACCGAATCTCTTGTAACAACACCCGTTAGCCTATGCAGGGTTTGCCAGTTGGTTGTGTCTATTGGTAGATGATAAAACCCATTACCATCTAACTCTAAATCTGCTAGTAAACTAAATGATACTGAAGAGAGTGTATCCTCGTTACTATCTGTAGTATCTTCACTAAATATGAAAGTATCAACCTCACCTGACTCAATTGTAATATCACCATAAGGCGATGTGGCGAGATTTGATAATTCACATCCTATAAAACTAAATACGCTTAGGGTGATTACTAATATACTTATTATCTTTTTTACGATACTCATAGCTTTTACTGCTGTTATCATTTTTACTCCATTCCTTTTTGGGTTTTCTTGGTTTCTTTTTTGGTTTTATTTTATCATTGTAAGCCTGCTCTTCAAGCTCTTCATAATGATCATATTTTCCCATTTATCTACTCCTAAAGCTACGAATAATAATGCTAAATGTCAAGCATTATTTACAACTATTTTCCAATCTTTTACAACATCTAAAAATTCTGTAAGACTATACTTAGAACCCTTTTCATCTATTATCATCACACTACCAAGTGCTTCTGGCGTTCTATTTACCATACGGTTTAATGCTGTAAACCCATTACCAGTATAAAACTTACCAAAAGACTCTTCTCCTAAAATATTTTCATCCCACAAGTCTTTGGGTGTTTCTTTTTCCATTACAATATAGTAAGTCATATATATAAGTATATATTTAGTCTACTAAAATCAAATCTTTTTCGTATGAATCAAGTGAGTTTATGTAAAATTTGAATATATCATACTCCATAGTACCAATCTCTCCACTGTCTTTCAATATATGTGGCAATTTTGTAATAATCTGAAAGTTATCATTATTCAAATTTCTACAATCAAACTCAACACAAACATCATGCAACTCTGATATTTTATTATGACCATATAACTTTATTCGTTCACTCAAATTATATGTTGTATTTGGCTGTTCCTTTTTTACATACTCCCTTATACAGTCTGAGTCTTGTAAGTCCAAATATATTTTATTACACCAAGGTTCTAAGTTATCTAACATACCCGCATCACAATGATATGCCACAAAACCAATATCATATTTAGGTGAAACTATTGGTTTCATATGTTGGTCGTGTTGTACCATTGTTCCCCACTTACGAATAAAGTTTCTCATATTCTTTGTAGTGGTATGTATCCATTCTGGACTATCTTTACCTGGAGCACCACCTGATGATGGATTGAACCTACTACCTCTGCTTGTCATATGATATACAAAACCTCTCCAAGTCTGTATAAACTCATATCCCAATAAATGAAATCGATTGAATATATCAGAGTCCTCTTTTGATTGTGGTGCAAATAATTTATCATGACCACCAGTCTTCCAATAATCTTCTTTGTATATTGCCCAAGGTGCAAAAATCCCCTCTGTAGTCTCTTTGGATAATTTAGAATGTGTATGTTCTGGAGATGAACTTACCCAAGTTAGTAATTCTTGTTCTTTGAACTCTTCAGGTTCTATACCATAGTCCATAAGTATCTTTTCAGGTCCATCAGGATGTAATGGTGGTTCTATTCTAGTAGCAGTTACTACCTTACCCCTTTCCAAATGTTTCAATATCGCTGTATCCAAATTAGGACAAGCATACATATCCGCATGAAAAAACATAACTATATCATTTGTGGCATTCTCACATAAAAAGTCATACCAATACACTATCCCCTTTCTTTCAGGTCCTTTATTTCTAAATATTTGTACATTTGGATCTTTCTTTTTTATATTTTGTAACCACTTCCAAGTACCATCGTCTGAATAATCATCTCCAAACATTATTTCGTGGCGATATCCTAAGTTCTTACGAATACTATTATAAGACCACTCTAAATATTTTAGATTGTTTCTACTTGGTTGTATAAAACTAATGGTTTTTTGCGACATAATTATCCTTTATATATTCTATAATATCTACAGTTGGATTCCAGTCTAACATTTCTCTAGCTTTAGTATCTGTATTTAGTGTGACTCTAGCTTCACCAGGCCACTCATCAATATATTCTGCTGCATAGTATTCACCAAAAGCAGTTGCTATCTCATTGATAGAATAATTCTTACCTCTACCCAACTCAATTTCTTCTGCCTCATACCTCATATCAACAGCACCATGCATTGCTTCCATTGATTTTACTATACCATCAACAATATCGCCAACATAAGTAAAATCTCTTCTCTGTTCTCCGTCACCCGTAATGGTTAGTGGTTTACCTTTGTTATAAAGTCTCTGAAAGATACCTAGTACATTACAATAAGCACCCTCTGTAGCCTGATTTTCTCCGTATACATTATAGAACCTAGTTATTATTGTAGGTATATCATACAATCTAGAATACATTCTGATTATCTCCTCACCTAAGTGTTTCGTAAAGGTGTACGGATTAGCATATTTATCAGAATGTACTGATGATGAACCAGCATACACTAACGGACACTGTTTTTCTCTTACCCATTCTAATAAATTTTGAGTTCCAAGTGCGTTTGAATTGAAACTCAATTGTGGATGTTTAAATGATGGTTGTATTCTAGCCAAAGCTGCCAAGTGAAATACACCATCAGGATTATCCATAAAAAAATTATAATTTACTACTTCTGATAAGTCTACATCAAAATATTGAACACCCTTTAGGTGTTCTATCTCATTTTCTTTTTTACCTGTACTGTAGTTATCCAATGAAACTACTTTGTGACCATCTTCCAATAGTCTTTTTATTAGATTAGAACCTACAAATCCAGCACCACCTGTAACTATAAATTTCATTTAGTTCTCCTATATATTTCTATGCCACAAGTATTTACATACTTGTTCCTTTCTACGAATTTGACTACTTGCTCAAACCCATCGAACTCACATTCATCAATAAATTTCTTTACTCCTGGAACATCAGGATTATCTGTATCATGGAATATAAAATAACCACCATCTACTAGATATTTAGAATAATATTCAAAGTCCCTCTTTACATATTCATATTCGTGATTACCATCACAAAAAATTATATCATATTCTATACCCAATCTCTGTACTTGTCTCTTGACCTTTTCTCCTGTAGAGTCACCTATAATAAATACTGTCCCGTCCTTAAAAGATAAGTTACCAACCAAAGATTTTTCTATATTTGGGCATTTTAAAGCATCAATTATTACATTATTTCCGATACTGAAATTATTCCAAAACATAGTGTTAGTTAGATTAGAAGCAGTCCCTATTTCTAAAAAATTGATATCTCGTTGTCTCTCAAATTGATATAAAAGAAAACACAATGTATTAGCAAACTCCTCTGGCACTTGCATCAAATAATCTCTATCTCCATCGAAAAGTTTAGTCCCACCATAAGCAACTGGTGCATTAGCTCTTATCGTATCATAAAACTCTTTATACTTTGCGTGGTCACTTAGTGTAATGTTCTTATTATACACTTACTATGTCTCCTACCAATTTACTCATTTTCTTTTGAAATATATTTTCTTGATAATGTTTTTTGTACAACTCTTTTGTCTGAATCGAACAACTATTATAAAAGCCCTTGTCGTCTTTTAGTCTTTTAGCAATCGATTTAGCAGCACCTATATCCCCAACAGCGACAGTTGTTCTTGGGTGGCAAATATTCTGTGTTCTGAAAGTTTCTATCCCAATACAAGGTATCCCTAAATATGAACAGTTCAGATTGAATGTACCAGCACCAGGCTCACCTAAATGTACAGCATACTTATTTTTTGACAACTCATACATCCAAGTCAACCAGTCCACCCATTCTAGGTGATTTATATCCATACCTCTTTCCTCTGGTTTCATTCTACCAGTAACAGGCGCTCTTAGATTATCAGATAAAATCTTACCAACTATATAATCATCAAATCCTCTGTAAATACTTACAAAGTTACCACCCAACATCACACTGTCCTCTTTTTCTTCTGAAGTTTTTACTTCATCTGTAATCATAAGTGTCGGTAAGTATTCACACCTCACATCTACAAGTCCCTCATAATATTTTTTATCTATTTCATTGTGGCAAAATATCACATCCATTTCTATTAGTGTATTGAAATACCATATTTGGTCTTCAATCTCTCCATCTTGCCAGTAATAGTATGTACTCTCTTGCATTACAGCTATCTTATTACACACTCTTCTCATATGTTCGACTAGTGAAAACTCTCTGAGTTTGTCTTTATGTTGTTTGGGTATTATTATAATACCTAAATCATAAATGTTACTTTTTAGTGTACCAAGTTCAGACCAATGGTGGTGTGTGGCATTCAATGAACATACCCAAGCCAAATCTGTCCTCATATTTGGATGATTTCTAGGTGGTGTTCCTTGATAACCAGCTTCAGTAAAAAACCCTATCTTCATTTACTATACAACCTCTCAATTCTAAAATGTTCAACTGATTCAAAACCAAATTTCAAACCATTATAATTAGTGTGGAATGCTTTTAGACTCTTTTCTGTAAAATACGATTTGTTTTGTTGTGATTCAAATTTCTGTAATTGTTTCAATTTGTCATTACCAACAAACCATCTATCTAAACATACATAGTAATTTGGTTTCCAATCTTCCAATGTACTTGGTGTTTTGTATGTAACCAATCCAGTAGGACAATCTCTAATCAATGCCCAAGCTATATTGTTAGCTATCTTATGTTCGAAATGTGAGTCTATATTTGGTGTTGTCATTATTATATCATATTCTCTTACATCATATTCCGACTCAACTAAATTTATCCACGCATCTTCGGTTTTGTCTTTTATATGTGAGCCATTTATAAATTTACCATTGATATTTAAATAATCATTCCATATCTTTTCACACTCTTCGTTTCTGCCATCGCCACTCGTATCGTCAAAGTCACCACCACTTGACATTACAGCAACATCGAAGAATGTATCTTGACTTAGAATCATAGTGCCTAACATACCATATTCAGCATCATCAGGATGTGCTGAAAGACATAATACTTTATCGGAATTTAGGAATTTCATATAACCATCTCATTGAAATGTCTAATAACTTTTATTGGTTTAGGTTTATTAATAAGTATCTTTTTCTTTTCCAAAATACGAATAATTATTTCAACAAAATTCACACCAGCCAGTGTAGTAAAATATGTACCACCACCAAAACGAGGATTGACTTCTATAAATTTTGGGTGTCCATTTTTATCTTCTTTCATCTGAATACATACAGGACCTTTCAATTCCAAAAATTCACACATTCTCATACATTCATCCTCAATGTATTTAGCCCTTACTATCTCACCTTGTGTTGATATACCAGCCTTTGTCTGTAATCGTTTTCGTACTACTGCTACAAGTGGTTTTTCCATATCACATAATACATCAACAGTATACTCTTGACCTGGCAAATAATCTGAATAGATACATTCTACATCACTTCTCAATACTGATAAGTATTGGTGTATATCCTCACAGTGAACCACTCCTCTACTACCACCCAACTCATATCGTGGTTTAGCAATACAGTTACTAAAGTTTATACCAAGTTCTTCAGACCAAGTATTTGGTAAATCAAAATCATCCTTAGTTTTATTGTAAAACTCCCATTTATCATTACATAATTTTATTGTATCGGAATTAGACATAAACACATTTGTAATATCAGAAAGTGGTTCGAATTTATCTATCTCCATATTACCAGTAGGCAATAGGACATCTATATTTTCTCTCTCTATTATTTTTCTTAGTGTAGGTATGAAATCTTCATCTGTACTTTTAGGTACAATATATCTTGAATCTGCCAGATGGAAACCAGCAGAGTCTTCTGTTATATCTGTAGCGGTGATGTGATGTTTACCTTGTCCATCGTAATCACTCAATGATTTTATAACACCAACAGCAGCTGGTCCCCCAGCTGATGTAACCATTATCTTCAACTTTCGTATAACTCCTTATAGGTTCTTTTTATCCAATACTTTTGGTCTCTTTCTTTTGGATTTGGTGGTATAGCATTGAAGTGATATACCCATCCAGCAGCTGTAAATAAAAGTTCATCCTTCATAAAAAACTGCATCTCCTCATCCAATACAATTAGATTCTTTCTCCATACATCTTGTAGGTTATAACAAGGTGGTAAAATCTTTACATCTACATTATGTCTGTCCAACATATAATTTAGTATTGTTTGGTCTGTACCTGCTTGTACTTCATCAATTACTTTTCTTATATTTTTCGCATCACCATCGTAGTATTTTTTCATCTCATCAAAAAACCATCTATGTTCTTTATTGACTATTTGAAATCCACCATTTATGTATTTATGTGGCATTATTCTATGTCCATCAAATAGTTTATCTCCAAAATCTCTGATACTTCTAGTAACCCATTCATAACAACCATCGTTCATAACTCCACAGTACCTACCATCTGTTTCATCAAAGAAATTAGGACAATCAGGATGAACAATTGTATCAGCATCAACCATCAGTATTTGATTATACTCTATCTCATTTTCTTCTAAAAAGTCAAAGAGATAATACCTTTGCCAAGTTATTTTCATATATTCTACTGGGAAGAGTAAATCTTCCCATACTAATAACTCACAGTCATTCTTTTCACAAAAGTGTTTCCAACTATCGACAGAATACTGATAAGAATCATTTCTACCATCACCCATTTTGATGTTAGGAATGAAAACAATATTTTTTGCCACTATATAAGTTCCATTATTTCTTCAACAGTAAATTTTTCAGCATCCTTTGATGACAGTCCATCTGCTAATATCTTCTCATGCAAATTCTCACCAGGTTGTAGTCCTATGGTCTTGACATCAGCAGTATATCCATCGGGTGAATACTTTTGTGTCATCGCTTGTAATAAATCACCCATCATCATAGCTTTCATATCAGGAACATAAGGTGAAGCATCTTCAGCTTTCAACATACATTCCCATATCAAATCAACTGCTTGATCGATTGTCCAAAAGAATCTAGTTGCTTTTGGTTCTGTAATAACCACTTCTTTACCATTCTGTAATAAATCTTTCCATTTACATAAAACCGAACCAGTGGAATACAATACATTACCATATCTAACAATTCTGAAATCGGTATCAGGATAGTTTTCTTCAAATTGTCTGTACAGCGCTTCCATCAAAAACTTAGAAGCACCATAAACACCTGATACTATAGCAGCCTTATCTGTACTGATACCTATATTAAAATCCATTTCATAGTCAACGGAAAGTTCTAATAAATTCAACGAACCGATGGTGTTAGACCTAATACACTCACGACTTTGCGTTTCAGCAATCCCCACATGTTTGAAAGCAGCTAAATGAAAAATGCCGTCTGCAAGTCTACACACTTGTTCAGCATCAAATCTATCAGCAATATCACCAGTATAAAATTCTACATATGGTAAGTCTTGTTGTAACTGAATAAGTTTCCCCTCATCTCTGGCAATTGTAATTACATTACCACCTTGTTCGTGAATTCGTTCAATGGTTTTCTTTCCAAGAAATCCACTACCACCAGTTACCAAATATGTTTTACCTCTTTCTATTGTAATCATAACTATCTCCTAATAATCACTTAAATCTAATCGTTTTATCCCAACCTCTTCAATATCATCATATCTATCTTCATCAGGTCTAGGTTTGTACCAAGCTTTTGTTCTAGTCTCTTCGAATGGCGTTTTACATAAATGCGTGTACATAAAAACTCTCCTGTCTTTATTTACATGCGGTATTCCGTGATTCGAAAATTCTGAGTTTTCAAATATAACCACTCTGTTGTACTTAGGTTCTACTTGTTTCCAACACTCTTTCATATCATCTGTCCAAAATTCAAGATAACCTGTATCCTCTGGCTTCCAGTCTTTATTCAAATAACCAACTACAGTAATCCTCTTCTCTAAGTTCAAATGTGGGTGTAATCTAGCATCACTGTGAACCAATTGGAATCCACCCTTTTTTATGTATCGTAGTCCACTCCATTGTCCAATTTCATTATAATCATCAGCTACTAAATCATCTACACCAGTAACCTTTGTCATCCACTCAACACTTTCTTGAGACTGAAACTTTCTGAAAACATCACCCCATTTGCCAGGCATATCTTCTACCTTACTAATACCATAGTTATCAGGCTCTACTAAATTATCTTTATCAAATATTTTATTTCTGAATTTATACCATCTATTATCATTCACTGGTGGTATATAATTATACAACTCTTCAGCTAGCTTCTTATTGAAAAAGTTATCAACTACCACATATTTGAAATAATTATTTTCATCATTGAACTTCTTATTCAGTTCTTCAAAGTTTACCTTACCTAATATATCCATTATTTTTTCCTACACCAATCACCTAAATGATCACATACTGGTTCAAATCCATCCCAAGTCCCATATAAAAAGCACTGCCACATATCATGAGCCTTTTCTTTTCCGTGTTGTTTGATATCCCACATAGTAATTTCAGATAATTCCTTTTCTAAATGACTAGTACCCTTTGTCGTATGAGCCCAGTGGCTATAATGATTTGGAACATAGAAATCTCTGCACTTAGTAACCTTTGCTATATGTGGGTTGCCAGAATAAAAAGCTATCTTTGTTAGTGGTAAATCTATTTCTGTTTCTCTCTCAAACATACCACCCATTGTTTCGTCCCAGTGTGCGGGTTCTCCTGGTCCTAACTTAGTATATGGAAATCTAACATACGAAAATCTATCATACTTATCCATCTCATCAAGTATTTTTTCAGTTGGAATGTCCGTAGTAAATTTCCAATCATGTTCTAAAAATAAAAAATAAGGTGTTGTGCAATTAGATATCATATGATACCAATTGCCACGAAGTAACCTTTGTCTATCTTCAATAATATCAATATTTATATGATTCAAGTCAGATTTTATCTTATCTTCAATATTATTCAGATACACTTTGAATAATTCTGGAAATTCCAACTCCATAACCTTATCAATATATAAATAATATTTAGCATCTTCTAATCCCATTTTTTCGTGCGAACTAATTATTGTCTCATATAACATATCATTATTCATATAAGGATATTCTGTATTAGCGTTTACGATATGGGTTGAAACCATAACTGATATTCTGTCTTTTATCAAGGCCTTCTCCTCTCTAATATTTCGTCCCAATTGTCTTTGAAAATTTCATAGTCTATATTATTTTCATTTAGTTTCTGTATAACATCCCAGTACAAAACTTTATAAGGTGGTTGTATCTCATGCTTTTTACTCAAATCGTCAATCAAAAAACAATCCTCATCTTTTATTATGTCCACCTTTTCCATTGTATTATTGCATGTGATAATTGATTTATAAGGAAACCCATATTTATCTAACCACTCTTTTGTCCATTCATAAGCATTGTCGTACCATCTGGCAGTCAACATATGAAGTTCATAATATTGGTATAACTCTTTTACTGCTTCAAGTGAACCTGGCAATACAACATCTTTTTGGTGTTCTTCATAAGTGAATGCTTTATCAAAATCACACCACCCATCTGTAGTGTTTCTTCTGATTCGTTCCCAATGATTATTTAGAGTATTGTCGATATCACAGTATAACTTTTTCATTTCACCCCTTCTGAAAGTTCTTTATGAAAACACTCATAGTTATAAGTATTAGTGGTATATGTGAAAATAGAATAATTTTTTGAGTCTGTATTCAATCCATATAAATTATATTTATATGCTATCTCCATTGGTATATCGTCTTTTGGTACAACAAAAACAGGACAAGGTTTACCACCAAATAAATCTATCAGTATCTCTGAATTATCATTTATTTTCTTTCTCAGTTTTTCAATGTCAAATCTTTTCATTTTTTGTTTTAGGTGTTGGAATACAGCAACTGGGGCTGTTGTTGGTGTCTGTCCTATAAACCCATATGTTCTATATCTAGCAAGATTCATATAAGAAAATATTTTATCACTTTGTATTTCTTCCCAAAATGTTTTCCTAATAAATACTATACCCAATCCAGCAAGAGCACCAAGTTGTTTATTTGAACAAGTTACAAATATTTTAGGATTTTTAGGTATGTCATAGTATGGAAAGGAACTTATTCCATCGACAATACAATCAGGTTCTTCGAATGTCTCACCATTAGAAGTTTCTAACTGACAATACAAATTGTGTGAGCCTAACATTCTATTCTTTGGTTGTTGTTCAGATAGCGTAGTCCACTTTTCATACCAAAGACCACCATTACCAATCACATCAATTGGTTTTTTTACAGACCAAAAAACAGATTCTATTGAAAGTGTCCCACTTCCACCAATAAATAATACATCATACTTATAAGGGTCTAGTCCAGCAATTTCAAGCATACATTTTTGTAGTGACTTATATAATTGTATAAATTTTGTATCTCTATGTGAAAAGTCTGTTACTAGTGTTGCTAGTGTATTTGTATTAGGACCGAACATCTACATACTCCCTTAGTGATTTATAAACCAAATCAAAATGGTTTCTCTTATCCAACCAATTATAGTAATATCGTGGCAATTGTTTTTCTAATTCCTTTTGGTTTTCTTGTAAGAACTTTACCAATCCATCATCAGCAGGATTCCAATAAGGTGGTTTATAAGTCCCCACTCCAACTCCAGTTTCAGGTGGATATCCTGAAGCATATGTTGGTTGAACTTCTAAGAAACATAATGTATTATCATCTTGGTCTATAATAACATCTACACCTTGATGATTCAAACCAAGAGCATGAACTGCTTGGCAAATGTGTTCTTCATACTCTATCATAATAGACTCGCACATTTTATTATAAGTTATAAAATTATCTATGTGTTCAATCTTAAATTTTCCAGCAGTTATAGCACACCATTCATTACTATCAACTACCCTACCATAGCCAGATATTACTCTATCTCCAGAGACATGAATTCTGAAAGATGTGTTTACTCCCATTTGTTCATCAATTGAATTTACCAATTTTACACACATTTTCTCCGTCAATATTCTTTGGTGAGGTTTAACATAACCATTAAAATCACTATCTAACTTAGTTAGGCACATATCTAACATACCTCTGTTATCAACTTTGTATGTGTGGAATCCACCTACGCTGTTATTGAGTCTAAGCAAAAAGGGAAAGGTGATAGGATTTGCTTCGTGTTGTTTATAAAAATCTTCTTTGTCCTTGTACACAAAAAAGTCTGGACAATTTATACCAGCTTCTTTCCATCTGGCAAAAGCCAACTCTTTGTTTTGGACATTGATAAATCCTTCTGGTGAATTTGTTAGATAAGGAACTTTACCTATCTTCTCACTTTGGTCTATCATTCCCCAATATTCATATTTACTCATTCCCTCAGGATCAGGATACCATCTTATATATTCTACTGTATCCCCATATTTTTCATACGCATTCAATACACTGTGAGAATCTTCTCCGTTTACATCCAACACTTTACCGAAGTGTTTTTCCATCATCTCTTTTTCAAAAATTCTCCAATTTTTATTGGTTTTATTTGGAGCTCTATTAGCGCTAATAACTTTATACATCCGAATACCTCAAAATTATATCTCTAAAATTAGGCGACTCTATCAAATACTTTCGTAGTCTCGCATCTATTCTTCTATCTACAGTAGCACTTTTCAAGTGAATAATATAAGTGTCATCACAAAACTCATTTTCATTATGGGTACTAACCAATATTCTATCAACATCACCCACGTTAGCAAAGTGGTTTTTCTCATAAGCAATCTCACTAAGAGATGGCGACTCACGAGGAACATTAGTAGGTTTGGTGGCAATTCTATCAATCCATAATGTCATGAAGTCTGAAGTGGCATTTCTTGGTTGTCCAATTACAAAAGAACCTAAGTATGGTGTGCCTGAATCCCTCTTGCATAATTGAATATCATAATTATTATCTATTAGCGGATACAAATCTTTTACAAAAATACAATCGCCATCAACCATCACCAATGGTTTCTGTGTCATCTCTAGTAGATGTTTGAACACTATAGTTTTAGAACCAACATTTTCTTGCCATCCTTTTCCCCAAGCACCACCATCATTGAAGTCTGTATCTAGTCCTGTATTATAAATATATACCTCATCACCCTTACTACTAAAATAATCTTTCTCTTCCTTTTTTAGTCCAGTGTCTACTATAAAAACTTTATCTACTTTGGACATATCATTTTTATCATATAATGAATTTATCCATACCCTACCAAATGGAAAGTATGAAGAATTGAAAACCACCATTATACTATACTTCATCAAATGCGTCCTCCCAAGTATATAATTTAGTTTGGTTGAACATATTATATACATTGTGTTCTGACATTTTATTAGCCTTAGTATACCAAGTATGACTGTGTCTTCCTTTGCCAACATCTCCAGGTTTGATTCCCTTTTCTCCTTGTACATAAAGTCTTTTCCTAGGATGTTTTCTGTTGTGTACTAATAAAATATTCTTAATAACATATTGTGGTATGCCACCAAGAACCCTATGTAACATAAGCATAAAAGCAGTATCCTCATGCACAAAGAATGCTGACTGTGGTATATTTACACCTGATTTTATTATATCCGATGATATTACTAATCCACAACCATTGAATTTGGGTCTATCCAAAACTCTAACATCTAAGTCCTCGACATCAGCATTTATTTTATTCATCTCATCTATAGTCATAGTGTATTTTAGACTCCACCAACTCTCAGTATCATTTTCTATAAATGGTTTATCTGTAAATTTAGTATGTTCTACAACTTTCCAACTCTCATCCCACATCTTACAAGTACCGAAAAAGGTAACATATTTTGGTGTTGATTCTTTTACATTGGTATGTAAGTTATCAAGTATCTCAAATGTTCTATCTGGCAACAGAGCATCACTTTCACCCCACATAAGAACATCGACTTCAGTACAATATTTAGTATTGAATTCCCTACGATAATCTGAAATAGTGTAATACTCATCATCACGATTTATTATGTTATGTATTTTATAGCCATCAAATAGTCTGTCTAATATATCAACCCACTGTCTTATGATTTCTGGCATAGTCTTTTGTTCTTTATCTATCTTCTCTAATTTTTGACCACAATAAAAATATAAATCGATTATAACATTTTCTCTGTTATCAACTAATTCCAAAGCGTTCTTTAGACTCTGTAGATATTCTTCAATTATCTCAATCTCATACCACTGTACTAGACATCCAATAGCAAATTTATTAGTTAGCTTCATATAACTCCATCATAGTTTTTCTTGGTATTATATCCGATGCTGGATTTCTATCTGAGACTATATTGAAATCAATATTCTGAGTCTTTAGGTATTTGTAAAGTCCCAAAGCACCCTCTATATTTATTTTTACCTCATCATAAGTAATTCCACCCGAACCACCAATTGGTAATCTCTCTACATTTACTCCATCATATTCTACCTTATGTTTATCTCTACCCTCTTGATAAAAGTGGTCGTAATTTATATATTGTTGTCCCTTTTCATGCTCTCTCAAAATTCCAATATCCCATCCGATGGTAATTATTTTTTTACATCCCAAATACATAGATAATGGTATTGCTAATTCATACATCAGACCAGGTCCCCACGGTCTTTCAAATGATTTATCAAATGATATTTCTTCCCAGTCACCTACAGATGCCACAGTGTTTACAATCGTCCCATAATTTCTGTATATTGGTGTCATAAAATCACAAGGAACATCGTTATCAATTATGTAATATGGTTGGTCTTGTTGGTACACAGTCCAAACAACAATTGTATCCTCTGTTTTATAATCATAAGTTTTTATATTGACAGCATTCAATAATTGATAATCCATTACATCATAAAGTAAATCATAAGTCTGTTTTATTCCAATAACCAATTTATCGGATAAGAAGTTTTTCAACTCATCGACATTATGATTATTCAAACTAGGACCACCAGTAACTATGTACGCTGTTTCCCCATCATATTTATCTTTTAAAATTTCTAATCTCTGATGGCTTTCGTCAAAGTGGTGCATTTCTTTTTTTAGTTTTTTTGTAATCGTTTTCATTTAGGATGGATTTCCTCTATCTTTTTTATATCTTCAGGATAATCTACAGCATAAGAAACATTATCTAGCTCTAACATTTTCACATTCATTCCCTTTTCCAAAAATCTAACTATCTCTATATCCTCTTTACTTTCCAATGGTGTTTTACTATTATCATAAAACTTATTCAATTGTTCTTTGCTAAATCCATAAATACATACTTGTTTATATGTATCAGAATGAACTGAACCATCCTTATTCATTGGTACACAACCTCTACTAGCATACAATAAATTATTATTGTTATCTGTTACAACCTTTGGTATCTTCACATCACTTGGGTCTTCATCAATATGTAACTTAGACATACAATTTATGATATGTTTGGGATTATCTTTTTTAGCTTCTATAACCTTATTCACATCATCAGGACTAACCAATGGTTCATCACCTTGTATGTTAATAAATATATCAGCATCTATTTCTTTAGATGCTTCAGCAACTCTATCAGTTCCAGTCAAACATTCATCAGAAGTCATAACGACCTGATAACCATTGTTCTTTACTAAGTGTGCTATCTCTTCATTTTCAGTAGCTACATACACATTCTCACTACCAACAGATTTTTCAGCAATCTCACATACCCATAAAATCATTTCTTTTCCATATATCTTAGCTAATGGTTTGCCAGGAAATCTACTTGATTTGAATCTAGCAGGTATAACAACTACAGACCTCTGTTCTTTCAGTTCTTTCAATTTGCTTGAGTCATAAGAGTATGTGTTTTTTAGTTTACTAGCTGCTTCAAATAACTGAGAACCTTTTAGATTAGATTGATTTAGGTCTTGTACATATAGTGGATGTACTGTGTTCATACCAGCATACATATACAACGGATTATGTCCCCACCCTAATTTATTTTTCATAGTTTGAAATTCATCGACTAAATCTAAAGCATCAGCAGAAATATCTCCATCTCTTAGCTGTAACAATTGTTCTGTAAAAACATTACCAACACCTCTACCCATTCCAGTAACAGTTCCATCACACCATTCAGCACCACTATCCAAAGCAGTTACACAATTAGCAAATGCGAGATTTAGATTGTCGTGTGTATGGATTCCTTGTACACTATGATTCTCAAATATTGCAGTCACATCTTTAGGTTTTAGAGCACCATAACTATCAGCAACATATCTAACATCAACTCCAACCTTATCCATACAATCAGTAAAGTGTTTTATATTAGCACCCTCTAATATAGATGTTTGCATCAGATTACACATTACCTCATAACCTAAGTCTTGGATTCTTTCTATCAATTCTAACGAATCATATATCTCAGACTTCTTCATAGCAACCCTACATATTTGAAATATGCCTGATGGTTTTATTATATCTTCTAATAGTTCAGGTTGATTTATATAGTCTTTAGCATCAATCATAAAAGAAAACTGAGAGTGGAACACATCAAAATTTATAACAGAACTTATGAATCCATCGTTACATTTTCTATAAGGACCACCTTTTATTGGTGACTTATAACCAAGCTCTATAACATCAACCTCACTGTTAGATAATGCTTTTACTAATCTTCTGACTAAATCAGTTTCGAAATGCCAGTCTGTATAATAACCACCATCTCTCAATGTGCAATCTAAAATTTTCATATACCTAATATTTTTTTATTTGATTGAGCGTCCCAGTGATGTACTGGTATACCTCTATTCCTAATCGCTGTTCTTATCTTTTTAGTATCATCTCTTGTTTTGAATACTTTCATTCCGTGAAACTCAACATACACTACATCTACATAATCTATCGACCCATCGCTAATCATTTTTGGAAGAACTTGATATTCAGCACCCTCTATATCCATTTTCAATATTATGTGATCATCTTTATTGAAATTTTCTGTAAGCCACTTACTCAAATCAATAGATTCGACTGTTACAGGATTATCAAAATCTAAGTTACCACGAGTCTTCCCATATATCAAAGATGAAGAAGCAGCATGTCCAATATAAAAGTCCTGAGTACCATCCTCTATCCAAGCTGCTTTATTATGAAATGTAATTCCATCCGTATTATTTAGTGTCTCTGTAAATCTTGGATTACATTCAAATGATATTATTTCGTATTCATTACTGTTGGGATATTCTTCTCTAAATTTCTTTACCGATGTGCCAGCATGAGCACCACAATCTAAAAACACTTTTCTCATCTTCTTACATTCATCTCCTTACTAAAATTCTCATTATAAAACATATTTTGTTGTGTCTGTTTTTCTATAGTCTTTGGGTGATATAAACTCAACTCTTCATGTGGTGGCAAATGAGAATATGTTTTTACTCCAGCAATATATTCGTGAAGTGGTCTTGTCCATCTAATATCTTTATGATTACGGAATACCCTACTCTGATAATCAGGATAATTTACCCAGCTTTTTTCTGTCAATCTCCATCCCCATTTCTCTATGTCTTCGTCTGTCATACCATCGATGGTATTTACACGAGGTATCCACAACAAATCAACATCATTCATTTCTAATATCTGTTTCAATTGTTGTAATAGCGTTTCGTTTGGATACTCATCAGCATCTATGTGAAATACATAATCACCCATAGAGTTTTCTATGATTGAATTTTTTTGAGCAGCAAAGTTTCTATCAAGTTTTCTCTGATAAACTTTCATAGGTTTGTATGTGTCATAAAACTTTTTAGCGTAGACATCCAATTCAAATCTTACAGCATCATCGTCCCCATCAACACACACCACAACCTCATCAGAGTCATCTATATTTTTATGTAATACTTCTAATAACCTTTTTAGTTCTTCAGCCTCATTATGGACTGTAATACCGTAACTTATTTTCAAATTTTACCCTCTTTGATTTTTTTAATTGATGCTGGTGGTATTATGATTGGTTCAAAATAAACAGCCATCGCTTTACATTTGTCCCAACTATAAGTTCTGTATCCACCCGTAAATCTTCCTGGTTTATTTGCCAGTATTTTGGTATAATTTTCTAATTTATTAAAACTTGGTGGAACTCTTCTAGCAGTAGAACCCATTCCTACTCTAATAATTGCCTCATTTGTTTTAGTCTCTTTGACTAATTCTATCTCTCCTATCTTTTTCAATTCGTTTAGAAATTGATTAGCATTAATTAGGGTTCTATTTCTACTTTCTATTTTTATACCAACAACATGCTTATTAATATCTCCGTTCTTTTTAGTATATGGAATTTGTACACCCATCAAAAGTATGGTATGTAATTCTAATCGACCATCATTACCTCTATATCTAAAAGATATTATGTCTCCAGCTTCTACCTTGTACCAATTAGTTCTCTCTCTCATTTTACTCTGTCATCGCTTTGAATCTATCTAATTCTTCACCTTGAATGACACCCATTTCTAAACACGCTTTTATGAATTCGAACTGACCAAATTTTCTAGGATTTTCTATATCCAATCTTTTATCATGACCATCATATTTATCCCTATCTTCTTCAGGTACATCAACGACTGGAGCATAGCACCAATACCAATCAGTAGGAACACCCTCTGGATAAATTATGCCCCTTTCTCCCATATTGATTACAGATGGAAACCATACAAGTCCTCTTTCTTCATCTATGACTTTTAAGTCATTCATAAGAGCGGTATTATTTTCAACCATCTTTTCTAAATGTTCACTGTCTACAGCAAAATGACTATTAGTTGTCATACCACAATCAAAGCATAAGTAAGACTCAAATGGTTTACCTTTTACTTCAGTTTGTTCTACAAAACATTTATTTCCTAAGTCCTCACATACAGGACAAGTTACTTTTACTTCCATATCAAACCCTCTTTAGTTTTGGTAGCTTTACTTTAGCAGGCTTTTTAACATCTCCTACCTTTTTCAATTTAGGTAATTGTAAATTTACAGCTTTTGGAGCTTCTTCAAATTTAGGAAGATACTTATTCAAAATATCTTCAAATTTTCTAGTCATATTATTTAGTGAAAATTTAGATTTATTTGCCATAGCTAATTTCTTAGTTGGTAATGAATATTGTTTATAGTTTTTATAAACATGCATCATATACCTAGCTGCTTGTTGATAATTTACTGTAAACCACCTAGCTTCAGGAACTAACATCTCTTTTGGTAAAGAACTTTGATGTATCTTAGTTTCAACTCCTGGCAAAAGTATAGACTGTGATTTATTTAGAAAATCTAAATGTCCACTCCAATTAGAAACAATAACAGGCTTTTCTGATATGGTTGCTTCTAATAACGGTCTTCCAAATCCCTCTCCGTGTGTGAGTGAAATATGAGCTTTTACTTTAGGATGATTATATAATTGGTTCATTTCTTCATCTTCCAAATCTCCATGCAGTAAATAAATATTAGGAAATGTTTTAGCATTGATGGATTCTCTAATCTTTTTTATTCTTTCTAATATTTGTCTCCTATCAATAACGGAAAATGTAGCTTGACTTGTTTTGAGAATCAGACCAGGTGCAGTTTGTCTATTTTTGAAAGTCTCTAAGAAAGTCTTTACAAGCATTGCTAAATCCTTTCTATCATGACCCACATCACCTTGTAACCAGTGCCCGACAAATAAAAAATTCCACCTCTCCTCTACCATATTCATCTGTTCCACTAAATCTGTTGAAAACTCTTTAGTCTTTTTGTAGATAGTCGTATCAATACCCTCAAATAAAACTTCAATTGGTTTTAAATTTTTCACATCACCAACTTTCCGTTTTGTTTTTTCATCCATTTTTTCATATACAACTTTATCAAAAATATTTTTAGTAAATTTGGATGGAACAATATTCATATCCATTCTATTCATACCCTCTACCCACTCAGGCTTTGGAGCAGTAGTTTCTATACCCGCAGTAATACCTATATTATATTTAGCAATTGGCGTAAATTCATTTGGTACTGATACTTGTATATGAATTTCTGGCTGTCTATCTGTTGACGGCTCTTTTAATATTCTATCTATGATTTTTTTATCTTCTTCATCATTGGGGCTAAGAGCATTCATTGGTGTATTACCCCACCTCATTGAGTTTATTTTAATATCAAACTTATTCATAGCAATAAGACTTTTAGCTATATCTCTAGAATGAGAACCATATCCACTTCTAGTGGCAACAGGCGCTGTAAGTAATAACATTGGTTTCATCATATCTCCTATGCTTTATACATTTTATATCGTTCTCGCGGTGTCCAATTTTTATAGGCTTCTTCCATATGGTCTATAAAATTCTTAGCTAACCAATCAGATGACATCATTGACTCGTCGCTATTTACCCACTCATAACCTAACTTACCACGTCTTTCTCTTTCTTCATCTCCCATATCATACCACCCCTTCAATGCATCAGCAAAATCGTCAAACGATGGTCTGTCATCAAAAATATATGGTGTTGGTGGCGAACCTTGTAAACTACGATTAGTTGGCCATATTGGTTCACACCATTCACCCCAAGTCAAATCAGGATTATCTTTCCATTTTTTTGCATCGTGTAGTGAATGTACCCAACTATAATCTTCATAAGTCAACAATTTATCTTTATATTTGAATCCACATTGGTCTTGTAATCCACCTGTAACATTTACGGATATTGGTGTTCCACAATGTAACGACTCACAAGTACCCAAACCAAATCCCTCATTAGATGCCATATTGATCGTGACATCTGATAAGTTATATAAGAATCCTAATTCTTCATCACTTAGTCCTTGATGTGAAAATATAATATCATAATCAGGACATAATTCCTCAACTAAGGCTGGCAAATCAGTACCATTATTATCTTTTGGTGCTGTGTGCATTATCAAACAACATCTGTCAGCATCTTCTTTTGGTAACATATCACAAAATGTTTTGTACGCCATTACGACATCACCTGGTAATTTTCTTCTGATATTTCTATTGTTCCAAAATACTACAAAATCATAATGTTTGTTACCGAAAACTGTATTGGAATATTCTGTTAGTTTTTTATATTTTTTATGTTTCTCATCTATCGGATGAAAAAATTTCGCATCAATTCCGTGTGGAACATAAGTATTATCCCACTTTGTTCTTGGTTTGTCACGACAAACATTCTGGACAATATTATGTGTTTGTTTAGATATGTTCATAATCAAATCACAAGACTCATAGAATGGTTCATTCCATCTTGGGTATGGCAAATCATCCCAAATGTTATAATAAAACAAAGGAACTTCTCTTCTTATTTCTTGTTCCATTTGATACAACCATTCCCAAAATCTTGGGTCTGTATAGTGTACTATCCAGTCTGGCTTTTCTACACTCATAACCTGTCTCAACATATCTGGATTGCCATAACCACTTACAGGATACAATCTAAGATAGCAATCTTTTATACCTAAATCTTTTTCCAGTGACTCATTCATATCCATGACCTTACCCTCATCGGGATGTTTGATTGCTCCAGCTATCTGACACCAATCGTATTTATGTAATGTATTTGTAACGAATGTACGGGATTGTGTTGCTATCCCACTATGCATTCTTAAGTCATCTGAAAGAAGAAGAATCTTCTTTTTAGCCATTCAAAACCTCTTTGTCATTTTTTCCTAAGAAGTATTTATCTAACACTTCTAATTTATCATCGTACTCAGCAATAATTCCCAATTCCTTATCAATGGTTTCCATGATATCAGGATGTTCAGCCACACCTGCAGCATTTCTCAAAAGATTATTCACATTGATTTTGTGTTTTTCAAGATTTGCTTGAAAGTATAGTCTACTAGCCTTCAATATTTCTTTTCTCATAACCTGCTCCCACTTGGTTTTAGATTATCCCATTCTACTATAGTTTTCTTAAATTTACTGTCTTGTAAATACAAATCCATTGAGCGATTTACAAGCTTTTGTAGTGTAAAGTTATCATCTAAATTACTTATTTTGAATTTTTTGTATAAATCATCCAATAACTTTACGGTAGTAAGTTTCACATTATTCATTCTTTGACTCCGTATAATATATATGTATATAAATATATAAGAACTAATTTATTATTACAACTTTTTTATCTTTTTTGGTTGCCTCTTTTATAGCACTAGTAGTACCTTTTGAATAAGTATTACTTGGTAAAAAAGCAACCATTACATCACAATATTCTGCTATGTGTTTATTTCTATCATGATAATGCCAGACAGCATATGGTCTACCATACTTATAACTTTCAAGAACACAATGTTGATTATAAGCATAGTGTACTGGTGGAAATTCTGAATACTTTACATCAAGTTCTAAAGCATACTTTTTAGCATAACCATCAGCACCAAATTTCTGACCACCACTTACTATCTCAACTTCTTTTCCCCACTTCTGTTTTAATTTGTGGATAAATTCTTGTATCTTTCTTCGATTGGTGTATCTTCTACTACCGACTATTGCTACTTTCATAGTCATTCCTTTTTTGTTTTTTTGGTTTCTCACCACAACAGAACACAGCACAATCAGAAAATGCTTTTAGACAACCCACTAATTCTTCAGCAGATTCATAGTGGCTCACAAATCTTCTTCTATTGCCATCAGATATATCGTCTTCTTTTCTTATAATATCAAACCATATAAAGTCATTAGCTTTTAATTCTGGCGTAGACTTTATGACAGTTCTAATATGTAACTTATCTTTATTAGTATCAGCAAATTTATTTATAGTATCCACATCTATCTCATTTTCATTACACCAAAAATGTAGAAAAAATGGCTGTCTTTTATGACAAGTATCTATATATTCCATTATAAATTCTTCATACTCTGTATTTATAAACTCTGAAAGTTTCATTCTAAGTGTTACTTTGTTCATTACTTTTCTCCGATGTGCAATAATAAATATTACAAGTCTTTACATTTATTGTAAGCTTTACACTTCCCAACACACTTTTCATATGAAACATCTTTGTGATTCCCATCTTCATCATAACACTCATCAATAAACTCTTTGAATCTAGCAATCATTTTATTCATACTTGGTTTACCATTTGCTGGTACAAACTTCTGTACTCTTTTCTGTGGAAAATCTAAGTTCTCATATAACTTTCTTTTGAGAATAAAATATTCTACCTCCACCTTATCTACTGGGTGGTTGTATTGTTTAGCATAAAATTGTTTGTACAATAGTAATTGGTCTGTTTTATTACTGTCAGCCTTTACCCATTTGTTCCAACCCATAGTGGATGTTTTTATATCGTATATTTTTATAACATTTCTAACAGTATCTTTTATAACAACATCAAGATAACCAATAAATTTTAGATTGTTTGGTAAGTCATAATCTAACTTTACTTCGATACCAAGTAACTCATAACCTTTCTTACTAAAATATTGTCCTCTCTTCTTTTTCAGAAAGTCTAAAATTTCTGTTCCATGCACATAAAACTCAACCATATCTTTTTCTTCACAGAACATTTCACCACCATTTTGTTTTACAGCAGACTCAAAATTCTTTTTCATCCTAACCCTAAGTAAATCATCTAAGTCTAAAGACTCAGCCTTCTTAGCAGTTTCTGTATACATCACATGCAAAAATGTTTGAATAACTTCATGCATACTTGTACCAAATATGGTATGTATGCTATCTGTATAATCTCGTATACCATCAACATATTGTATTTTCCATTGATAAGGGCATTGTTTCCACAATGAATACTGACTATAACTTATTCTCTTCAATCCATCCACCTACCGTGTTTTCTTAGATGCCAGAGTCTATGTCTAAACATCTCCCATAGTAAACCAAATAAAGTATCTGATTCATATATTCCAGCCTTACATTCGTATTTATACACTACTTACCCCACTTACCATTCTTTACTATCGTAGCCATTATACCATAGTTAGATACATCTAAGTAAGCATCTTCCATCGGTTCATCAACGGCTGTTTCTCTTCCACTCATAAGTAGATTTTTTAATCTCTGAATTTTATCATTCATCCTAAACCACAAACCTGTAAGTGCCAGTTGAACCTCTTCCTTTGTCTGTAACATAGTACCCACAGAAATATTACCAGGACCGTAATCATGCTGCTTCTTCAAAAACAATTCATATTGTTCTCTTTGCAACCTACGGAATTCAGCAGTCATTTCGGGCCATTCCTTTTCCATTTGTTCTACGACAGGATGTACCTCTTCTTTTGTGTACTCTACTGTGTTAGACTCTTTTATATTTTTCATTATAACACTCCAATTTACATCTAAAGCTACGAACTTTTATGCTAAAAGTCAAGCTTTTTTATTTGTCTTTTGATTTTTTTATTTAGA
>CEUO01094929.1_pt1 | contig 23847 bp, 22 predicted proteins | sample 531391 | NCBI WGS metagenome assembly CEUO01 (sample SAMEA2622799, study PRJEB7988) | marine metagenome | isolation source: saline water (ENVO:00002010), including
TAGAAAATATGGAAGGGATGATAATAAAATTAATTAGTAGATGGAATTCTAGTGATGATAAACTTGATAGAAAATTTGATGCTCTTACAAAAGAAGTGAATGATTTAGACAACCAAGTTTCTGAGATAAAAGGAAGCTTAAGTAGAATAAATGGGAAACATTAATGGATAGTTTAAAGGTTACAGGATTAAGTACAGGTTTAGGTTTTGTATATTGGACAGACTTAATATCTGGGTTGCTTATGTGTGTGATGTTTGTAATACAGATATACTACTTGTACCTCAAAACAAAAAAGATAAAGGAGTCTTAAATGGACTTAAAATCAATGTTGGTAAAACTTGCTGAAGAGCAAGCTGAAAAAATGCAAGAAGAGGCAGTGAAGCATTTAAGCTCAGACGAAATGGCTGATAAAATAGCTACTGCAATTAACAAGCGTATTGACATACCTTTTGTATCAGAAGATAAAGAACAGATATTTTTTGAAAAGGTAGTAGATGTTGTTACAGATATTATAGAAGGTATATTTAAAAAGTAGAATTTTAGAGGGGCGAACCTTGAACGGCTTTCTCCTCCTTAGCTAACTATCGTTAGTCCCTCTAAAATAATAATGAATATGGCTACTAAAAAACGCATTGACGGTTTCAATATACAGGGCAATAAGCTATCCAAAGAAGAACCTCTTGAGTGCTATTATTGTGGATGTGATGATATTGTTGGTGTCGAAATTATAGGTATAAATGAAGGACCTGTAATATGGGAATGTAAGCATTGTAATGAACATATGCTTAGATACTCTAGAGCAAAAACGGAGAGATTATTACAATCAGCTCCTGAAATAGAATTAACAGAAAAAGACTGGGAGGAAGCTTGGGCAAACGGACCAAATTAAAGCGTGCAATTGTTACGCCAGATAAACATTTTCCTTTTCACGATACTAGAGCGATTAGTGTTGTTTGTAAGGCAATTGAGAAAGTTAAACCAGATATCTATGTTGACCTTGGGGATACTGGCGAGTGGGAAAGTGTATCCCACTGGCAATGGAGAAAAAAGAAAAGACCTCCATTGGAGTACCAGTTACCTTTCGTGGATAAAGAAATTGAGCAAGTAAATGCAGGAATGGATTTAATAGATGCTTCACTTGATAAAGCAGGGACTAAAGAAAGGCATATTACTGAAGGAAACCATGATGACTGGCTTAATAGGTTTGTGGATGAGAATCCCTATCTTAAAGGCTATTTATTTAAAGACGCAGTACGCCTTAAACAGCGTGGCTATAAATTTCATCCAATCGGGAAGATGCTTAAGATTGGTCATCTTTATTTTTATCACGGTCACCATTTTGCTGGTATTAACCACACTAGGAATCATTTGCTACGACTTGGTTGTAATGTTATGTATGGACACCATCATGATTTCCAACAATCCTCAGTCACACATATGGATGGTCCAAAGTCAGCTTGGAGTATAGGTTGTTTAAAGGATATGAGTTCAGAAGCAAATGTATGGTTAGGAGGAAGGCAACACAATTGGCAATTAGGATTTGCAATAGTGAACTTCTATGATAAGGGTAATTTTAATGTGGAACTTTGTACAATAATTGATGGTAAAACAGTTGTAGATGGGGAGTTAATAATAGGTTAATGCCAAAACAAGTAGCAGAAATAAAACAATTTAACTCTGGTATAGTAGCTACTCCAGATGCTAAAGATATACCAGCAGATGCGGCTGATTTTTCTAAGGATATTGAAACAATAGCAAGTGATGGATTTTTAAAAGGTAGGAAAACAGAAAATTATGCTACTGCTTTAGGTGGTTTTAGTTCCTCTAGTACTGGAGCAGGACCTATTACTGTCGGTGTATATAAAGCACCATCTGGTGGTGGTGGTGGTGGAGGTGGCTAATGCCTAAGTCTAATTTTAATCCTGCCAACTTAAAATTATCTGGTACATATACAGGTTCTAGAAAAATAGATTACCAAGTTCGAGTTACAGCAACAGGTACTAATGAGACTTTTGGTGTAATTATAAAGAATTGGGACGCTCAATACTTTCTTCAATTTCAAGGTGGGTCTTCAACCGTGACACTTAGAAAAGATGAAGGAGATGGTACTTTTAGTGATTCAACTGAAGGTGTGCCTATATGGGTTGGTGATTATATCTACTCTTCAAATGGCGGTGATGGTGCAACTGGAGCTAGTAATTCCGTAACAAGTAATAATAATGGATTCATAGGTAGAGTAACCGCTATAACTACAGGAACTGAGGGTGATTCAGTTAAGAAATTTACAATAGATAATGGGTCAGGAACCGCAGGTATTCATAATTCTGCTATATCAGGTACTGCTAAAGTAGACGCTTATTGTTCTTATGTTTGCCAACTTCATGATGGAAGCACGAGTGTCCTAAGCCACGATGCTAGTAATGAAAAATTTGGTAGTGGTAAAGCATATATGCATGGCTTAGAGTTTTATTTTTCTGGAATAGACCAAAATACTGCTATGCAAGCAGGTAGTTATATACATTGGAATTTTACTGGATTTCCTATACGAGAGTACAGTGCTGATAAAATGACTAGAATAAATAAAAATGGAGCACATAATATATTAGGATGGGACAAGTCTCAAGAAGCATTTTCTATGCTTGAAGATGTGTATTCTGTAAAAGCAGAAGCTAAAAGTTATCCTTCGAGTCAAACTTATTTACCTTATCAAAATGCAGTAAAAAATGAACCTACATTTGCTACTAGAGGGGATGATACTTTTGCAGGGATAGGTCCACAAAATGAACCATTATATATGGGGTATCCAAATGTGAAACAATTTGGTAGAGATATGGGTGAAACTTTTCTATTAACTAATGGTGCTATATCTGTTAGTACATCAGTTTTGCCTGCCTTTGAGGAGTTTTGTCTTCCTGCACCTAGTAGTGATGATGCAGAAGATGCTAATATAGATTTAACTTCCTCATCTCAATTAATAGTTGGGTATGTTAAAGGAAGTTCTTGGTTATTAAAAGCCAATCGTTCAGATGGAGTAGAAAGCAGTCTAAATGTTGGTGGAACAATTTGTGGTATATATCTTGACCACGAAACAAATACTGATATTTGGGTATTATATGACAATGTATCTGACTATCATTTAAAAAAATATACAATAGGTGCTAGTGGAACAGCTATGTCTTTGAGTGGTAATAGAAGCTATAAATTAACAAGTGCTTCAGGTTCTACTTTAGCTACGCCATTTATGAATGATACTGTAAAGCTTAGTGATGTATTAGTACTTGATGGTTTCGTTTATGTCCTAGCTTCTTCATCAAATTATTATGATAGTGACGCTTCTTGGGAAGAGAAATCATTTGGTATAGGTAATCATAAAACAGAGTATTTATGGAGAAGCACTGACATAACAAGTGCACCCGGTAGTCTCCCAGATATTGGTTACACTGCTATTGAGTTTACTAATATAACTGGACCATTTCAAACAAGTGATAATAGTAATAACGCTGAAGTAGATGCTTATTGGTTTAGATATTTACACGATGAATGGTGGTATGAAAACACCTCAGACCCCGGTCAAGGAACTGGTGGTGAAGGTTACAGTCAGCAAGAGATTTACGGAAGTAATACTCCAGATTGGAGACTGAAGAAGGCAATACATCCAAAAGGATTATTTTTATATAGTAATAAATCAGGCTCTGAAACAGTTGCTGTAGCTATACCTTGGGTTTTTAATACTTTTGAAAATGAAGATTATTCGCATACATATGACACTGAGAGCCCTTCTAGTAATAGTGATGGTCAAGGCGTGATTTATAGATATAAACAAATAGGACCATTTATAAAACAAGATACCAAGACAACTGCATTAGGTGCCCATATCGAAGTTTACACTGATAGCGAATCTTGGCAACCTGAAAGCAGTACTTCATATGCAGGTATAAAAAGAATTGCATTAAACAATTCAAGTGTTGATATTGACACTAAGATAGATGTATCAATCTCAGGTTCATACGGAAGTGAAGAACTAAGTATGCAGTGGTACGGTGATGGTGGGCAATATACTGGCTTGTCAAGTATTAATTCATTTATGCCTAATACAACAATACTTCAGCCAAGGGGAATAGTATGTACAGAAAAAGACTCTGTGATATTCTATGATTTATTAACTTTAAATAATAGCAAATTAAATCAAAATGATTTAGATGGACGGGTCTTTTTAAACTCTTCTATATCAAGGAAAAAGTATACACCTAGTGAGAATATAAACGATTGGAAAGGACCATCTCAGACACTTAATTATAACGATACAGCTTCAGATTTTGATTGGATAGCAGTAACAACAAGTCTATCATTTAGTTGCTTTTACCTTGATGATGTAGGGGATGTTGCTGAAACTGCTAGTTGGAGTAAGATAGATGTATTAAGTTCTATTACTGTTGCTATTGCTGACGGAGCAGGTGAGAAAGATAACTCTAATTTATTACCTGATGGTACTGATAAAGATGATAACTCACATTACTATAAAAACTTCTATAGGATATCTATGCTTTATGATGGGTATCAAGAAAGTTGTTTAGGTGAAACTTTGTATTCTAATGCTAGTAACAATCCATTTAAACATGGTCATAAGATAACTATTGGACTCTTACCTGATAAGGTATCACCGAGGTTGTCTCATATAAATATATATAGAGGTAAGGCTTTTGATGGAAGTGCCACTGAACCTGATTTAGATTATCAACTAGTTGAATCTGTGTCTCTAGATAATAGTGGTTGGTCTAGTGGTAGTAATGGCTATGTAGAATATGTTGTAAAAGACCAAAAAGGAAAAAACTTTGGTTCTTACGAAGCTTTAACTGGTATATCACCAGCTATGACGACGAATTGGTTGTCATATAAAATATCAGAACAATGTGCTGGGTATTTATTTGTTGGAGATGCTAATAATCCAGAAATAACTAATGTTGGCAACTATATATTTAGAAGCAAAGCAGGTAAGTTTAGTGTCTTTAATTGGGCTAATGAATATTGTGCATTACAAGACAAGCCTACTGCATTAAAGTCGTATAATAATATATTGTATGCTTTTACAGAGTCAAATATCTATGCAATAAACCCTAATAACTTATCAATTATAGACAAAATGGAAGGTGCTGGTGCATTGAGTCAAAAAAGTATAATAGCAACCGATTATGGAATGTTTTTTGCAGATAAGTACGGAGTTTATTTACACAATGGCAAAGCTTCTAAGATAATTAGCACCCCTATATATAGCTCAGACAATACAGATTTAACAAACTTTACTTGGGATAGTATAAGCACATCTCTTGAAACCTCTCCACCTATGTTAGCATTTGATGGAGAAAGAAAAGCCTTAATGGTAATATTTGAAGTTAGCAATTCATCATACGCTTGGGTATATAGTGTGATGACCAGAAGGTGGGACTTCTGGACTTTTGTTAATAAAGTAAAGTCTATTACTCAAGGTAAGTTTGGAGAGATAATTGCATCAGACGGAAAATTAATGCAAATAGGGACTAGTTCTACTAGAAAAGCTTGGGAGTTTCAATCAAAGAAAATCACTGCTGGTTTTGATACTTACGATAAGTCTTTTTCTGAGATTCATACTGAGGGTAGTTCAGGTCTTGTAACTAAGTATAAAAATGCTAGTAATAGTTCTTTCCAAACATTAACTTCTAATCGGGTATCTTCGAGTGATAGAAAGTCTAAGTCTCTACAGGTACAGGTTGTGGATGATAATGGACAAAGGACTTTAGAGTCTATAGGAGTTCACTTAAGACCTATTAAAGCGAGGAGTAGTAAAGTATGAGTAGAGTAGACGACCCTACAATAAAAATGGAACTTGAAGATTTAGATGAAAGAGTTAATAAGTTAGAGCAGTCTATCAAAGGAGACAGGGAGTCTTCATCTGCTAAAAACTCTGAAGCTCAGTTAAATACTTATAGAGTTATTAAAGAAGATGGTAAACATTATGTTGAGTTTAAACACAAAGATGGATGGATTAGGTCAGATTCATCTACATTTAATTTGAGGTAGTTATGTTAGGTGGTATAATAGATTTTATAGCAGGTAATCCCAATCAAGATAAAATGAATAGTATGATTAATAAGGGCATGGGTCAGTATACTTCTGGCTTAAACGCATTGGGGAGTCAATTCGGTAATCTTGCCGATGCTTCAATGAATTTTAATAGTGGTATAAATACTAATCAAAGAAATTTATTACAAACTGCGGCGGCTGATGCAACTGCGGCTGGAGGAATGCAAGCTCAAAGAATGGCGGCTCAGCAAGGTATGGGTGGCTCAGGATTATTACAACAAGCAACCAATAACCAAGCGTATAAAAATATGATGGGTGCAGGTACTCAAGGATTACAAGCATTTATGAATCAACAAAAATTAGGTGCTGGTTACTTAGGACAACAAGGAGCTATGTTACAACAAGCAGGGGCTATGCAAAGTGACTTAAATACATCAATGGCTAATGTAGAAGCTGATAAAGCCGCTAATAGAGGGGCTATGATGCAGGGTGGTATCGGACTTCTGGCTAAAGGATTCTTTCCAAAGTAAGGATTATAAAGGAGTATAGATTATGGCAATATACCAAGGTGGTAGAGGAATGGCTTTTCAAGGTGGTGGAAACTCTATGTTTTCACAACTAAGTGAAACTATGCAAAGAGCTCAAGAGATTAAACAAGCTGACAGGGAACAGGCTTTCCTTGATAAAATAAATGCTAATGCAAACGCTATGGGTAAGATATCCACAGATTTTTATGATAGTTTTCAAGATGGTCATATGCAAGTAGGTTCTAGTAAATCTTGGAAACAGCATTATGATGAGCTTTCTAAGGGTAAAAGAAAAGCTAGGGAAATGAGGAGAGCATTTGGTAGAGATACTACTCCACAACAAATACAAGATTTTTTCAAGAACAAAACCAATGAAAGAGACATGGAGATAGTTAGTGCCATAGAAAGAAGAATGACAGAAATGGGTACTGATGATATATGGAAAGTAGTTCCTAAGATAAAAGAAACAGGTGGAGAAAACTTTCATGATTGGTATAAAAATATAACTGATGATAACCTTAGGCAGAGGCTTATGACTTTAGGATATGTACCGGGTCAAAAAAATGAAGCTTGGGTTCCTGATTGGATGGAAGCAAGGAAAGCACAGGGTAAGTCTGCTACTGGTGTATTAGGTCCTGCATTAGTAGGAACTGGGTACCTTGGTTATAAAGGTCTTCAAGCAGGAAAAAGATATGCAACGCAGAAAGGACAAGCGGCATACAAAAAATTTATTAAAGGCGATGAAGGCAAGGAACTTCGTGAGCTCTATGGTAAAGATAGGAGCTTTAGAGAAGCCCAGAAAAAGCTTTCCTCAGAAAGAGCCAAGTTAAAGAAAGAAATAGGAGCTTTAAATAAAAAAGGTAATCTAAATAAGACAGAACAAAACAATCTTAAAGCTAAACAAAAGCGAATAACTGCAATAGATGCTGAAAAGAAAAAGATGATAAATGAAAGAAGTAAATTTTCAAGAGCTAGAAATGAAAAATTGCAGGTTGAAGAAGATAGGCTTCGTGATGAATTTAAAAAAGGACAAATTGAAGCAGGAAAAAAGGGGGCTTTAAATACGGCTAAAGGAATTGGTGTTGGTCTTCTTGGTTCAATGGGAGGAGGAAAGCTTCTTGGTTCTGTAACTGAGGCTATTGGTGGAGAGGACTATAGAATACTAGGTGAAATAGCAGGTGGTATTGGAGGTCCTTCATTGATAGCAAAATATGGTCCTAGAGCCGCACAGCTTTTAAAACTAGCTGGCAAGGCTGGAGCAGGTAAGCATTGGGTTGGAACTGGTTTAGGTGCTCTTGCTTATGGAGCAGGTTCTTTACTAGACGCCGCTTTAAACGACTAAAGATATGGTAAGGTACGGTTTTGAACCTACCATAGATGAGCAAACTACTGCTCAACTAGTAGACCAATATAAAAGCGACCCTAATCAGTTCGATTATACTCAATCTGAGTTGATTAGAGAACACGCTGAGCATTATAAAATGTCTTCCCCGGACACTTCATTAGGGGAAAATAGTTTTGGTAGCTTGATGTCTCAAGCAGGTAAAGGCTGGATAGCAGGTTTTACCACACTAAACATAGACCACGGAGAAGCAGATAAACAACCTCGTACTAGCTATGAAAGAATAGCAAGGAGTCTTGGTCATTTAGGTGGCTTTATAGGGTATGTACCGGGCTTAAGAGTCCTATCTAAACTAGGTATGGCAAGTAAGCTATCTACTAACTTAATGAAACTTAGAGGTCATTCTGTCCCATTAATGGTTGGTAAATGGGCTACTGGTGGTATAAAGAAAACTGCAATAGGTCTTAGTAAAAAGGGTATTAATAAGAAAGGCGAGGCTGTTAATACAGTAGAGAAATTTATGAATACTGTACCCGGAGATATGATGGAAGGTGCAGTTAATCTTGGTATAGCATCAGGTGTATCTGCTTGGCAAGAAGGTATACACGCAGTAGCAGATGCTACTTTAGGTGGTGGTATAGCAGGTGCAGGTTTTAGAGCTATAGGTAATTTAATTAGGGTACCCGGTGCTAAGCCTATTATACCCGGAACTAAGTTAAAAGATTTAACAAGTGAACAGGTAAATGAGAAAGTTTTAAAAGGTATTGCAGGTTCCCTTATGATGGGATTGCCTGCTACTCTTAGAGGTGCTACTACTGAAGAACAAATATATGATTATCTACTTGGTGCTTTCTTTGGTCAGGGTGAGCAATATATAAAAAATAGGAGAGCTATAGAACATCTCCATAAAATGAAAACCCAATACAAAGACCCTGAAACTGGTGCAAGAGGTACTGCATCACCTGAATTAGTTGAGGGTTGGGAAACTATGGACCCAAAAACAAAAGACCTTGTTAAAGAAATAACTACTAGGGATGCAGAGCAAGGTGGTGTAATAAGTTATATACTAGCAAGAGACCAGCTTGGTAGAATGAAAGAAATGCAAGAAGCAGAAACAAAAGCTAAAGAGATATACGAAGGAGAGCCAGTAGAGAGGATAAGAAAACCAGAAGAAGAACTTACTGAAAGCAGAGAAGGAAAAGGTACTGATGGTGAGAATAGTCCTGAGTTAATTGATTCATCTCAAAGTTATGAGGCTTTATTTACCAAGTCAAAGCATTATGTACAGCGATTTTTAGAAGACCAGTGGAAGGAAGCACCTGAACCACAGACTGCCATGGAAGATACTTGGAGGTTGATAAATAGAAAATGGAATCAAGTTGTAGGTGAGAATATACAAGCAGGTTCTACTGAAAATCCTGCGGTCAATATGATAAAGTGGGTTAATAAAAGATTTAAAAAGAATATTGTCGAGTCACCTGAAGACCCAGAGTGGTCATTCTGGGTAAAATGGGGTAACGCTAGGATACATAATAAACCTGTTCAGGTTGCATCTATTGTTATGGATATGAATCCAGCAAAAGAAAGATTAAGAAAAACTAAAGATGATGATATCGAAATTGATTACAACCCAGATGTTAGATTAAATATTCTTAATCCAAATCTAGAACCTGATGCTGTTAATTTAGCAGGAAACGCAAAGCAATTAAGAGAACCTGTAAAGAATATAGAAGAAGCATATCAAAGAGAATATTATGAAAGATATGGTGTTGAAATTGACCCTAAAACTGAGCCTGTTTATGCAATAGTCCAAGATATAACAACAAATAAGAAGGCTAATGGGAAGTATTATCAGGAACAAACTTTCGCTGATTGGAGAAGGGATTTAATAAAAGAAGTTGAGGCTAAAGCTGGAATACTTGAAGCAGAACATGGACAATGGAGTGAGTTAAAAGGGAAAGCTAAAAGAGAAGCTATTGATAAATGGATGGAAAAGGAAGTTGAGACCCAGTATAATAATGTTATGGCTACTATTACAAAGCAAATGGCTGAGTCTGGGTATATGTATCTTGGAGGTAAGGGTGATGCAGAAAGGCTTTACTTTGTAAAAGAACACCCAAAGTTACAGTCTAGAATGAAATTCCTAGATGGAACTAAGAGAAGAAAGCCTAATGCTGTTGTAAAAGAACTTCTGGAAACAATGAAAAAGAAAGACCCTGAATCAGTGAAGTTATATGAAAGAGAGAAAGAGTTGTTTCAGGATGCTTTTGCAACAAAATCTTCTATGTCTAAATTTCAAAGAGCCAACACATTAAACAGGGCACAAGCTGGAAGACTATTTGATAGGTCTTATTTAAATAATATATTATACGATTTAAGTCAAAATGGATTGCCATTTAGTAGGAAAGGATTTGAAACACTAGAAAACTTAAATGTAAGTACAGCAAAAGCTTATAATAAAAGGTCTCAAATATGGCATACTAATGGTATACCTTCTGACCCTAATTATGTAAACCAATTTGTTTCAGAAGCCACTGGGCATCAGTTATTACCAGAGGGTATAAGATATGTATTAACTAAAGATGTTAATAAAAAAACACACGCTGGTAGTAAGGCTGAAGATTATGTGCATACAATGGATGGTGAGATAATAGCACTACCTGAGATAGTAGACGCTTTAAATGCTGGTCAAGGGTTGCCTTATGGTGACAAATCTGGTGGTGTAAATAAATCTTTTATAGTCTCACCTGATGCTCAATTTGGAGCATTGCTTGGTAAGTATCAATTCAAGGCGGCTCCTGAAGCACAAGCAGAGGCAATGAGAAGAGCAAAGATTGAAATGATAATACCTGAATCATCTGCTAAGCAGTATGGTCAAAGAGATATATGGGATAAGTGGGAATGGACAGGTAGAGGAATAAAATTGGTTGGTCCAACAGGTCAGAATACTAGGCATCGTTACACATTACCTGTAAAAGATATAAAAGTTGTAGCATCAGAAATAACAAGTGATAAGTTTATCAAACCACAAAGACTTCCTAAACAGATGCAATCTAATCTTACACCATTTGGCTTTAATCCAATAAAGCAACGGGTTATAGATGGTATATTTGAAAGAGCAAGTGTTGAGTCATTTAATGGAACAAAAGAACAGAACACATTAGCAGAAACATTATTAAAAAATCCGGGCGATACTAAGACTGAAGCACAGTTGCTTAGTAATATAGAAGATATAGGTATTAGACAATTATTAGACTTAATAAATAGTCCAGCACACGAAAGCTTTGCTACTAAAGCATACAATAAAATTTTAAGAATCAATGACCAGATAGTAGGTGAGCTCCAATCTGAAGGTGAGATGTCAGCACAAGATGCACACAGTTTAAAACTAGATGCTATGGAGTGGCAAAGCGTGTTTGATAGAATAGTTCAGTTAAAACCAGATTCACTTGTTCCATTGTTACATAAAGTTGGAGATAGTTATAGACAAAGCGTTATGAGAAACTATATACTTTCTCAAATAGTTAAACCAAGGTTGAGAAATAGTGCAACATCTAGAATGACAGGTTACGATGAGTATCTACAGAAAAAATTACCTGAGCTTAATGAGAATGATAGTATCTTTTATCTTGATGAAGGATTCCGTGATTTAAAAATACATATGGACGATGGGGCTACATTAAAACTGGGTTATATATGGGAACAGTTACAAAAACCAAGGTTAAACCAAGAAGTTAAGAAAAGATTTGAAGATGTATTAGAAGCAGTAGTAGTAAGAGTACCTATGGACTCACTCAGTGGGGCTCATAAGCTCCAATTTAAGGGCTTTACGGGCAGAAAAGGATTTGGTAGTGTCTTACATCCAAGAACTATGGAAGCACTGGGAGGAGCCGATTTAGATGGTGATAAAGCATCTATCTTTTTTGGTGGTGAAAAGAATGGATTTAAAAAAGAATGGCGTGAGGCTTATGGTTCACAAAAAGAAGAGTACTATGTAAAAAATAAAAAGACTGGTTTGACTGAGATTGCTCATAATAAACCTAAAGATATGAAAGAGTTGTTAACTTCTCAAGACTATGAGTTGCTAGATAGAATAAAAACTCCATCATTAAGGTGGTCACCATTGCTTAGGTATCAAGCAAGTACAGGAGCTCATGTTGGTAGGAATATGCTTGGTCCATCTGTTGTAAATAGGTCTTCTATTTTAGCCGCCTATAATCAAGTAAGGTCACACTTAGAATTTGAAGGTAAAGATACTTATTATGAAATAGATAGATGGGGAAATATAAAGTATGAACTTACTCCTATTACAAGCAAGGAAGGTTTAAAGAAGTTTAGAAAAATAGCTCGTGCTACTGTTGCTTTTGCATCTGACCCTATGGATGAAGCTGGATTAAAAGGTACAGATGTATTCTTTAATGCTATATTTGATTCATTATTTAAGATGAAGACACATCATAGTGCAAGAGATGGTAGAAAATGGACTAAAGATAATGAAGCTTTAACAACTCAAGAGAGAAAGAAAGCATTTGTAGGCATAATGTCTGGTATAAATAGTGCATCTTTTGGTAGGAACTTAGAGACTGGTAAGGCTCATAATGTATTTGACTTTATTCAGTCTATAAATAGAATTAAACAAGTTCCAAAAGGTCCAAACGAAAGGACTGACCTTTCATTTAATGGAAAAGTTGCCAACTTAACTAAAGATTTAGATTTTTCAGATAGTTTATTACACCGTATGGATAGAGCAAAGCTTGATAATTGGTATAAGAATGTTCAAGAAACATTATCAAACACTGATTACCAAGAGATAATGGGTTTGCTTGGTAGGGGTAGTATGACGATACCTAAGAATAGACCATTAGAAATAGTTCAAAAATATGATTTATTTAATGTAGATAGTAGAAAAGAATTTATATGGAATGAAGGGTTTGGTGAATTACTATCTAGGCATCCCGACTATTTCTTTAATGAATACAAGAGAATGCATGAAAGCCCTGATGTATTTTCTGAACTACCTAGAGTTAATGATAGAGTAGATAAAGCCATGAGAAAGATGGGTGCAAAAGGTAATACATTTGGTCTTCATGAAAAGAAAAAAATAGGAAGAAGAATACAATGGACTTTATTTGGAAAGGCACATAATAAAATTACCAAAGGTGATATTATCGAATTAGCTGGTGGTGTAGATGCAATTCCTAGAAACGCTAGAAAGAAAATACTAGAAAATATAATTAAACTAGCTGGTGATTCTTTATCAAATGATATGGGAGACTGGGCTAGTGCTAGATTATTAAAAGAAGTTTGGAATAAAGATGTTATTCCCCCTGAACAGTTTGCAGAGTACGCTAAAGTAGTAGATGCTATACAAAGATTAAAGTCTAAACAAGACAAAGAAAGAGACGCTCTTGAACCTCTAAAAGATTTAGAGATGGATGATAAGACAAAGAGAATGATTCTTGAATTAGATAGAACAATAGAGGGTCAAACTACTACTAGAGAAATGGACCAGAGACAGCTTGATGATGCTATTGCAAAGTATAAAAATGGGATGACTAGAGCAGAGAGTGATTTATTTGACGCTATGTTAATATCTAGTTGGAAAAGAGGTGACCCAGAGATAGTAGGTAGATTACAAAATGCAAAAAAGAAAATTGATAATAGTAAAAAAGAATATGGTTATAAATCATATATGGCTTTACAAAGGTATTTAGATACAAAGTCAAGGCAGTTACACAACACACAATTTAATAGAGTGGGATTCGCATCCAAGGAAGTAGGCGACCATATAATCAAACGACAGCTTGATTTAATGGAGCAAGCGTACGAACAATTTAGGTACGAAGATTCCGGGAGAGATACGAGGGTTGCTAAACAGATAACAAAAAATCTGGAGGCTGAGAATAAAAAGCAACCCTTGTTTGATGAGGGAGGTAAAAGAACAGAAGGTTTGGCTATAAACCAACATGATTACTCTAAGAAAACGCAGAAATATTTAGAGGATTACGCTCCATTTTCACAGTTAGAACAACATAAAGATGTTATAGTGTCAAGTAAAGCAAAGAAAATAATGAATGAGATTATATCTAATATGGATTACTATGGTCCACAAACTAGAGAAAATCTACATCTTATTGTAAGAGATATGATAAACAAAGATATAAACACTATGACTCTAGAGGACTGGGAGGTTGTTAATAATATATTTAGAGACCATAGAGAAGGTACTTGGTTCCAAAAGACATTTGCTAAAGTTGAAGGAGAGTTTCCAAAACTAGCTAAAAGATTTTATAGAATGTTTCCAGAGGCAGTTGATAGAGATATAATGAGACATGAGATAAATTGGAACACAGTTGATACTATTTATAAAGATAGACATGGAAACTGGGTAACAGGTAAAGGTAAGACTGCTCAAGGATGGATGGGTGAGCTACAAAGAAATATTCATCTTAGCCAAGAAGTTGCTACTATGGAGAATCAAAGAGAAGAGCGTGAATGGGGTAACTTAAGTGAACCATATATGACTACTGAATTAGGTAGAGACTTATGGGATTTTGCCGCTATGAAATTTGAATCTGATTATATGCCTAGACGATTAAGGGAACGGGCATTAACAGGAGATAAGTTAACTGAAGAGTATGCTAGAAACTATGAAAGAAGAACTGCTGAAATGTCTGAGAAAATAGACTGGGAGAATACTCAAAATAGATTACTAACTCTTACTAGTGGTGTTAGAAAACCTGCACGACAGTTAGTTGAAGAAATACATCAATTACTTGCATTAAAAAACTTTGAGAATCACCAGAAATTAGTAGGTGACCAGAAAGTTTGGAAAGAATTTGTTGAGAAGAAGAGGAATAAGTTAGAATTTTACACAACAGTTGACGCTGAAGGTAATATTGTTAACACAGAAATACCTGTAGTGTCCAGAAAGAAAATGATTAAGTGGGTCACTGACCACTTTGTCAATAATAAACCATTCCCAATAGAGAAACTTGGTATGGATGGGCAAAGAAAGATTATTCTTGGTATGCAGATGGGACAAATAAGAGAAGCTGAAAGACTGGCAGGTGATAAAAACCCTATAAGGCAGGTGTTACTTGGGGGTTTATCAGAAAAACTTTCTAATAAAAAGATAAACTTTGATACAGGAATGCTTGGTGAATTAAAAACTGTTGGAGACAAACCCGGTATCTATGGATACTTTCCTCATGTTGCAAAACATTTTGAGAAAGGTATTATGATGGGTGATTTAACAAAAAAGATTGAGATTATTTGGCAAAGCAATAGACCTGTAGCAGAAAAGAAACAAATGATTGCTAAGTTGTATATGAAATCAAAACAATTATCAGGTGATTTTGTTGAAGCAGATATTATTAATGAAACTTGGGAGCATATAACTGATGCTATAATAAAAAAGCAACAAGGTAAGAAAACTAATGAAGAAATAAAATGGTTTGATAACCTACAAAGAATAGGAAATCAGTTCTCAAGAGAGAATCATATAGAAGGATGGTCTACAGCACCTGAGGCGTACCTAGATTATACTCAAAGTATAACAAAAACATTTTATAGAAACTTGGGTCAAATATTATCAAGAGAAACTATTAATGAGTTTGCTAAACAGCATAAGGATATGCCAACAGACTTAAGAACAAGTTGGATGAATTACTTTAAGTTGTACGCACAACAATCGTTAGGCTTTCCTGCTATTATTCCTAAAGAAATGTTTGATAATGATAAGATGAAAATCAAAGGTACATTATATGGTTCATTAGCAGACAACAGAGTGGCTACAAGATTTGACCAGATAGGTAGAAAATTAGGTCTAGTTGGTAAGGGTAAAGGGTTGCCACCTGAATTAAAATCCTTAGATAAAGTTAGTGCACAAGCCGTTATTAACTTAGGTAATATGGAAGCAAAGTATGCACTTGCTACATTATTAGCACATCCTAAATCAAGTATCGGTAACTATTTAGGTGGTAGTCAAATGACTATTGTTAATGCAGGATTTAATAACTTTATTAAAGCAAAGAAACTAGACTATCTAAGAAAGACTATTGACCCAGAGTTTAAGAGCTGGGAAGATGTTAATAGGTGGGTAAGAGAGCTTGGCATCATTGAAGAGTTTATCATTCGTGAGATTGGTGCCAACCCACAATTAACTGGTGCTAATTGGCAAGCATTTTTAAAAGATTTTAGAAGAGCAGTAAAGAAAGACCCTGACTTACCTGACATTTCTTTTCGTGATTTAATGAAAAAACATAATTTAGGTAAAGGTATGATGGATGTTGCAGGGAAATTTATGTCATTACCTGAACGAGCATTGCGTAGAGACTCATTTATAGCTCATTATATACAAGCTAGAGATAAATTAGGTGGAAGAACACTGCCAAAAGACCACCCCTACCTTATAGAAATGGGTAAAAAAGGCGTTAAAGCCACACAATTTTTGTATTCTGTACCATTTAGACCTATGTTTGCTGGCACTGCTATGGGTAAAGTGATATCTAGGTTCCAATTATGGGCTTGGAATAGTGTAAGATATAGAAATACTATAATTAGAGAGGCGGCTTTAAGAGGTATAAGTCAAGGAAGCCCTGAATTTGGTAGGTTTAAAAGACTAATGATAGCAGATACTTTATCATTAGCATTAGGTTCTATGTTTATGTACTCATTATTTGGCTCACAAATGCCACAACCATACGCTTGGTTTCAAGACTTAGGTGATTGGTTATTTGGTAATGAAGAAGAAAGAGACAGAGCTTTCTTTGGAGCTTATCCCGGTAAATTAGCCCCGTTACAATTGATTACACCACCATCATTTAGATTAACAGGACCAATACTTAATGGTCTTATCAATGATGATTGGGAAAAGATGGCTAATTATTATACTTGGACAATGTTTCCATTTGGTAGGTTAGCAAGAGACTTAGTTGGACCGGGAGGATTAACTGAGAATCCATACTACGGATTAGACAAATTAACTGGACTACCAATAGTAGGTGCAAAAAGAATATCTACCAAGAGAAAGAAAGAAGAAGAGAAAGGTACAGAGTTTTGGACACCACCGGGAATGAAAGCATCTAATTACTTTGCAGGAACTGAGGAAGCATAATGCTATACGGTACTCACGGAATGCTGGGGGCTTTAATAGGGGGAGGTGCTTCTTATGTTGCAACAGATGACCCTGATGATGCAATGGGCAACAGTGCATTAGGTGCAGTAATTGGCTCAAGTATAATGACCTTACCTAAGCCAGCAATGGCTTGGGCTGGTATGAATATGAGAAACTTTAGTGCTGGTTACTATGACCAAGACCCTCTAAAAGATATGACTAAGACAGAGGAAGCACTTGGTAATAAAGCAACAAGTATAAAAAGAAACCTTACTGGTACAATAAAAGGTAAGGCTCAACAATTTGGTTTTGACCAAGGTGCTTTACAGGCGATACAAAACTCATCTATGGATGATGCTAATAAAGTATATAAAAATTTAAAAAATCCTACTCAATTTGAGGACCTTCAATATGAATTAAAAAAGAACGGTCAGAATCGTACAGCTATGGATTATTATAAATGGTACAAAAAAGATATGAAAGGCGGTATGAATGTAACTCCAGAAGAGTCACTTTGGTTTTTAAAAAGAGATACTGCTAGAAGAAACAATTTAGGAATTGATGGTAGGATAAGCAATATAGATGCAGAACTAGGTCAACTTGATAAAGCTAGGTCTCAAGGTGTGATAAATCAAGAACAACATTATAGAAGAACCGCACAACTCACACTAGATAAACAGAAAGCAAAAAGAAAATACGAAAGATATGGAGAGTTTGATAGAAAATGGAGACACGAAATAGCAAAGAGCGAATCACACGCTATGTGGGCAAATAGAAGATGGTCTAATGAAAGATTGAAAATGGCAGGTTATGAGTACGCTGGTCAATATAGATGGGGTGATGTTAAAGATTATATGAAAAGTATTGGCGGTCAACAATGGGAAAATGATGTTAATAAATACTCTAATAAATTAACAAATAGATTAGGTCTTAAAAAAGGTATGATGCTTAATGACGAGACTGCTATTAATTTAATAAGAAATGTTCATCAGCATGATATGAGAATTAAAAGAGGACCTTCAAGGGTCTTTCAAAAGATGGGTAGGTATGCATCTCAAATAGCATATGAAAATCCACACTTTGGTATGAAAGAAATTCAATTAGCATTAAAAAATTTAAATCTAGGAGGTGCTTTTACATATAAATGGAGAGACTTGAGAGAATATGGTGAAAACTGGTCAAATGAAGCAGATAAACCACCTAAAGGTTTGCGAAGATATAACAAGTATATGAATGAATATAAAGGAATGTCTATAAATGCTAGAAGGTCTGAAAGAGGACAGTTCTTGCTTAAAGAAATGTCTAATCAATACTCTCAAAACGAAGCTCGTAAAATAGCATATCAAATGAAAAAGCAGGGAGCATTTAGAGCAGGTAGTCGTGGTCAATTCCAGTTAAGTGGGATAGGTAGAGTAACAAATAGTTATTTAGAAGGTGGGATTAATGCTACAGTAGATTATAAACCTTTTATAGAGCCCGGAAGCAGAGCAACTAAAATAGCACAAAGAATGGTGACTAGTGATTTAAGTGACCTTCCAATGAGTGGACATTCTGGATTTCAAAGAAACATTCCTTTTATAGTTGAAGAAGAGTTTAGAACTTATGATGGTAGAAGTGGTAAAGAAATGACTCGTAATATGACTCGAGCAAATCCTTTTTATGGTCAAGATAATAGATTAAATGAGTTGAAAGAAAAGAAACTTACAAGAGGTGATGTTAAACATTATGTAAGAAAAAAAGGAATGAGTACGGAATCTTTAAGATATATTAAACGAAAGGCTCTCGAAAACCCAAAGAGTTTTTTAAAGTTTGCAGGAAAAAGGATACCCGGCTTAGCTTTACATCCTGTTGCAATGGGAGCAGGTTTACTTGCTTGGCATTTGATAGGTCAGAAAGAGGGTGAAAAAGAATTGGACGAAATTATATAATTTTACTTTTCAACGAAAAATGAAAATCCTGAGTGCATACTCACCAAAATAAAAAAAATAAAAACGAATTTAAATTTTGGTATAATTTTAGAAAAGGGGGGATAAAAGAGAGCGTTATCCCCACCTTCTTTAGACACGGAGTCACTAAAGAACTGGTACTACCAGCTCTTCAAAATATTTGCAACCTTCAGGGTTACATTCCTTGCCTTGCATTTTCTTGTTTATTATCATTAGTATTGTTCCATCAAGTTCACATCTAATCAAGCAACCGATACATTTACCTGCATCCCAGTTAGCACAAGAGCGTAAGGCGTCACTTCTTTTATTCACAGTTAACACCGGGTTCGCAAAAGTCTACACCACGATTAGCCATTTCCTCTCTTTGTCTTTCTTCGTCCATTTTCTGTAATTGATTAGATAGACCTCCAAAGAATATAGACAAAGATTTGTCTTGTAATTCCATAGCACAGGTATAAAGCTCTTCCTGTGTCAATCTAACAACTGCAGTATTATGTTCTCTAATATTTGCTCCGTTATTTAACGGCTCTCTTTGTGTTTTATGTGTATAATCATATTGTGATTTAATTGCATCTTCTATTTTCCCTGACAATGTTATTCTCTGTTCTTTTGATAATTCAACATCACTAGAAAATAGTATTGCACTTATTAACTTTCTCATTGGTTATACTCCATTTCTATTAGCCTTATATCACTAGCTTTACCACATATCTTTTTCATTAATACATCACCTTGAGTAAGTAAAGTAAAATACTGGGGTTTTTGTCCAAAATGCCCAAATACTTCAAGCTCTGTTACTCTGTACCATATTCCATCAGATAGGTAAACTTTAGTTATATCTTCAATCTTTTCTTCAAATAAATATAATATCTGATTCATATTCTTCTCCTAGTTAAATTGGGATAATTCCCAATTCCCAATTTTAGTTAAAATTTTAGGGGGTGTACTCAGTTAATCGAGATTTACTCACCCCCCATCACATTTAACCACAAACAGTTAAATTACTAGTGCCAACCGTGTAATTTATTTGTCATCACTCTTTCATTAGACTCTTCATTTCCTAAGAAATAAATCTATAGTCAGACAATAAAGAGTATTAATTTGTGGTTAGTGAATTTTCTTTAGCGTCAACTTGCTTAACAAGTTCTCCAACATAAGCCCTATAGCTTACGGACTTTTGTAATGCTTTTAAGCATTTTCCGTATTTATCTCTTCCTTTTTCGATTGCATTTTCGTGTCTTTTAACACGATTTTTAATTTCAATCAATCGACTGAATCCAGAAGAGCCCAGTTTAATAGCACCTTTATTTGCTAATACCATATAAAATTTCATCAACTCTATATTTGAGTTTAGTGAATTACCACTACTTCTTATTTCTTCAGCATTCTTGAGATTTTTAAACATCGCCATTAGTATCTACCTCCTTAAGTTTTGGTTTCATACTAGGTGGAAAATCAAATGTCTTTTTAAATGGTATTTTACCATAACGCCATTTTAGTAAAGTCTTATTAAAAAATCCAATAACCTTTTTATGGCTATATGCACGCATATCATCTATTGCTGAATCATATCCGTGATAATATCCTCTTCTATAAGTTGATTCTTCTAATATTTCTCCACTTTTATCAGTTTTTGAATTTAAAAGTTCTTCTCCAGTAAATATCTTCAATATCTACCTCCTTTGGCTAATTTTCTCATCACATATTGACTTAGTTCATCAGGTAAATCTTCTACCAAGTCAATGAGTAAAGAGAAATCTTGTTCATTTAAAGGACCTTTTCTAGTATTACAAGTCTTACATATAAACTGCAAGTTTTCTTCTATACTTGGTCCTCCTTTGACTACTGGAACTATATGGTCACAAACAATGTTTCTATAAGTTAATACCTTATTACAATATGTGCATTCTTTACCATATACCTCCATAATCATTTTCTTTAATGTAGGCGAATCAATATCAAACTTTATATTGTTTTCTTTTGACCGCCTCTTAAGGGTGGATTTCAAGGTACTGATTTTACGCAACAGTTTTTTATAGGCTCTTTGCCAAAAATTACCGTGAATAGGAATCAGTACCTTTTTGAAATCCTCTTTTTTCATTTCTTATATTCCATTCCAACTTTTACTTTTATAGTATCATTCTTTAATTGTTTACTCTGTTTAAACTTTACACCTTTCTTCATCTGTCTCTCTAGATGTTTAATTAACTTCCTTTGCCTATTCTGTTTAGGTCCTGTTAATGTTTCATCTACTCTCATCTTTCCATCCCTTCATGTGTAAAAAGAATTGTCGGTATACTTAAATATATCTTATTATTATCATCGTATCTTGACCATTCTGCTGTATCAAACTTATTCCATATATCTTTTAAATTAACAATCCATCTTTTATTTTGCTGTTTTGAGTAAATAAAAACTTTTACAGGTAATATACCATTCCATAGACTATATTCTTGTAAGTCTTCTACTTTGAAATTTACATTATCTGTACAACCTTTTACTTCTAAAAACCATACTGAGTTTTTTGCATATACAATCAAGTCAGGCATACATCTTAAAAACGGAGGTAATTTAAACCATATTTCACTTGGTATTCTGTCGTTTTTTGAATCAAATCCTATACTTTTAAACGGAATCTTCTTTTTAGTTAACCATTTTTCTGCATCTTCTTGTGCAACATCTACTCTATTCGTATTTCTCATTTCAAATGTTCCGTCTGCATCACTAACTGTACCATCAAATGTATCAACTAATTTCTTTGCTAATTCTTCTTTATCTTTCAAGTCTTGCAAATTACTCATCATCTTCGCCCATTAAATACTCTAGTAACTTTGTATTTGCTGACCTTTCCATCTTTGCAATTTCTTCTATTCTATGAAGTCTCCATAATTGGCTTAGTTGTAATGCTAACATCATTAACATTGTAAACTCCCAATATGGAAAATATTCAGTGCTGAATAAAACTTCCCAATAGTATCTCATATTTCCTCCTTAAAGGTTGGGGAGCCACATTATAAATACTGTGCAAATGCACCGTAGCTGTGGAGAAGGAGCGACTCCCCGAGGTTTATTAATCTATGTTTTCGTAACCTTCTTCTGGAAACTCAGCGTTTTCTTCACAAGTGATGCAAGCAACACTTAGTTCAGATTCATCACTTCCAGAATCACCAGATTCTTCCCATACAGTATCTATACTGCCACAAACAATACATTCGATATGGTCTGTAGGGTCTCCACCTATTGGTAAGTTACGCATTTTTCTTTGGTCTTCCTCTTTTTGCAGGTTTTTGCATCTGTAACAACTTATTTTCCAATATAAGCTGTAACTCATTTACTTTATGTTCCAATCTTATTATCTGTTTCTTATTTGACCAAGTAAAGTTACCCAAAACATTGAGTCTTTTCCAAATCCCATTATTTTTCTTTTTAAATGGGTTATGTAGTAGTTTCATTATTTCACTCCTAATTCAAGTGTTAGTTCCAGTTTCCAGAGCACAAGGTTGAATAATATATGACTTCCATCTCTAGTTATAACGATACCAAGGGAGAAGACTCTAAGTAAAACAAATACTATAGAGCCTGTCCCTGTTCTTATGTAGAAGAGGTTAGTCACGACCTTTTAACTCTTTTAACCTTAGTTATGCTTGCTCCGCTAGGTAAATCCTTACCTTCTTTGGCAAGAGACATACAAGCCTTTCTGAGCAAAGCTTTATCTACTTTTTGCACTATCTCTGTTTTAATGAAATCATCTGGCAGTGCATTATGGTCTATTATAACCACAGAACCAAATGTTTCATATAACTTATACCTTGCGGTATCAGTTTCTAGTACACCATTATCATCTCCAAGTTCTTCTATTAACATTGGTAGTAGAACTTTATTTAGATAATCAGATGTATTATTTAAGGCGGTCTTTCTATTTCGTAATCTTGCTATTTCATCTTTATGAGCTTCAATCTCTGCGTCTATTAGATATTCTCTTTCCTTGATATTTTGAGAGAAAAAGTCAATGCTATCAGCTTTGTCTTTAATCTTTCCTTGTATCAAGGCTTGTTCTTCTAATAAAGCAGGTAGATTGTTTTCTTTGTCAATTGGTTCTAATTCCATCCTTAACATCACATCCATATGTTCTCCAATTAACTCTTTTGCTGTTTCTTTTTGCTTTTTACTCATAGTCTCTCCTTAATCTAAATGACGGTCTCCATCTTAAAGGAACATCCTCAAAGAGTTCTCCGTCTGAGTTTTTAAACAACGATAAGTGTTTAATAGGGTCTTTAGATTGCCCATTAATACCTATTACTTTTCGAGATGCATTTTCTATAGCACCACTACCCTTACCAGCATATAAATCAAGAACATCATTTTTTGAATATTCTCTACTTACCTGAGATAATTGTATAATTATTATATCATTATTAACTGCCATATTAGATAAACTGTGACTTATGTATCTAATACCTTCATATTCACCACGGTGAGAAGGACCAGCATCTATCAAGTCAATGTAATCTACAACCACAACTTGAGGGTCTAACTCTTTAATCTTGTGAGCAATATCTTCAACTGTTGGTTGTATGGTCTGTATAATTATATGGTCTAATAATTCTTTATGGTCATCTGCTATTTGTTTTGCATTTGCCTCTACTTGTTGTTTATCTACATCAGCAACTATTTGAATATGTCTTTTATGCATATACCAATCACTCAATTCTAAACTTAAATACAATGTATTCAGTTGTTGGTCTGGGTCTATTCTATCTTGTGAAGCGTTATACCCCAAGACAATGTTTTGAGCAACTGTTGTTTTCCCAGCACCAGTAGGACCAAAGATAGTCACTAATTCCCCGGGATATATTG
>CEUO01034572.1_pt1 | contig 23713 bp, 47 predicted proteins | sample 531391 | NCBI WGS metagenome assembly CEUO01 (sample SAMEA2622799, study PRJEB7988) | marine metagenome | isolation source: saline water (ENVO:00002010), including
GATATAATGTTTTCTAAAGGCGATTTAAAAAAGACAACTATTGATGGTAATAGTTATCTAACATTTGGGCCAAATACTATCACCTATGCCGTTCCAGAAGATAGTCCTCTTGCATCTCAAATGAGAAAAGCAAGTCTTGGAGTGGTATGGCACACAAAGTATACAGGAAACACTATTGAATCATTATCGGCACAGTTTGGTGTAGATGCAAACATATTCAAGAAAACCAAAAATGTTTGGTTTGATGATGCTTATGTTAATACTGCAAATGCAGCTACGTTTACTCCATCAGAAACAAGTAAATTAGAAAATAAAATCAATCAAATTTCTGGTGCTGCTAAAAAAGCAGGTAAGTTTTTAAACGAACTCGGTAAAGATAAAACTAAGTGGGGATTAGCACCATTGATGAAAGTATTTTTTAATACAAAGATTCGTGCTGGTGTAAAAATTTCTGATACTAAAAAACTAGTAAAAGAATTTGGTGTCTATTATATGGATAGACTACAAAAAGAGATTGACAAAAAGAAATCTGATAAAGGTAAAAAAACATATAAAGATATACAAAAAGAAGGTAAAAAGACTTTACTGAAATTTAAGAATGATATATACTTTTGTATGGCAACATATTTAGGTATTCTTGATGCAAAAGAAATGGTTATTAGAAAATTAGAAACGATAGAAGGTATTGGAACATTTTTAAAAACGGATAATGGTTATAAGGTAACAGCACCAGAAGGTTATGTTGCTATTGATTCAAAGGGTGGTGCAGTTAAACTAGTGGATAGACTTGAGTTTTCTCATGCAAACTTTACTATTGCAAAGGATTGGTAGTTGAAATATTTTGAGAAATTACCTTTAATATTTGATGAACAAAAACTTGAAGAAGCTTTAGAACAAGTTTTAGAAATCGCACCTTGGCCTGATGATGTTTTAAATGCAGATAAAAAATATCATCAGATTTGTTTGACAAAAAGATATAATGAAAAAGTACCAGATTGTTTTTATCAAGGAAACGGTGGTATATATCGTACAATGGTTGATGGGCAGGAAGTAATTCGTCAACAAGAATTAGATGAACAAGATTATACTGTTTTTATTCCAGAAATAAATCATACTTATTTTAAAGAAGTTTATAATACATTAAGAGAATTTGTAGGCTCAAAGTATGAATCTGATATTGGTAGAGTTCGTTTAATTAAATCAAAACCAAGAACTTCTTTATCTTGGCATAGAGATCCTGAACCAAGGATTCATGTTCCTATTATTACAAATATAGGATCTAAAATGATAATAGAAGATGAAGTGAAACATTTACCAGTTGGTAGAGCATGGTATACGAATACGGTTCATTATCATAGTCAGTTTAATGGTGGTGAGGAAGATCGTATTCATTTAGTTACATCTGTTACTCGGAAGTCCTGTTGGTGGACAATGGGGTAGGAGGATAACATGATAGAAGATTTAAAACATATTAGAGATGTATTAAATAGATATATAGGAAAGTATGAAAGACAAGAAGTGTTCGGGCAAAATACGGAGGAATTAGATTTAAAGGAAATTAAAACTGTAATAAATAGATTTGTTGTGAAATATGAAAATCAGAATAAAGAAACAGATAAAATAAAAAATTTCGAGGACTTTAAACAAAGGGGGATGTGGCAAGGTAATGACTATTACTAGATCGCGATATTGTAGAAAGTGTGATGCACAATTTAGATTTCAATGTAGTTGTCCAAATCATAAGGCACTTGCATGGCAGAGAAGAAATGTTTTTCATAGTGGTAAAAGATATAAAGGTAAAGATGCTTGGAAAGAAGTTCATTTAACAGACGAAAATTATAAGAAAGAGGATGAAAATGAAAACGTATAGAAAGTTTATGGAAGGTAATAAAGAACAATACACCAAATTTATTAATGCAAAATTAAAAAAGTATGGTGTTAAGAGTCCTGCTGAACTAGATGATGCGGATAAGAAAAAGTTTTATAATGAAGTTGATAAAGAATGGAAATCTGATGATGAAGAAGAAGGAAAAGATGAAGCATGTGGAACTAAACATAAGGATGAAGAAGATGAATGATTTAATTTGCAAATCTTGGCTTGATTTACAAGAACAGATTATAGAAAATAATAAGACCTATAGAAAGTTTCTTAAAGAAGGTTTTATGGATGATGTTAGAAAAGAAATAGAGAATGGTGATGTGTATGAAATTCTTGCTGACACTATTATGATTTCTAAATGGACAGGTATTCGTAAAAGTCAGGCGAGTCATGTTAAAGCAATAGAGAAAAAAGGTAAACATTATATTGTTAAATATGATTTAAAAAAGAAAAAAACTATTGAACCTATTGAAGATGTAGATAATAAAATCTGGAAAAAATTAGTAGCCAATAAAGAAATCAAAAAACTATGAAAAGTTATAAAGATTTTATTCTTGAAGAAGATCAATCGGTTTTACTTGAAGTAGCATATCTTGTAGAAGAACCTTTAAATGAAAAAGTAGATATTAAAGGTTGGTTAAAAAAGATTGGTTTGAAACCAGAGAAACATGGTAAAGGAATCCTTAGTGTTATTAAAGATTCTTCAGTTCATGTTGGCACTACTATTAGACTTGCATTAAAGGCTTACGCATTAAAAGATGCTAAATCTAAGGATGAATTAAAAGCACATTTAAAGGGACGGAAAGTATCTAAAGCAGATTTAATTTCATTTGTTTTAAAGTTAGATCAATTAACTTTACATTTTTTAACCGGCCCACTTCATATGATTGATGCACTTACTGGATGGGAAATAGTTCCTAATATTCATCAACAGGCAAGGTCTGCATCTGATAGAATTAAATCAGCAGTTCAAGCATTAGATAATGCCAAGAAAGATGTTACAGATTTTCGTGCAAAAAAATTAGATACAATGCTCACAACACTTAAAAAAATGTTTGGAATAAAATGATAACATTTAAAAGATTTTTAAGAGAAGCTGTAGGTAAAACAGCTGTTTTTGCATTTGGGAGAATGAATCCGCCTACAATAGGTCATGCAAAATTAATAGCAAAAGTTCTTGCTGTTGCTAAAAAAGAGAGAGGATTACCTATGGTTTTTCCTTCTAAAACGGAAGATAAGAAGAAAAACCCTCTATCCTTTAAAACTAAAGTAAAAGTTCTGAGAGATGTTTTTGGTAATATTATAAATATAGATACAACAATAAAGACTCCGTTTGATGTATTGGAGTTTTTAAATAATGCTAAATATGAAAAAGTTATTTTTGTAGTGGGGAGTGATAGAGTACAAGAATTTAAAAAAAACATGACACGATACATTAATAATGACCTTGATAATATTAAAGATTTTACTGTAGTCTCGGCAGGTGAACGAGACCCAGACGCCGAGGGAGTTGCGGGGATGTCTGGTTCTAAGATGAGGGAGTTTGTTATTAAAGGTCAATTTGGTAAGTTCAAGGAAGGACTTATGACAAAAAACACCAAATTGGCAAAAGTCGTTTTTAAGGAAATCGGTAAAAAATTTAAAACTAAAAAGGAGATTTAGCAAGATGTTTGACCAGGTTATTGGTTGGGTAAAAAAATTGACAGAAGCAGGAATTGCATTTCTTGCTCTTGGCATTGTTTTGCAAGTTATTTTTGGCAAGGCAGTTCCATTTATCGGTGGAGACATCATCGGTAATATTTCACACGTTATTGGAATGCTTGGAGCACAAGGCGTTGTTGGATTGGCTTCTGTTGGTGTAATTTATGCGATTTTTTCTAATCGCTGAGTTATTTAAATCTTAAAGGAGGAGAACACTAAAATGGCACCTTGGATGGTTAAAGGTCTTTGGTTTTTAATGGGATGGGCAGTCGCTGGTTGGCTGTATCACTAAAATTAAAGGAGTAAAATAAAATGGAATCAATGTTATTTGCATGGGCGGAAGGACAATCATGGTGGGGTACTGTTTGTTCTATCGTAGTTGTTGCGAACGCTCTCACTATGGCCCTAAAAGATGAATATGCTGAAAAGTTACCGTTTCTTGGTAAACTCTGGCCGATTATGAATTGGTTAGCATTGAATGTTCATCATAATAAAAACGCAAAATAAATGATGGTACTTGGGGGAATTTAAACTCCCCCAAGTATTTTCTGAAAGGTTATACTATGCACACAGGAAAAGTACAATGGGCAAACCCCGATGGACATGGAACGATTATAACTGAAGAAAAAGAATATATCTTTGATAAGAATGTAGTTCGTTTTGAGGGTGATGTAACAGATGGCAGTTCAATCACATTTGATGTTGATAATTACAATAATGTAAAAGTTATTATTGCATCAACCACTCAGGATGCTGCTTCTGGTGCAGTTACGTTTAAAAAAGAAAGTAGTTCAAAAAAGAAAAAAGTTTTATTAACCGAGGAGAAATAAAATGGGTTTATGGGGAGCAACAGACGCAGACGAAGCAAAACCAAAATACCTGACTACGGCAGAAAAACGTGATGTTTATGCTGACGCGGGTGGATGGAAACAAGCAGCAGGGACTGAAAAAAGTGGTAACGATAATGCTTCTGCACAGGCAGAAACTTTAGTTGCAATTCGTGGTTTGGGAACTACCGCAGCAAAATTGAATGTTGCAGACATTAGTTCTATTAACTGGAATACAACTTCATTTGATAAATCAAATGGTGGAACATTATCAGTAACAGTAAACTATAATGAGCAGGTAACAGTAACGGGTACACCACAACTTTCTGTAACAAACGGCAACCAAGGTTCTGGTTCAGGACGAGGACCTCACGTTTTAAGTTATGCAAGTGGTACTAATACAAACCGATTGACTTTTACTTTAGCTATCGCAGCAGCTAATGCAGCTACAAATGCAGATGATGTATTATCTATTGGTGCAAATGCAGTTTCATTGAATAGTGGTACGATTAAAGAAAAAGGTACAAACACTGATGCAACTATTACAAGTTCTGCAGGAATTGGAACTGCTGCTGGGACTATTACAGTAGTAGCATAATATTTTTTTTAAACCAATGCTAAAATTAGCCTGTCTATTGTTTTTGTTATTTGTTAATTTTGCACATGCTGGTAATGGAAATGATTTTTTTAGACATTCAGAAGAATATCAATTTACGGGACTTCAGGAACCTTCATTAGATAAATTAATTGATTGGATTCCTGAAGAAGTTCCTAGAACTGTATCATTTTATTATGATACTGACGCTGATGGTCTACCAGATTTAATTATTGCATATCATTTAATTGAATCATATGCTTGCAAAGGTAAATTATGTCGTTTTGAACTTACAGAATATAAAGATCATTGGATTTTAGTTACAAATAAGATACATCCGTATAGTTATTATGTATTAAAAGAATGGGCAGTTTGGAAAAATATTAAAGATACAGAATGGACAGGTACAGATAAAACATCTGAGTTTGTTTACAAATATAAATTACATGACGATTGGTATAGAGAAAGATTTTTAAAATTATGGCCGGAACAGGCACCGTAGAAAGGAAATATAAAAATGAAAATGAAATTATTAGGATCAGTAATATCTAATCCGACCGATAATAATATAGGAACAGCAACATTAGTTCATGTTGTTGCAACATCAGCAACTACTTTAACATTAAAAGCTGCTGGTGGTTCAACTCTGGGAACTATATATATACCTGCAAATGGTTCAATAGATTTAGTTAAGGATGCTACCGATACTATTTCTGCAGGAACTTCTAATTGTACGAAAATTGCTTATATATCATAATATTATGTAAAGGATTTTATGAGGTTTGATGAATTGACAAAAGGTAATTATATGATGTATGCACTACTTCATTATGATAACCCACATTGTAAAGATATAAAAGAATTTTTTGAAGATATTAAAAGAATACATTATATCCGAAGATTACTCAAAAGATATTATTCGGAAGGTACTCTTAAAGAAAGATTAATTCTAAATCATCTTATTACTTTTTATAATGTTTTTCAAGCAGAGGCAGCAACTAGAGTATTATTTTTTAAAGTTGAAAAAGAATTTCATCCTGCATTAAAAACTTTTTTAGTTTATATCAATAAGATGCCTGATGATACATTACATATTCAATTGGACAATAAGATTGTAGAAGTATTAAGGAAAATAAAATAAATGTCAGCAATCATAGATACATATATAACATATAGAATAATAAAAACTTTAGTAAAGCCATGGAAGGAACAGGATGCTTATAAGTTAGGTATTATTGATGAAAAGGGAAAAGTTCTTAAAAAATCTAAAGAATTAAAAACAAAAGAAGAAAAAGATGCTTATACAACATTAATAAGATTTATTTTTAATTTAAAAAGATTATTGAGCAAGTTGCCGGGTGGTTCTAGTAAGATGGGTTCTTATGCAGCGGCAGCAATTTTGTTATTAAAGGAGGAAGAAAATGAAAAAAAAGAAGTCCTTTGATGAAGATGTTCCAACTAATGCTACCGGTACATCTGTAGCAGGAACAGGTGATGATTCTTCAACAGTAGTTAAAAAGAAGAAAAAAAAGATTTTAAAAAGAAAAAAATTAAAAGGTACTTGTATGGTTGGCCATCCACCTGATCCTGAATTGGTATTGAAAGCAGAAGGTAAAAATATGGATTGGTTGCATAAGTTAATTAAGCAAGGAAAATCTGCTGAATATATTTCAAGAGTTATGGAATTAGATAGGGATACTATTGAAGCTTTGATGGAGAGAATTAAAGAAGATGCCGATGTTGCATTGCCAGATGTGCCTTCTGTTGATATAACACCAGATACAACATTTGCAAGTATGCCAGTATTTAAAGTAAATGGTTCTGATTTTGCAAGATGTCAACAAGGTAAGAAAAGATATGCAAGATGGAATAAACATATTGATATTAATTCAGAATATGGTAAAAAGATTCATACATACGCAAAGAAAAATCCAAAACAATCTATTATAGTACAGGATGATAAAACAGGTCATATGATCTATTTAAAAAAATATTCACAGTTGGAGAAAGAATAATGTTAAGTCTACTTGGAAACGCATTGGGCCTTGCTGTTAAAGTAATGGACAAAATGGATAAGAAGGCAAATAAAGATAGTTTTAAAGAGTTTCAAGAAAGAAAAAAAGAGATGGATAATTCTTTAGCAGATGAAGATGTTAATGGTATTGATTCAATGTTTGAATATCTTGCTGAACGTGCTAGAGCAGGTAAAACAGGGAGAAAAGGTTAATGAAAAATTTCACTACATTTATAAAAGAAAACTGGAAAGATGAAGCAAATGAACTAAAGTTATATATAGAGAATGACGCTAATTTATACAAACAAAGATTAATACCTATTGTTAAGAATATTCAAAGGAAAATGAAGTCTGGTAAATACGATCATAGTAAGGCACCAAAATTATGGATGTACTTGGTTGATGATGGTGCAAAAAAATATTCAAAAGAATTTCCGGGAGTAAAGTTTGATAAAAAAATTAGACAGTATGTAGCACAAGAATTTGCAGATGAATACAAAGACGAAATTGAGGCTCAGGGAGGTTCAATGTTCTAATGAAAACTTATAAAGAGTTGATGGAACAAAAAACCTTTGCACCTAGAATGATTGATAAGTTACGCAAAGAATATGATAAAATTGATAAAATGACTATCAAGCAGGGTGAGAAGTTAAAGAGCATGGTTGATAAATATCCAAAAGAAGTTTTAAAGCAATTAGCCGATGAGGATATTAAATGGATTTCAATGTTTGCAGCTTTAAAACTTGGAAAAATGTCTAGGGGAGAATGAAATGAAAAATATAATGTTGGGGTTTTGTTTAGTTTTTTTAATTAGTTGTCAAACTGGTAATGCTTATAAAAAACCAGATGTAAGAATTGTAGGTGAGGCCCAAATGAAAAAATTAGATAATGGTAATTACGAAGTTACACCACGCTGGATCAAAGATAGATTTGATGCAGAAAATTCAATGCTCAAGCAATTAGAGGACTGTAGAGAAGGTGGAAGATAAAGAGAAACAGAGTAGAGAATCCGAGACCCAGATAATAGAACTACGAAAAGACATTGACCATATTACCTACATATTAAATCAATACCAAAAAGAAATAACTTTTATTAAAGATCATTTTTCTACAAAAAATGCTCAAAGAATAGATGATATTAATAAAATAGATTATCGGATGAATAAACATATTGATACGGAATTAAAATATCATCAAGCTGTGAGGGATAAAATTTGTGAGGAACATAAAAGTATCCATAAAAGAATTGCTAATACGGAAAGATGGATATGGATATTTTTTGGAGGATTTACCGTAGTGGGTGCATTGCTCGGTAAAGCATCTATGTCAGGATTTTTTAATTAGTTCCTTAACAAAATAACTTCCTTGTTTATTAACTTTTTATATGTTAATATTATAGTATGAATAATGAAGAAATACATATCGGAATAGTTGGTGCTGGTGTTGTTGGCTCCACGATTTATAGTTTGCTTGCAAGTACTGATTGGGGCTATAAAATAAGTATCACCGATCAAATTGATAAACCAGAAACTATATCAGAAGAAAATTATGTTAAATTGACCGTTACTAAACCAACCTATGACGGTCATTGTACTCAATTTAACCAATTTGTTAATGGTAAAACTCTTATCATTAATGCACTTCCATATCATCAAAATATAAATTTATATAAAGATTGTTATCAATTAAGTGTTCCTTACTTTGATCTTTCTGAGGATGATTCATTAGATAAATTTATAGACAAATTAAAAACTGCCAAACTTTCTTTCACAATGCCACATTGTGGATTAGCACCAGGTTTATCTACTGTTATTGCAAATGATTTATTAAATGGTTTTGAAAATCCTAAACAAGTCAGGATTCGTGTTGGTGCATTATCTCAAAATGCAACTAATAAATTAAGATATTATACTTCTTGGAGTGGTGATGGTTTAGTTAATGAATATTTAGGTGATTGTCAAGTTGTTCATAATGGAAGGTTGAATACAGTACCAGCATTGTCTGGTTATGAAAGAATTACTCTTGACGGTAGGGAGTATGAAGCTTTTCATACATCTGGTGGTCTTGGAACATTAGCAAAAACTTTAGATCAAAAATATGATTATTTAACTGTTAATTATAAAACTCTCCGACATATTGGACACCATGATTATGTAGATTTTCTTTTTAATGATTTACAATTAAATCAAAGTGAATTAACATCCATATTTAAAAAAATTCCAAAAACAAGAAATGATGCAGTTATTTTATTTGCTGCGGCTGGTAATCATAATTATGTTGATGAACGTAGTTATTATAAAGTTTTTCGTCCTACAGTAATTAGTGGAAGATATTTAACTGCAATACAATATACTACTGCTATTGGTTTATTGGCAATGGTTGAATTATTTTTAAATAAAAAGATACCTCAAGAAGGTTATGTCAAGCAAGAAGATGTATGTATGAATGATGTATATAAAACTAGATTTGGTCAGATTTATAGAATGGATGAATAACAAAAAGGTTTTGTGATGGCAAGTTATATTGATGTAAAATTTATAAACATTTGTTCTAGTAGTTTAGATAAGTTTAAGCAAAAAACAACAAATTTGTGGAACTTCCGATGTCCTATTTGTGGAGATTCACAAAAGAATAAGAATAAGGCTAGAGGCTTTATTTACGAAAAACAGAATAAGTATTTTTATCGTTGTCATAATTGTGAGTTTGGTACTACTTTCAATAATTTTTTAGAAAAAATAAATCCTACTTTACATAGAGAATATATTACTGAAAAATATAAGGAGAAAAAAATTGTTACAGACGATACTAGTTCTTCTAAGTTTGATTTTGTTCCAAAGTTTAACAATGTTCTTAAAGGAATCCCGACCATCGCTTCTCTTGAAAAAGAACACCCGGCAAGAAAATTTTGCGAAAAGAGATTAATACCAGAAAAATATTATACAAAATTATATTTTTGTACTGAATTTAAGGAGTGGACAAATAAAATAATACCAAAAAAATTCCCTTCATTGAAAGGAGATACACCTAGATTAGTAATACCATTTTTTGATAGTAAAAATAATATTATTGGTTTTCAAGGTCGTTCTTTTAATCCAAGAGAACCAATGAAGTATATAACAATTAAATTAGAGGGGGTTGGAGATTTAATATATGGTCAAGAAAGAATTAATGAAAAAAAGAAAAAATATTGTGTTGAGGGGCCTTTAGATAGTTTATTTTTACCAAATTGTATGGCAATGGCTGGTGTTAAGTTTAATGTGTTTGATTTGGAAACTATCATAGTGCTGGATAATGAAAAACGTAATAAAGAAATTGTTAATTCAATAGAGAAATTTATTAAAAATGGATATAAAGTTTGCATTTGGCCAGAAAAGATCAAAGAAAAAGATATTAATGACATGATATTAAATGGCATGACAAGTCGCGAGATTATAGATATTATAGATAATAATGTATATTCTGGTCTACAGGCAAGTTTTGCACTTTCACGGTGGAAAAAATGTTAGGAGGCTTACATGGAAGATTTAGTCGCAGTAAAAGAATACTTAGACGAAATGATTGAACATTACGGAGATACAAGCAATCCCTTATTATTAGAAAGAAGAAAAACATATAAGGATGTAAAGATAGCAATATTTGGTGAGGAAATAGATGATGGAGATACAAGAAAAGACGGTACACAAACACGGATTTATTAGATTAGTTGACATCATGGGTAGTGATGCAGATATTGCTGATGCTGCCCGTGTTAGTTATGGAAAAGGAACACGGGCAGTATCAGATAATAGAAACTTAATTCGTTATTTAGTTCGACATAAACATACTAGTCCTCTTGAAATGGCCTCTGTTAAGTTTCATTTAAAACTTCCTATTTTTGTAATGCGACAACTGGTGAGACATAGAACAGCAAAAATAAATGAGTACTCTGGTAGATATTCAGTTATGTCAGATGATTGTTATATACCAGAACAAGAGTATATTCAACCACAATCTATTTCTAATAAACAGGGTAGGAGTGGTGAACTTTCTGATAGTTGGAAGAAAAAATATAGTGAAATTATTAGTGATATTAGTAACAAAACTGTATATGCGTATCGTAATTTAATTGGTAATGATACAGTAAGTCATGGTGGTTTAACAAGAGAGTTGGCAAGAACTATTTTACCAGTTTCTAATTATACGGAGTGTTATTGGAAAATGGACTTGCACAACTTTTTTCATTTTTGTAATTTAAGAATGGATAGTCATGCTCAACAAGAAATAAGAGATTATGCTATACCAATGTTTGAAATGGTGAAACCTCATTTCCCGATTGCAACTGAAGCTTTTGAAGATTATATTTTAGATAGCGTTACATTTAGCAGACTTGAAAAGAATGCTTTGGAATATGTCTTTAATCATTTTCCTTTGCAACAACATTCGTCAGGTTATTGTGATAATATATTAAGTTATATAGATAGAATTAGTCAATCAGAAGATATAGATTTTAAAATGAGTAAACGTGAATGGAAAGAATTAAAGGAGAAATTAAAATAAATGGATATATACCAGCAGTTTATACACAAAAGTAGATACGCCCGATGGTTAGAGACAGAGAATAGACGAGAGACTTGGGAAGAAACAGTTAAAAGATATTTTGATTTTTTTGAAAATCATTTAAAAGGTCGTAAAGGAATAAAAGAGCAAAGAAAAGAATTAGAAGAAGCAGTATTTAATATGGAAATCATGCCTTCTATGAGATCATTAATGACTGCTGGTGAAGCATTAGAAAGAGATAACGTAGCTGGATATAATTGTGCTTATCTCGCAGTTAATAAAACCAGAGCATTTGATGAATGTTTATTTATTCTCATGTGTGGAACTGGTGTAGGATTTTCAGTAGAACGGAGAGAAGTTGAGAAATTACCGGAAGTTCCAGATGAATTATTTGATACTGATACGACAATAGTGGTTGCAGATTCAAAGATTGGTTGGGCAAAAGCATATAAAGAATTAATACAGATGTTATATGCTGGACAAATACCTAAATGGGATATGTCAAAAGTAAGACCAGCTGGAGAAAGACTTAAAACATTTGGTGGAAGATCCTCGGGTCCTACTCCGTTGGATAATTTGTTTCGTTTTACAGTAGAGATTTTTCAAGGTGCAAAAGGTAGAAAATTATCTTCTATTGAGTGCCATGATATTATGTGTAAAGTTGCAGAGATTGTTGTGGTTGGTGGTGTTCGTAGATCAGCATTAATTTCTCTATCTAATCTTACAGACGAAAGAATGAGAAAGGCAAAGTCAGGACAATGGTGGTTAGATAATACTCAACGTGCATTATCAAATAATTCTGTTGTATATACAGAGAAACCAGATGTTAATATTTTCTTAAAAGAATGGATGTCTTTGATTGAGTCTAAATCTGGTGAACGTGGAATATTTAATCGTTCAGCTGCAAAGAAACAAGTTGAAAAACTTGGTGATCGTAGAGACATAAATTATAATTTTGGAACTAACCCTTGTAGTGAAATTATTTTAAGAGATAAAGAATTTTGCAATTTAACAGAAGTTGTTATTAGACCAAATGATGATCCTGCATCTCTTTTAGAAAAAGTAAGACTTGCATCTATACTTGGAACATGGCAAGCAACACTAACTGATTTTCGTTACTTGTCAAAAGAATGGAAATCAAATTGTGAAGAAGAAGCATTACTTGGTGTATCATTAACTGGTATTATGGACAATGACTATACGAATGGAAATAAAAATAAATTACCAGAATTGTTAGAAGGATTGAAAAAAGTTTCTATTGAAACAAATAAGAAAGTTTCTAAACAGATTGGTATTGAACCATCTGCAGCTATTACTTGTGTCAAACCATCTGGTACAGTTTCACAATTAGTTGATGCAGCTTCTGGTATTCATGCAAGACACTCACATTTTTATATTAGAACAGTTAGAGGAGATAAGAAAGATCCTCTTTGTCAATTTTTAGTTGATAAAGGAATACCACATGAATCTGATGTAACAAAACCAGAACATACATGGGTATTTTCTTTTCCGGTTAAAACTTCTAAAAATGCAATTTGCAGAAATGATAAAAGTGCTATTGAACAATTAGAGTTCTGGAAATTGTATCAAGAGTATTGGTGTGAACATAAACCTTCTGTTACCATAACCGTCAAGGAAGAGGAGTGGATTGAAGTTGGTGCATGGGTCTACAAGAATTTTGATATGATTTCTGGAATTTCTTTTTTACCTTATTCAGATCATTCTTATAAACAAGCACCATATCAAGAATGTACAGAAAAAGAATATCAAGAAATGTTGAAAAAAATGCCTAAAGATATTGATTGGAATGAGTTGTCTAAGTATGAATTGAATGACAATACAAGAGGCTCACAAGAATATGCTTGTACGGGAGATAAGTGCGAGATTGTAGATATTAAATAGGAGTCAGAATGGATTTTGAAGAAGAAGAGGAACATGAATTTTTAAAAAGATTTCAATGCCATGAATGTGGACATACATTTTGTATGGAATGTGAAACAGAAGATATGATACCAAAATTTTGTCCATTTTGTGCATCACCGGTTTATGTAGAGGATGATGATGATTATAAATTTAATGAAGATATTTTTCCATTCGGTGATTGATGGTAAGTAAATCTAAAACAAAAGGTAAAAGCTGGGAAAGAGATGTTTGTAATTTTCTATCCGAATTATATAATGATTCATTCATAAGAGTACCGAATAGTGGTGCATATGTGGGTGGAAAGAATGAATACAGACGGGATTATCTTTCGGAAGAACAAATAAAGCTATCCAGAGGTGATATTGTTCCACCTATTAATTTTCCATATTTCTTAGCAGAATGTAAGAATTATGCAGATTTTCCATTTCATCTACTTTTAGGAAAAAATTCAATAGCACAGTTAGATACTTGGATAGAACAAGTTGAACATGATGTTACATCTGATGATGATTTGTGGTTGTTGTTTATTAAGATAACAAGAAAAGGCACATACGTTTTATTTGATACAAATATATATGATCCTAAAGAAAGTTGTGTTGAATGTAGAAAGACTTATGGTGCAATATATAAAAAATATTGGTTTACTGAAATGAATAATTTTTTTCGTATACATAAAAAGAAACTTGAAGTGAGGTGGAGACTTGGTAGAGAAAGAAAAGAAAATTAATATAGCGTTTAATGGTTTTGGTAGAATTGGTAGAACATTAGTTCGTGATCTAATTGGTAATCCAAAATATAATATTGTTGGAATTAATGCAAGAACAACGGTTGATGTTAGAGCTCATCTTTTTAAATATGATTCTATCTATGGAAAATTTCATGGTGATATAAGTTATGAATTAGATAACTTGATTATTGATGGGCATACAATACCAAACTTTGATAGAAAAACACCTGCAAAATTACCTTGGGGTGAATTAGATGTTGACTTTGTTATTGATTCAACTGGTAAGTTTACAAACAAACACGATCTTGAGCAACATATAGAAGCTGGTGCAAAAAATGTTTTAGTAACATCACCAGCAAAAGGTGTAGATGCTACATTAGTTTATGGTGTAAACGAAACAGATTACAAAGTTAAAGAACATAATATTATTTCTGCATCTTCATGTACTACTACTTGTTTAACACCGATTCTAAAAGTACTACAAAAAAATTATGGAATTAAACATGGTTATGTTACAACTATACATGCTTTCACTATGGGGCAAACTTTATTAGATTCATCCCATCCAGATTTACGAAGAGCAAGAGCAGCAACAATTTCCATGATACCAACAACTACTGGAGCTGCAAAAAATGTTGGTATTGTTATTCCAGAACTAGAAGGAAAACTTGATGGACAATCCATAAGAGTTCCTATACCAGATGTTTCATTATTAGATATGGCAATCGAACTACAAGAAGAAACAGATGTTGAGGGATTGCATGATACATTTAATAAAGAAGCAAAGGGTAAAATGAAAGATATTATTGATGTATCCTGTGAACCTTTAGTTTCCGTTGATTATATAGGTAATACATATTCCGCAGTTATAGATTGCCTATCCACTAAAGTTATAAACAAAAAATTTATTAAGTTATTAGCATGGTATGATAACGAGCATGGTTATTGCTGTCGAGTGCTAGATTTACTTGATTTTTTGAATAAAAAGAAAAATACCTCTAAGGCTATATAGAATAAAGGGTTATAACTCCATATAAAACAAAGAGTTACAGGTTTTTCCTAAAAAGTCTTTGTTTTCAATAACTTACAAGGTCGTTTTTTCCTTGACCTTTTCCTGATAATTCCTTATAATATATGTAACATTAATGAGAATAAGGAGCTATATAATGAAAGTTAAATTGATTGGTAGTAACCAAACCGAAGTAATAATGAATAACGGAAACCATGTTTTGTTTTCTTATGAGACGCCTGTTGCAGTTTCAACTGTAAACGGATTGTATGTTACGGAAACAAAATACTCTAATACTACTACAAGGCACATTAATAAATGGTGCGCTGGTATAGATAGAAATATGGTTTCACAAACTGAACTTGAAAATTTAATAGGAGAATAATAATGAACTACATGAAAGAGGCCATGTATTAAAATGACTACTTATATTTTAGTGATCTTATTAACTTTTTTTAATGTATCTGGAACAAAAACAGAACAAAAAATTACATTACAATTTGAGAATGAAACAAATTGTATGGAAGTTAGAAACTTAATTAATGTTGGGTTAAGTTTTTATGATTTAGCAAGTAAAAATATAAATTATAGTGCTTATGTAGGACGTTGTACTTTTTCTAAAAATCATAAACCAGTAAAACAAGGAGGTAAAGTATGAGCATTTGGGAAGATGAATGGGAAGATTATGAATTAGATAAAGCAGAGTTTGAAGCATGGTTAGATTCTTTAGAAGGTGAAGGAACTGATGAAGAAAAGTATAACCGTTTTATGCAAGAACAGGAAGATGCTCGGATTGATAAAGAATGGGAAGCAAGACAGAGTGTTGAATATCCAGAGTGGGTGATTACGACACCAAATTATTCAATGACAATTTCAAATAATTAATATGACAATACAAGAAATAGTTAAATTGCCTGAGTGGCAAATATTAAGAGCATCATTAGTTGGTACTTGGAAAAAAACACCCGTAAAGAATGTTAAAAGACTTAGAAAGTTTATGGGTTCAAAACCATGGGAATATAGAAAAATAAGAATTATGTTGAATTATTTAACGGGTTCTGCGTTTCGTATTGGAATAATTCAACATAATTCTATACAAAAATTATTAAATGAAGTAAGACAGGAAAGATATAATGATTAATTGGATAGTAACAGATTGGAAATATAATCGTTTTAGATTAATTTGTGAGACATTGGGATCAATATGTTTTATAAGCATCTATGTACTTATGGCATGGTACGGTGATGCTGTTTCTGTATTTGCAATATTTTTAATTCAAATTGCAGGTTCTTCATTACATATAGTTAATGCTTATATGAGGAATAGTGCTAATATTCTTATGTTGAATGTTATTGTAATTGTAATTGCCGTTTTTGGTATCGGGAAAATGTTTTTAGGAGAATAAAATGAAAAAAGTATATGATTTGATGTTATGTGATGATGGTGTTACACGGTCCGTTCCTATAATTGATGGTGTTAAAGTAGACCCTTCTAAGGGTAAACCAAAAGAAATTAAAAAAGAAGAAAAACCAGAAAAACCAAAAATTACAATTCAAGATAGAATTAAAAATCAAGTTTATGATTATATTTCAGAAATTGAAGGAAAAGTAGATGATTTTATAAACAGTAATTATAAATTAAAATATGATTTTTATAAACATCTTACTGAAGCTGGTTGTAAAAGTGTTCATGCAAGAAAGTTGAGACCTCTTTATGTAGATTGTTATAATGAACTTGTTGATGTGTATAATAAAGATGATGAATATTATGTAGAAGCATGGAGTCATTTAAAACCAAAGTATCATAAAATAATGATGGATTTTTATGGTATGATTGTAGATGATCTTGAAAGAATTATTACAAACGCATCCGCACAAAGAAAACCAAGAAAGAAAAAAGAAATATCAGTATCAAAATTACTTAAAACATTTAAGTATCAAAAAGAATCACCCGAATTTAAACTTGTTAGTATTAATCCAGAAAAAATTATTGGTGCAAGTGAGTTGTGGATTTTTAATACCCGATATAAAACTTTGGGTGTTTATTATGCACAAAACGAGGTAAGAGGATTTAGTGTTAAAGGTTGTACTATTCAACATTTTGATGAAGGAACTTCAATACAAAAAACTGCTAGAAAGCCATTGGATGTATTGAAGAATTTAAACAAACGGTCTTTAAGAAAAGTTTTGAAAGAAATGAAAACTAAAGACCAAACTTTGACGGGCAGAATTAATGCCCAAACTATATTATTAGGAGCATTCTAATGTTTAAAAATTTTATTATTATGTGGTTAGGTTTTATTGTATTTTCTTTAATGGTTCAAAAACCAGAAAATTTTAATTTGATAGTTAAAGATACTGTTCAGGCAAAAGAAATGGTTGAGAATGGTTTTACTTATGCAAAAAATTCTTATGAAATATTGACTAATCCAAAAGCATATATAGAATCAATAGAGCCTGTTGAAAGTAAAACTATTCAGGAGGAGACTTGGTTTAATGAAAAGTAAGTATATTGGAGCTCATTTAAAAGTTGCTAGAATATACGGAGAACTTTCAACTGCTGAACGCCTGCAAGTTGGGTGTATCATTGTAAAGGATGATAGAATTATCTCTATCGGATACAATGGTATGCCTTCAGGTGGTTCAAATATATGCGAAGAAAATAATAAAACTAAACCAGAAGTGCTACACGCAGAGGCAAATGCAATTACAAAATTAGCAAAATCTACTGAATCCGGACAAGACGCATATATGTTTTGTACTTATGCACCATGTATTGATTGTGCAAAATTAATTCTACAGTCTGGTATAAAAGAATTTCATTATGAGGAAGATTATAAAAATTTAGATGGTATTAATTTGTTAGATAAGTATTCAAATGTGAATATTTTCAAACATCAACGTGAGTTAAGTTTTCTTGAATATATAGAAGGAGAAGATTATGACGAAGATGCGGGTGAACTTGGTTAAAAACTTAAAAAATAATGTAATGAAAATAAATTTTACCAAGTTAAACGGTGAAACAAGAATAATGAATTGTACATTACATGAAAGTGTTTTACCAGAATCAACTGGTAAGTCTGAAAGAAAAGAAAATCCTGATGTTTTATCTGTTTGGGATATAGATAAAAATGCTTGGAGAAGTTTTCGTTTAGACTCTGTTAATGAAATGAAAGTGATTGAAGGTGTATTATGATTCTTACAGATTTTAGTAATATAATTGTTGGTAGTATTATGATTGCTCATAAAATACCAAATGAAGAAAGAACATCTGAGTCTTTTATCCGGCATTTAGTTTTAAATACGATTAGAAATTATCGAAATAAATATAAAGACAAATATGGTGAAATTGTAATTTGTACTGATAATTCTTCTAGCTGGAGAAAAGGAGAGTACGAATATTACAAAGCCCATAGAAAAATTCAGAGAGAAAAACAAGAAACAAAAGAGGGTATGGATTGGAATGCTTTATTTCAGTCTATAAATAAAATTATACTCGAAATTGACGCATATTTTCCATATAAAGTCATATCAATACCTCATGCTGAGGGTGATGATATTATCGCAGTATTAAGTAAAACTATGCCTGAAAAGAGTATTATTATCTCTAGTGATAAGGATTTTACCCAATTACAGAAATTTAAGAACATAAAACAGTACTCTCCTATCCAAAAGAAAATGCTGACTAGTTCTGACCCTTATAAATACTTAAAGGAACATATAATTCGTGGTGATAAGGGTGATGGTATTCCAAATATATTATCAGCTGATAATTGCATTGTTGAAGGTGTGAGGCAGAAACCTATATCCAAGAAAAAACTTGCATTATGGATGAATGATAAGCCTGAGAGTTTTTGTCAAAATGGTATGTTGGAAAGATGGAAACGAAATCAGAAATTAATTGATTTTGAATATATCCCAAAACATATATCTGATGCTATTGTGGAACAATATAACGAACCAAAAGATTCACAAAAGCAAGGACAACTATTAAATTATTTTATCACTAATAAATTGAAATTTTTGATTGAGCATATAGGAGATTTTACAAAATGACTGTTTATATATCTGAATTGTTGCATGGAATTAACAAGGCTAAAACTGCAAAAGAAAAAAAAGAATTGTTAGTTAAATGTAAAAATAATAAAATATTACAATATGTTTTGGTTGGAACATTTGATCCTGCCATTGAATGGAACTATGGTGGTATAATTCCTGAATGGAAAAAAGATGATGCACCTATTGGTTTAAGTGAAACTTCATTATTTACTGTAATGCCGAAGGTTGGTATTTTTATGAAAAATAATCCAAAGCAACAAGGATTGAGTGCAAACCGATTAACTGAAATACTTACACAAATTTTGGAATCAATGCACCCTGACGAATCCGAAGTTTTTATTCAAATATTAAAAAAGAAACTTAAAGTAAAGGGATTAACTGAAAAATTAGTTTTAGAGGTTTTTCCTGACTTATATCGAAAGGTACGACAATGAATGATAATGTTGTTCAAGGTATAGATTTAAGCACATTGGTTTATATACAATGTACTAAAAGAAAAAAGACTAAAAAAGAAGCTATTGTAGTTGAGGCTTTTCGTCATAAGTATATTAAAGTAGATTTGGTTGATGAAGAGGATCATGTATTTAAAATGCTCTGGGATGGTACAGCATATTCAAGTAAATTTTTGGATATGCCAATGACTTGTGATTATGATGTAGAACGTAATTTTAGTGCTAACAAAACACAAATCGCATCAGGCCAAGATTCCAAAGATAGAAAAACAGTTACAATAAAAAGGAGTAGGAGTGGAAAGCCTGTAAGCCAGCAATCTTGAGGTTACGCCATGTATATCAAAAAAGATAATATTGTAATTAGTACAGTCCGGTCTAATAAAAGTAAATATGAATATTATATTCCATCTAAACATTTAGTTACTAGATGGTTTAATATTTTGAATGAAGAAATTTTTAAGAACGAAGTACATCCGTTTCATAATATAACAATAAAAAGAAAACAAGATTGTCATGGTTATCATCTTGGTTGTTATTCTGGTGATTATGTTTTTGGTGAATTATCTTTGAATGATATGTTTATTAATAAAACTGAATTTATATATACTCTTGCACATGAAATGATACATCAATGGCAATGGATGAGATTTAATAAAACAGATCATGGCCAATCATTTATGAAATGGAAAAATAAATTAAGAAAATTTGAAATACCTTTAGGAGTTAGTATTTAATGCCTGTATATAATTTTGAATGTGAATTATGTTCACATAGTTTTGAAGAATTTTTATTAATTAAGGATATGGATATTCCATTAAAAAATCCTTGTCCAGAATGTAATAAAAAAGAAAGTATAATTCGTGTTATCGGTTCTCCTTGTTCTATTGATAATGCAAGGTTGGAATCTACTAAAGGTCGTTTGAAACCAACAAAGGAATTTACGGAAGTTATGACAAGAATGAAGAAAAAACATACGCATGCAAATTTTGAGGTCAGATGATGAAAAAAATATTAATCATCAGTTTTTGTTTATTATTTTTAGGTAATAAACCCACATTTAAACAAGAGGAGAAACTTGTTGCGTTGAATGATATTCTAGTGTATTGTAATACAAAAGAATTTATCAAAAAAATGGCAACGAATGATTATATGTTAGGGTTAGCTGCTGATGGTGTTGTCAATGATGATAGACATCAAAAATTATTATCTATGGAATTATTAATTAATCAAAATAATAAACAATGGGCTATTATATTCAATTATGCAAAAAATGATTTTTCTTGCATTATGGGTGGAAATCATATCAAATTATTTGCACCTAAAAAGAGCCTATAAGAGAGGAAGGAAAGATGTTCAATTACGCTAAAAGATTGATATTTTTAATAATATTGTGTTTTTTCCTAATTGATTCTAATTTATATGCAGATCATACCAAAAAAACTAAATTGGTAAAAGAATTAATAGAAGCAGTTGTTGAAGTTCATGCTGATAGAAAAATAAAAAAAACTGATGGTTTTGTTAAAAAACAAAGACCAAAAAAACGTGGGGGTTTTAAATATAGAAATGAACCAAGGCCAGAAATGCAAGATGGTTATGATCCTAAAAAAGAACCAACACATCTAGGGTCTGGTTTTGTAATAAGTGATGATGGATATGTAATTACTAATGCTCATGTTGTTAATAATATCTTTGAAGGTGGTAAAATAAGTATTATTTTCCATGATGATACATCGGAAGAAGCAGAGTTGATTAATTATGATGAGGATTCTGATATTGCATTATTAAAAATTATTGATGCAAAAAAAAACTTTAAGTTTTTAACATGGGGTAATAAACCAGAACTAGGTGAAGATGTAATTGCTATTGGCTCACCAATGAATCAATCTTTTACGGTTACATTTGGTAATGTTTCATCAGTAGATAGATTTGTTCCTAATGCCGCATCATTTGTTCCATTCATTCAAACTGATGCTGCGATGAATCCTGGGAACTCAGGTGGACCTTTATTTAATATGGAAGGTCGTTTAGTTGGTATCAATACTATGATTATAACAGATAATAATAGTCGTGGTAGTATTGGTATTGGATTTGCTATTGATGGAATATATGCACAAGCAGTAATTGAAAAATTAAAAACTGGTAGAAAAATAATTTGGCCTTACTTGGGTATTATGTATCGTCCTGTAGAAAAAAAAGAAATGAAAGAATTTAAATATGGTTATGGTGCATATATACAGGAGATAGTAAAAAAAAGTCCCGCAGTTGATCTTTTAAGAGTTGGAGATATTATTTTAAAAATTGATGGGAAACCTGTGAAATGGAAAATGCTTGCAACACTAGTCAAGTCAAAAAAGATTGGTGATACTTTAAATTTAGAAATATTAAGAAACGGATTTCATATACCGATTACTATGATTTTGAAAGGTACTAAGTGAAAAAAGACTTTAGAAAAAAGTTTACGCATAAAGATGATTTTGATGATTGTGAAACATCTACAAGAAAAGTAATAGGTGGCAATAGGGTTTATGTTACGCCTAATGGTAATATATATCCATCAATTACATCTATTTTAGCAATGCAAGATAAACCCGGCATTAAAGAATGGAAAGAAAAAGTAGGTGAAAAAGAAGCAAATCGTATATCAAAAGAATCCGCAGATTTAGGGACAAAAGTTCATAGTATATGTGAAGATTATCTTTATAATGATATATTGAGATGTAGTGATGAGGAAGCAATAAGTGTTTTTAATAGATTGAGATTTTTACTTGGAAATATAGATAATATCTATTGTCTTGAAGCACCATTACATAGTGATATATTAAAAGTAGCTGGAACGGTAGATTGTGTTGCCGAATATAATGGAAAGTTATCTGTAATTGATTTTAAAACATCAAGGAAACCAAAAAAAGAAGATTGGATACAGGATTATTTTATTCAAGCTTTTTTTTATTCCGCAGCATTCTTTGAAATGACAGGTGCAATACCAGAACAAATTGTAATTTTAATTGCTGTTAGAGATTCTTTTGAAGTGCAAGTTTTTAAAAAACCGTTAGACGAGATGGATTTTTATATTGATAAATTAATACAGATTATGAAACAAAATCCATCTGTAATACAACAGATTTAGGAGAAGTAAAATGGCAGAATTTAATATCGAAGATTATGATGATAATTTCGATTTTGGTTTTAGTACCGTTGACGAAAATGAAGTAGAAGAATATGAAAGTCAAGTTAAATCAAGAGTGGCAGATGAAACTGCAAAAATTTCTGGTACTCTTGAAGAAAAGATTGAGAAGTTGTTAGAACTAAAAAGTGGTGATACTACTAGAGTGGAAGAAATAACAAAGAAACGTAAAGAAGATTTGTTAAAGGTTGAAAAACTAATTATGCCTTTATTATATAATCTAATGAAAAATCCTGATGATATTTACATTAAGTGGCCTGGCAGAAAAGAAGTAATTGAAAAACAAATTAAGAAAATTGCCGGTATTACTCGAAGTTGATTATTATTGTGATTTTTGTTATAAGGAGTGAAATATATGATTTATAAAAATTTTATTGGTGGTATATGGATGGATTGTGCCTCCGGCAAACGATTTGAGAATAGAGATCCTGCACACGTTGAAACAGTTGTTGCTGAATTTCAAGATTCTTCAGCAGTAGATATAGATAGGGCAGTAGAACACGCACATCAGGCATTTCTATCTTGGAAGAATACTCCGGCACCTAAACGTGGTGAAATATTGTTTAGGGCTGGAGAGATTCTGGTAAGAGATAAAGAGTGTATTGCAAAACAAATGACTCAAGAAATGGGTAAGACGTTGGCAGAAACAAGAGGTGATGTTCAAGAAGCAATAGATATGGCATACTATGCAGCTGGTGAAGGTAGACGTATGGCAGGTGAAACTGTTCCATCCGAATTAGAAAATAAATGGTGTATGTCACGCAGAGAACCAATAGGAGTTATTGGTGCAATTACACCTTGGAATTT
>CEUO01005191.1_pt1 | contig 23712 bp, 30 predicted proteins | sample 531391 | NCBI WGS metagenome assembly CEUO01 (sample SAMEA2622799, study PRJEB7988) | marine metagenome | isolation source: saline water (ENVO:00002010), including
AATGTGACTATGAACTAATAGAGGAGAAAGCTGATGAAGTACGCAGTGATGATTGAACCCTTTGAGGTCTTTGAGTATGTCAAGTATGGGCGTGATAATATGTGGACAGTAGACACACCTGTTAAAGTGTTTGACACAAAGGAAGAAGCACAAGAAGAAGCAGATAAATGGAACACAGGAGAAGTAGTAGAATGGACAATAGAGTAAAACAAGACGCACAGGCACAGGCAGAGATAGCATACACAGGCTTCCTATCCTTCCTCAAATGGATGTTAGTAGCCACATTGTTTATATTTGTATTGTTGGTGCGTTGTAATTTTGGAGTAGAAACATGAGTTATTGGAATAACAAAGACCCCAACGACTGGTATATGTTAGTTTTAGTTGTGTTTTTCATAGGGGTAATAATATGGATGCAGTATGGTAAACTTTTTTGAACACATAAGAGAGTTAAGATTAAAACAAGAGCTACACTCTAAAGTTAAAGACCAGACTCTTAATAAAAATTATGATGCAGGTTTACCTAGATATACTCTAGTGTATAAAGACACGATATACTCTGGTCACACTGCTGAAGAAGTTGTTAAAAAAGCTTTAAAAGAAAACCTAAGCTAAGGGAGATGCTTAATGACAAGACCATGCAAGGAAGATAGGAAGAAGTACGATATTGATTTCGCAGGAGACTTAAAGTTTGGACTGGGTATGGAAGATGAAGTAGTCTCCATGTTCAAGGACAAGAAGATAGAAGTCAAGTCTGAGAAAGGAATGTGGCAACGCACAGGGAACATAGCGATAGAGTTTGAAAGTTGGGGGCAGCCATCAGGTATTGATGCCACCGAGTCAGACTATTGGTTTCATAATCTTTGTATTGATGGTGACATTTATGCAACACTTGTATTTAAAACAGACACACTAAGAAAACTTATTGACAGTCTGGACAAGAAGAAAGTTGTGAGTGGTGGAGACCATAAAGCATCAAAGATGTACCTCGTCAACATCAAGAAGTTGTTCTCAACTGATGTGATAAAAGCATACAAAGGAGTTGAAGATGAGTAAGGAAGTCTTTGTTTTAATGATGTTTTTTACATTTGATAATGTAGAGGACTGCGAGAAAATGAGAGAGCGTTTTAAAACTGACAACAAATGTGTTGACATGATTGACTACACAGAGAAGTGGGAGTTACCTCTACCTGCACCACGACCAGAAGTTTTTGAAAATAGTTCTTGACAGATTTTTATTTGTCAGTATAATATATACATAATGTATAACATAAAGTACACTTTAACTCCTACTACTTAAAGTAAATAAAACTTTAAGTATACTTTAAGTTTCTTTTAGGTATAACTATAGGTCTTTATACTTGAGAGGGGGAGTTATGGAGGCAGAAGATGATGACCCATCTGATGATTGGTCTGAAAACATACTTGTCGTTATTGAAAAATTAGAAAAGAAAAAAGAGGAGAAAAAGAAAAAGAATGTCAATACCACCGATAATACCGAAGACCCACTGCGCTATGTGTGGCTACCTTTTAGACGATGATTTAAATTGTCCAGAGTGTGAGGTGTGTAACCCTACAGATGAGGTCAACCACCCATCTCACTATACAACAGGTGGGATAGAGTGTATAGATGCTATGAAGGCTATGATGGAAGGTGCTAATGTACCCTCGTTCATTTCGTATGATTGGGGTGCAACATTCAAGTACATCTGGAGATGGCACTACAAAGGTAAACCTATCCAAGACTTAGAGAAAGCTAAGTGGTACATAGATAAGATGATTGAAACTCTGAAGGAGAAAGATGAAGTATACGACAAAAATAAAACAAACTGATGGTACTTATCACTATCGTTTCAGTCCACCGAAAGATGCAAGACTTTCTGGTGTATCTCAGAGCAAGACGTTCAGAGATGGTAGGACTGCACGATTTGAGATACCGAAGTTAATTAAGATTGTCGAGGACTTTCGTAAAGGTAAGATAGTGGCAGGGAACTTGAGCATCAACAGTACACTAAGGCAAGTTCTCTCCTACTACTACAATACAGGTCAATTCAAAGCCCTGTCAACAAGAACACAGAAGACTTATACATATGGTCTTAATAAAATATGTGCCAGTAAGTTTTTCGCAAGAGAATTAGGTGACATCACACTAAGATACCTCACTGTTGCCCACTGCTCAGAGTTATACGAGTTGTGGGCGAGAGGTGGAGTAGATAATGCCAACCAACTGTCCAGAATATTCTCTGTCGTACTAAATTTCTGTGTAAATCTTGAGTTGATTGACTCAAACCCAATGGCAAAGGTAAAAAAGAGGTCACATGAGCCTCGCTCTGTCACTTGGGCTAAGGAACAGGTAGAATTATTCGTAGAGACTGCATTTACACAGTTCAAGTGGAGAAATATAGGCTTACTCGCCCTACTCTGCTACGAATGGGGTCAAAGACCGATAGATATTAGGCTATTGAAGTGGAGTTCAGTAGATTTAGACAACAAAATGGTGACAATAAAGCAGACTAAGCGTGGTGCAACTGTCCAACTACCTCTAGAGGACAAGTTGTGGGAGTTACTGACCCAACAGGAAGAGGATTGGGGGTGGCAGCCATACGTATTACCTCATCAGAAGCCGAATAATGGGGGCTACAGCCCGATTGGTGACATTCAGGTATCAACCCTTGCAAATGAGGTAAAGTCTGTGTGTGGGCTTCCTTCAGCCTTACAGATGGGAGACCTTAGAAAGACTGCGATAGTAGAACTTATCGAAAGTGGTGTAGACCAACTGGCAATCATGTCTGTAACAGGACATAGGAACGTACAAAGTTTGAACCCTTACAACAAACATAACTTTGCCACTGCAAAATCTGCACTAGAGATGAGGAGAAGGTAGATGTATCTCTTAGAGGAACATAATAAAGAGGCTATGATAGAACATATTGTACCTCTTTCAAACTCAGAAGATTTTAATCTTGCGAGGACAGAGTGGAAACTTTATAAGATTGAACTGCATGACCACTGGTACAAATGCCCCTGTAACCACCCTATAAAAGAGTTGTGCCACATAAGAAATAGATTAAATGGTAATGAAACTTACGTAGGCAACATCTGTATAAATAAGTTTATGGACATAAATACTAACAACATTATTAATGGTATTAAAAGAATTTCTCAGGATATATATGCTAATGTTAACAAAGATTTAATAGAATATCTTAGAGACAACAAGCATCTATCACCAAATGAGTATAGGTTTTTATTACAGACAAAAAGAAAAAGAAAACTAAGTGCCAAACAATATGCTTGGAAGGGAATAATTAATAAGAAGATACTTTATCTCTCAGGTATCAAAGAAAGTTCTTGACTTATGTTTAATAATACATATAATAGTAGAAGAAGGAGAAAAGTATGAGCGATAACCCCCATCAAGCGTGTCCATATACTGACTGTGGTTCATCGGATGCGTTCAACTGGAATGACGATGGCTATGGGTTCTGCCACAGTTGTGGGGAATCTTATCCGTCAAAGAATAAACGAGATGTATTTAACTGGGTAGCTGACTCCTACCCACTGAAGAAGAGAGGGAATGTAATGAGTATAGAAGTTAAAGGTATGACATACAATGACATCAGAGGTATTGACCCTGATGTGTGTAAGCTCTATGGAATACAGGTACAGACTGATGCCGATGGTAATCCAATCAGGTATGCCTACAAGTATCCACACACTGTCAAGTACAGAGATTACAACGATAAGTCTAGGACTTGGATAAAGGATAAGGGTGTAGGTATGAACCAACTGTTTGGTCCTGAGTTCAACTCCAACTCCTCTAACAAACTGTATATTACAGAAGGAGAGTTTGATGCTGCAAGTTTGTATCAGATACTAGGACAGAAGTACTTTGTTAAGTCTCTCCCCTCTGCTTCTATTGGTGAGAAGTTTATCAAACAAAACTACAAGTACCTTGATTCATTCAAGGAGATTATATATGCAGGTGAACTAGATGACGCAGGTAAGCGAAGTGCTGAGAGAATATACGAGGCATTTCCTAGCAAACTATACTATGTTCCCATGTCTAAACACAAAGATGCGAATGAGTTCCTCATGGCAGGTGATGGAGAGGAGTTGAAGTGGACTGCCCTCAAACCACAACGATACTCTCCAGATAATTTCTTCTGTTCTGATGAGGAAGTCACTCAGGCTATCCTTAACGAAAATCCATACGACTACACTCCTACAGGACACACAGGTCTGGATGATAAGATTCGTGGGATTGTTAAGGGTGGTCTGACCTTTATCAAAGCACCGAGGGGTACAGGTAAGACTGAAGTTATACGTTACTTTGAGACAGGATTGTTGCAAAACCCTGACACACGTATCGCACTCCTTCACATGGAAGAGATGCGAAGCACAACGTACAGGGCAATGGCAACGTACCAATTAGGAGTTAACGTAAGAACGAAGGATGATGCTAAAGAGAATGGCATATCCGAACAACAGGTGATAGAGGCTGCAAAAGAAGCCACTCAAGGAGAACGCACTATAGTATTCGAAATGCGTTCACACGATGACCCTCTCAAATTACTTGAGTATACTCGACTTGCAGCTTCTGTCTACGGAGCAGAATATATATTCGTAGACCATGTTCAGAGGTTGGCTTACCTCAGTCAGACAGGTGTAGATGGTGCTACATCTGTACTGACATCCCTTGGTGCTAGGATGGCACAACTTAGTAAGGAACTTAATATCGGTGTAGTATTTATATCGCAGGTCAATGATGATGGACGTACTAAGTATGCCTCATCACTTGAGGAAGAAGCTATCATCTGTATTAAGATTGAACGAGATATAGAGAACGAGGACGAGGTGGTTCAGAATACTACAGAGTTTATTGTAGATAAGAACAGACCTTTTGCTAGACTTGGTAAAGCAGGTAGAGTATACTATGACCCAGAGACTACACTACTTACTGAGGATAGTGATAATAGAGATGACAGGATGGTTGCATGATAATATTTGATGTAGAGGCTGATGGTCTTATTGACGAGGCTACAAAGATACATTGCCTATCTTACATCTCAACTGACAGTGATGATACTGTTAAGACAGTAACAGACTATGATGAGATGCGAGACCTACTCCTATCTCAACAGGGTTTAGTAGGACACAACATAATAAGGTATGACATACCCTTGCTGAATAAGATACTTGACATTAACATAAAGGCTAGACGATTTGACACACTGCCTATGTCTTGGGTGATTAATCCACTACGTATGAAGCATGGGCTTGATAGTTTTTTCCCAGACTTTGGGATTGAGAAACCTAAGATTTCAGATTGGAACAATCTATCTGTGACCGACTACATACACAGATGCGAACAAGATGTTAGGATTACACAGGCTCTTTGGTCTAACCTATTGAAAAGATTTATGTTTTTGTACAAGGATAAAGTAGAGTTGGACAAGTTCTTTAGGTATCTGGAGTTTAAGATGGATTGTGCTAACGAAGCAGAGCAGTCTGGTTGGAGAGTTGATATTAAACTTGCACAAGAGTGTGTGCATAAGTTGACTGAGTTACAAGACCAGAAGGTTGCTGAACTTACTGAAGTCATGCCTATGCGTAAACTATATAAGACACAGACTAAACCAAAGGTATGTTATAAGAAAGATAATAGTCTATCCTCACACGGTATCAAATGGTTTGAACTTCTTGAGGAGCATGGACTACCTGATACATACGATGGTGAGGTGACAGTTGTTAAGGGTGTAGAAGATGCTAACCCTAACTCTACTGAGCAGGTTAAAGAATGGTTATACACACTAGGTTGGAAGCCTTGCACCTACAAGTATAACAAAGACAAGCAGACAGGTGAAGAGAAGAAAGTAGAACAGGTCAGGAAGAGTGGAGAACTTACAGAGTCAGTCAAACTTCTGATAAAAGAACATCCTGCAGTAGAAGTTCTTGATGGTCTGACTGTTATACAACACAGGTTAGGTATCTTCAATAGCTTTGTTGAGTGCGAGAAAGATGGCTATCTACGAGCAGAGATAGATGGACTTACTAATACACTCAGGTTTAAACATAAGCGACCTCTGGTTAATCTACCTAGCGTAGAGAAGCCTTGGGGTAAAGAGATTAGAAGTTGTTTGATAGCACCAGAGGGTCATGTACTTTGTGGTGCTGACATGACCTCTCTTGAAGATACGACAAAGAGACACTATATGAAACCATACGACCCTAAGTATGTAGCAGAGATGTCAAGAGAAGGCTTTGACCCACACCTTGACTTAGCAAAACACGCAGGTGCTATAACACAGAAAGATATAGATGCGTACCATAGGGGAGAGATAGATTTAAAACCATTACGAAAAGATTTTAAGGTGGTTAACTACTCAGCAACATATGGAGTAGGTGCAGCAAAGTTATCAAGAGAGACAGGTATGAGTGTACATAAAGCAAAGAAACTTCTTGAAGCATATTGGAACAGGAACTGGTCAGTCAGGAAGTTCTCAAGTAAACAGAAGATACGAAAGATTGGTGATGAGATGTGGATACAGAACCCTGTTAGTAAGTTCTGGCACTCACTAAGGTACGAGAAAGATGCCTTCTCCACCATCAATCAAAGCACAGGCTCTTACTGCTTTGATAAGTGGGTAGCTTTCTACCGTACCAGACGTTCTAATATTGTCGGTCAGTTTCACGATGAGAGTATTAATGTCGTGAGAGAGGGAGAGCAAGAGGAACACACACAGACATTACATTGGGCAATAGACAGACTCAATGAACAGTTAAGACTGAATGTTGAACTAGGTATTGATGTTCAGTATGGAAATAATTATGCAAAAGTACATTAATACTTGCATCATTATAAATCGTAGTATATAATATTAACACATTAACAAGGAGTAAAATATGGCTACACGTAAAGTTGTTTTAACAGGTATCGGTGAATGGGCAAAAGTCTTTGAAGATAACCGTGACATGAAGGGCTTTGAAGGAGCTTGGGAAGAGTTTAACGGTGCTTGTACTATTGACATGATACTAGACGATGAGAATATGCAGATACTGCGTAACTCTAAGTCGATGAAGAAGGGTACACCAGACCCTGAGGGTAGAGGTACTAAGGTACGTCTTATCCGAAAGTTTGACACAGGTAGGGATTGGGATAGTGGCGCACCAGTAGTCACCAAGGCTGATGGTTCTAAGTGGAACTATGAAGAGGATGGAACTATTGGTAATGGTTCTACTGTTCAGGTTACACTATCTGTCTACGACACTAGCCGTAAGGGTATAGTGGGTACACGACTTGACCGAATTAAGGTCATCAACCATGTGGAGTATCAACCTGAGGACGAGGATGAGGTTGCAACTCCTCCCCCACCAAGGGTTGTAAGTGACAACAGTGCAAAAGAAGTTCTCTTCTAAATCACTGAAGCCCAGAAACCTTGAGGCTAGGGCTTTACACAGTCCACAGTATAGCCTCAAGGTAATCCCCAATAAAGTCAAGAAACTGTTTAGAAAAAGAAAACATAAATCAGGAACGACAGATGAAAAAGATTGACACACTTATAAGAGACATGAACAAGACGCTCAAAGGTATGGGCGGTTGGGATGGTCTACGAGGTCAAAGTCTTGGTCATGGCATAGCTCTCACTGCAAATCAAAGGTTTGGTGAGCCTCAGAAACCAAGAGGATACCTATCTCTTTCTTCTGTCGGTACACCCTGCAAGAGAAAGCTTTGGTACAAGATTAATAAGACAGACGAAGGGGAAGAGCTAACTCCTAACACCTTTCTAAAGTTCTTCTATGGAGATATGATAGAAGAGTTTATACTACAGCTAGCCATTGCAAGTGGACATGATGTTAAAGGTCAACAGGATAGACTAGATGTTCATGGTGTTAAAGGACACAGAGATGCAGTCATTGACGGTATGACAGTTGATGTAAAGTCCTGCAGTAGTTATGCGTTTAAGAAATTTAAAGAAGGGAAGCTTAGAGATGATGACCCATTTGGATACATATCACAACTTAGTTCATATGTGTATGCAGGTCAGAACGACCCTCTTGTTACAGACAAAGTACGAGGAGCTTTTCTGGCAGTTGACAAACAGAATGGACATATTTGTTTGGATGTTTATGATTTCACTGAGGAACTAAAAACGAAAGAAGAAGAGATACTAGAGGCTATCTACATGGTAGATGGTAAAATACCAGAAGAACGTATTCCTACTGTGCCTCAGTCTAAGTCTAGCGAAAACACAAAACTTAGTATGCAGTGTAGTTACTGTGAGTTTAAGTTTCTGTGTTGGGAGAACCTGAGAACCTTTATCTATTCCTCAGGTCCTGAGTATCTTATTAATGTTGTACAAGAACCTAGAGTTCCTGAGGTGTTTCATGACTAAAAACAGTAAAGCAAAAGGTAGACTAGGACAACAAGAGATACGAGATAAAATACTAGATACTTTTCCTAAACTACATCCTGACGATGTTAAGTCTACAGTTATGGGAGATACAGGTGAAGATATACAACTCTCTCCTGCAGCTAGGAAGATAATACCACTCTCTATAGAAGTAAAGAGAAGAAAGGGTGGACTTAAAACTGTTTATGCCTACATGGAACAGGCATCTAAACATGGTAAAGGAGAGCCTGTTGTGTTTTTCAGGGCAGACAGACAGCCTTGGATTGTAATGACAGGAGTAGAACACTACATGGATTTAATTAAACTTTGGGGAAAGAACAATGGTGGAAAAAATTAAAGTGTGGGCTGTAACAGAAGGTCCTTTTGATGTGCAGAAACTAATAGATAAGGATGATTACCCCTATACAGTGCCACCTAACGGCAGATATTTTACTGTATGTCAGGTGGAAGAAAACAATAAATTAGTAGAAAAAGAGTTTTGGTTTCCTGAAGAGAAAGAAGCATACGCATTTAAACATTATATAGACTCACACATGGAAGCAGTTGAGCTTGATTCACCTAAACTAGCAGAAATAATTTGACTATGACTATAAAATATGAAATAATAATGACAGTAACTGTTGATGATGGTGCTAACTTCCTAGAAGTAAGTGGGCAAAACAGACAAGTAATCAAAGAGAAGATAGAAGATTTAATTTATGACTTAGACGATGTAACAATAGAAGATATAGATGTAACAAGGAGAGAAGAATGAGTTTACCAACCGACTACCAAAACTTTATAGCAGTGTCACGCTATGCACGATGGCTTGATGAAGAGAACAGGAGAGAGACTTGGGATGAGACAGTGCAGAGATACGTTGACTATATGGCAGAGAAAGTCAAAGGCAGTCTACCTAAGGGTGAGATATATGATGCAATATACAACCTAGAAGTTATGCCATCTATGAGAGCCTTAATGACTGCAGGACCTGCACTTGAACGAGACAACACTGCAGGATATAACTGTAGCTATCTACCTGTCGATGACCCCAAAGCATTTGACGAGGCTATGTATATCCTGTTGTGCGGAACAGGTGTTGGCTTCTCTGTCGAGAGACAATACATAAGTAGACTACCAGACATTCCTGAGGATATGGAAGAGTGTGATACAGTTATTGAAGTTGTTGATAGTAAAGAAGGTTGGGCTAAGTCTTTACGTAAACTCATAGGACATCTGTACATGGGCGAGATACCATCGTGGGATGTCTCAAAGGTTAGACCTGCAGGTGCTAGACTGAAGATATTCGGTGGTAGAGCCAGTGGTCCTGAACCTCTCGTTGATTTATTTAACTTTACTGTGGCATTATTCAAGGCTAATGCAGGACGTAAACTGTCTAGCTACGACTGTCACAATCTAATGTGTAAGGTGGGAGAAGTTGTAGTATCTGGTGGAGTAAGACGGTCAGCAATGATTAGTCTCTCCAATCTCTCTGACCAGAGAATGAGACACGCTAAGTCTGGTAAATGGTGGGAGACTGCACCACAGATGGCATTGTCTAACAACTCTGTAGCCTACACAGACAAGCCAGATGGTGAGACATTCCTCAGGGAGTGGCTCTCACTGGTTGAGTCTAAGTCAGGGGAGCGTGGGATATTCAATAGAGTATCCGCAAAGAAACAGGTTGCTAAGTATGGTAGGAGAAATCCTGACTATGACTTTGGGTGCAACCCATGCTCTGAGATTATCCTGCGCCCCTATCAATTCTGTAACCTCACGGAGGTTGTCATCAGAGAGAGTGATAGGTTTGATGACTTGAAACGTAAGGTAGTCCTAGCGACAATACTAGGTACTGCACAGGCTACATTAACTAAGTTCCCCTATCTCCGAAAGATTTGGAATACAAACACAGAGGAGGAGAGATTACTTGGTGTGTCTCTGACAGGTATCATGGATAATGAATTAACAAGTGGGAGAAAGAAAGGACTAGATAAAACTCTAGAATCTCTGAGAGAGATTGCAGTGGAGACAAACCGGGAATGGTCACAGATATTCCGAATACCACCATCTACTGCTATCACCTGTGTCAAGCCTAGTGGCACAGTGTCACAGTTAGTAGACTCTGCTAGTGGAATACATCCACGACACAGTAAGTATTACATCAGAACTGTACGAGGAGACAACAAAGACCCACTCACAAAGTTTATGATTGACAATGGTGTACCTAGTGAACCAGACTTTATGAAGCCTGATGGTCAGACTGTATTCAGTTTCCCCATGAAGTCTCCTCATACGTCAGTCATTAGACACGAAATGACAGCCATACAACAGCTAGAAATGTGGCTTACGTACCAGAGGTACTGGTGTGAACATAAACCCTCTGTAACAGTCTCTGTCAAGGACGATGAGTGGATGGAGGTAGGTGCATTTGTATTCAAACACTTTGATGAGATGTCAGGTGTGTCATTCTTGCCACACTCAGACCACACCTATCAGCAAGCACCCTATCAGGACTGCACAGAGAAAGAGTATAATGCCATGCTAGACAAGTTTGTCTATGACATTAACTGGGATAGCCTTGATGATTACGAGAAGGAAGATACGACTGCAGGAAGTCAGACGTTTGCTTGTAGTGGTGACACTTGTGAAATCGTAGATATAGGAGTATAGATTGACAGTGATTAAACTAGAGAAAGAAGCAAAAGCATTTAGAAAGAAACAGACACCTAAGTCTCTCAAGCCACTAACATCTAGGAGATACCTTGCAGGTCAGGCACTTGCAGGGTTACTTGCTAGAGGTAAAGGTGCTGTAAATAAACATGATTTGAAAAGAGAAGCCTACGAGTGGGCAGACTATATGTTAGAAGATGACTACTGATAGGCTAGGTTTTCTCTTAAAATAGAACCTGAAGGTTGAGGAAAGGTTAGTGTGTCGTAGTTATCCATAATAGTTTTTATGTATGCTAATATATCTGTTGCATTTTCTTTTTTCATTATATCATCAAACTCATCATCCGCACCAATTATATTACCCTGTCTTGCAACATTTAGTGCGTAGTTCATAGCGTCTTTATCACCTATTGTTATATCTCTCAATATACTTAAAGATTTTGGAGAAGAGTTTCTTAGTACTTCCAGAGTCATTTCTCTTAATTTAGGTTTAATTATTTCATTTATTATTTTTACCTTAACATTTAAATCTCTTTGAAAATAGTTAGGGTATTTTTCTAATGTTTCCATAGCAATTTGTTCAAAGATAGGAGCTGCAATATTATCCATAGCATTCTTAACTATGGGGTCTCCTCCCCACCTATTAAACTTCCAAGTAGGAATACCTGCAGCATTTAACATTTTTATACCTATGTTAGAGTGAGGTGAACGTCTAGCACCAAATAACATTTTACTTACGTTTGGAACTCTATCTTTACCCTCTCCTAATGTGGCTCTAGTTTCTTCCGTTGCTGCACTAGACAGTTCTGTGGGTAGAAGAGCGTTAATATATTTAAAGGCTGAATTGGTTCTTTCATTGCCCTGTCTTAGGTCAGGTGTAGCACCATCAAATCTTACCATATTAGCTACAACATTAACAGGTTCAAGAAACCTCGTACCTCCCTGAAATATTCTAGCCCCTGCATCTGCTGTAAGACCAATAATGAAATTAAAAAGGTCTAACAAAGAATCTACTTGTGTTTCTCCATCTACAAAAGAATAAAATTGTTCTCCTATATAACTCGTTACTTGGTCAACTTGTCTAACTGCAGAACCAGTAAGCTCTGCTCCAAGTCTAGCTTGTAACCCTGTAGGTATTTGCGTTACATCAAAATGTTCGATAATATATTCATATATTTCGTCAGGATTACGTTCAGCTAAATCCTTTTTTAAATTTCTACCATCTCCACTAATTGCATGAGCAAGCATTTGAGCAATTAGGTCTGCCTGATTAAGCGGCCAATCATAAGTAATATCTACTAAATCCCCCTCTGAATTTCTATTTTCATTATAAGCATCACCCCTAGAAACTTTTTCTACAGCAGAATTTTCACCGTAGAATGTTCTCCACAATACGTATGACCAACCTACAATCATTTTAGAGGTAGCTTCAGTAAAATCTTGTGTCTCAGGGTCTAAGTCTCTACCCAGAGCTTTTCTAGTCATATATCTTGCAGCATTTATCCCAGTAACATCACCAAAAGTAGCGGCAACAGTATTCATAAAACTACCAAAAGGTATAATAAAACCTCCTGCAGTTCGATTAGTAACATTTTCTACAAGAATAGCACCCTCTCTAAATAAACTGTTACCTGCTCTCCCCTGTAGTTGTGACCAGTTGACTGAAGCAGTCTGTCTCATTGTTCTCCATGCAGACTTTTGTAAAACCTCATCCATAAATTTAGGACTAGTTATTTCAATTCCTACATCTGGTCTAGAGAAAAATTGCGTAGGAGACTCTCCATATACCTTCATAATATTTTGATTCATATTACCACTGAAAGCCCACAACTTAGAATATTCATCTTGAAGTCTCATAAGTGAAATAGTTTGCGCTCCTTTTGTAATACTATCAAATCCTGCATATATAGGATTATTTTTCTTGTCCAGATTAAATAAAGCTAAACTATCAAATGCTCCTCCATCTCCAGACACATCTCTAAATAATCTCTCTTTGACTTTAGGATTTAAGTCAAGGATAAGTCTTGCATATCCTACATCCATCTCTGGATTTAGTACATTAAAACCTTTTCTAGCAGCACCAAAGAAATTACCATATGCCTGTCTAGCATGGTACTCTGCTTTCTTTGCATTACCTCCTAAGGTTTTATAAAATGCAGACAAAGTTATGTTACCAACAGAAGTTGTTATATCTCCTGCCACATCTAATAAATTTAACGCACCAAAACCTTTTAAGTTAGAACCTGTGGTAGCAGGGTGTGAAGTAAGAAGTCTTTTATATATAGACAAAGCCCACTGAAATCTCTTTGGACTAATGTCCGTTTCTATCTGACCTGCCATAACTTTCATGGTGGTATTCATATTTTTAGTTTCTTTATGTATATTATTAGCCATTGCTTGTGATATTTGTAAAGTACGTCCTGCATTACTCTCAATATTAACATATCTAGCACTCAAGGCTTCTACTGTATAAGGTAGATTAAGACTTTTTCCTGTTCTAAATTCATATTCTTTCATAATTTTTTCTACAGTAAAATTACTTAGATATTTCATTGACTCTGCCATTACACCAGTTATCTTACTTTCATCAATCATATCCTGATGAACAACAAAACCTGCTTCTTTTAATACTCTTAAGTAACCTTTAGTTAATATGTTACCTTCATTATCAACTGTGTCTAAAAAAAACTCTCTAAAAAATTGTTGTGTGTGAGCTAAATCATTTGCAAAAGCGTCAGGATTATTTCCACCTATAGACTCTTTTAATGTGTTATAAGCCTCACCCCTAATCTTTTCCCATTTTTTTAAATTTTCGTTAAAACCTCCGGGAAGTTGTTTCCATTCTTTAATAGGTTTACGATAACCAAAATGTGACTCAACTTTATAGGCTATATCATCAGCATTTGCACTAACTCTTTCATCAACTATTTGCTGTGCATTCTTTAATCCTTCCCTAACCTTATTATCTATATCAATATAACCAAGCCAACTACTTTTTATAGGCTCTTTCTTTCGTAACTCTCTTAAACCAAAGTTAGTTATTGTTACTGCAGGAATAAATAAGGATGCGAAAGCGGCTATAGTAGTTTGAGATTTAGATATTTCTTCTTGATTACCCACATTAATTAAATTTAACTGCGACAATAAATCTAATGTTACATTCTGAGCTAGGTCTGGTAATGTAAATGCAGCAGTAGTACCAAGTAACTCTTTACTTGCTAGAGACTTAACAAGTTTTTGTCTAGCAATCTCAGGAGCTACTCCTTTATTTAATTGATTTTTATAGAAGGCTAATGCAGTTCTCTTAACACCTTCTGCAGCAAGCTTCTGCCCTGTTCCAAATAGTATTTTACCTAAACCAAACGTAACTAAGTTAAGTGGGTCATGGATTGCACCTCTTGTATAATCCCACATAGCATCTCCCATCTCTCTCCAAGTACCTCTTCCTACAAAAGCATTATCCATGCGTGACATAAGATAATATCCTGCACCCATCTTGGAACGCTCATCGTCATTCGCAAGAAGACCTGCAGATACTTCGTTAGCAACAGTAACAGAGTTTAGGGAATTTAAAAGACGCATCCAATTTTGCCAAGTCTCAAAGACTTTCTCATTAGATTGACTTCTGTAGTCTCTACCGAGACCGCCCATTGGTGCGCCTAATCCTGCTGAGACTAAACCATACCCCTGACTAACAATAGAGTCAGAGTATCTGGCTTCTAAAGAAGAACGTATGATGTCCATCATCACTGGGTCTTCTAGTATATCTTCTTTTGTTAAATCATTCTTATAGTAATAAGTTGCAATATCGCTTGCTTTACCACGATTTTTTGCCTTACTAAGAATATATTCTGGTAAGTTAACTAATGTACTATTAGGACCTACTTTTGCTAAATTTTCTACAGTAAAGTTAGGTGATGGACTTGTGATTTCATTCACAAAGGGTATGGAAGATTCATCAATTTCTATTGGCTTATATGAATTACCTCTACCTATAAATGGCGCATTTTCATAGTCAGTATTATTAGGTATTTCATTTGTGTCATCATCTATATCTAATGATATACCAAACTTATCTTCTTCTTCCTCTTCTTTATCAACAAGGTTGTTAAAAACACCATTTATATTACCTTTTCCAATAAAAGGTATTTCTTCTTCAGACTGATATATCATTTACTCTGCTTTTCCTATTGTTCCGTCAGGAAGAATAACTGGATGACCATACTCTAATAAACCTTTAGCTACTAAATAGTTTATAAACCCTACAGCATTGTCAGGTTGATTAGTAGTTGGGTCTATCATTATATGTTTACTTTCAAACTTTATCGGAACTCTAGATATCTTCAAACTAGGATTTAAAGCTACATCTGGAAGTTTTTTACCGGGATAAGTCTTTGAATATATTGGTTTGTATCTTTCATATTGAAGTTTACTTCCATATGTTTCAAATAATTTAAGAGGATTATCTGGACTTAAATCTAAACTCTCTAATAAAGTTGACCTTTGGATTATAAATTCTAATTCTAACCTTTCTATGTCACTCCTGTTTTTCTTATTAGTTAATGTAGTCTGTCTATCAAGAAGTGCTTCTATCTCTCTTTTTTGTTTATCTACTAAAAATTTATGAATAGTGCTTTCTGCATTCTTTTCCCCTACCTCTGAAATTTCAACTGCTTCAGTAGCAGTTGGAAAAGTTATCTGTGAAAAAGTTTTATTTTCATACAGACTCAGTATATCTTTTAAGTATGGACTTACATCTTTTGTATCTATATTTGAAAAAGGATTGTTTGGTGTTACTTCAGTTACAACAACATTATTAAAAAAACTAGATACATCTTCTACAGATAATCTTTTGTCTGGTTTCATATCTCTAAGTGCAGTTAGTGCATTATACAATCTATACCCTACATTTGAAGCCAGATTGCTTGCACCATAGACTTTTGATAACGCACTTTTATCTACATTAGGAAACTCTGTAAGAATTTGTTGCATGTAGTGAGCATTATCTGGACCTCTATATTTTCCAGAAGTATCATACATCTCTCCCTCTCCATACCCTACAGTACTACCTGCACCAAAGCCCCCATTTTTACTAATTATCTTCGCCATATCTATGAAGTTATCATCTCTATTCTTTTGTTTAGTATACTCTAGAGTTTCTTTTTCTAATTCAAATTTCTCTAGGTCTAAATCAAAAGCATCTTTTTTTAACTTAAAAGCTTCTTTATATTTTTTATTTTCATCTACCTCTTTTTGGTAGTCCATTAATCCTGTAAAAAATCCTGACCAAACCATTACATTACTCCTCTATCTGGTCTTTGCATTAATCCCATCTCTTTAGCAGGAGGCGGTGTTTCTTCTACAGTCTCCATAAGTTCAGTTGGAGTATCAGTTTTTTCTAAATCCATTTCATCTATTGGTTCTCTGTTAGGTTTAATATTATCCGTAAATCTTTTAGCAATACTTAGGTTTCTGTTAAACCTTAAATTTTCTCTTGCTTTAATATTATCTATTCCTTCATCGTAATCTGCACCTAAAGCATCAAGTCTTCCTACAATATACTCATGTAAGAGTGGAGCTATTATTAAACTTACATCTATAGAGTGAATACCAGTAGCAACTGCACTCCTTAATAAACCCTCATTCAAAGACTTAACATCCATACCTGACTGTGTAAAAAATAAAATGTCTTCTATTGCATCTCTATTATCAAGATTATCTAAGTGTCTTTCTAAGGCTTCCTTAGGATTAGTAATCTCAGGAGGTCTTTCATATGCCTGTGCCTTAGGTGGAGTTGTTAAAGAACTTCCGGGTACTGGACGGTCAAACTGTGTCATCTTGTCCTCTTTTTAATCTATCATTACTTAACATTATTTGCAAGAAAGCATTCTCTTGAAAAGATTGTATAGGATTTTTCTCTACATCTTTTTCTTTCTTGTCTTTAGGTTTTTTAACTAAAGACTTCTCATTGACTTCCATAGGTTTTTCTACGTAGTCTAACCTTCTTAACTCTTTTAATCTTTTTACATAATCTAAAGACACTAATTAACTCCTAATCATCACCTAAACCAAATAAACCTTTGTCACCAAATATTCCCGAGTTACCAAACAACAATCTTGCAAAGAAATTAGATTTAGCTGCACCCTCTGTAGCCTCTATTTGTTTTCTAATACCCTCTAGATTTTTATCCCCTAGTAAAAGTTTAGTAGCTCTGTCTAATGCACTCTCTGATTGAGCAACAGCAAACTGCATTAAGTCTCTTTCTCTCTGCCATATCTGGTCTAACGCTTGCATGGATAAACCATTAGTCATTTTAGCAAACTCAAAGTTAGCCTGATTTTCAGCAGCAGTATTTATAGTAGATGTATCTTGTCTCCACTTTGCATTAGCCTGTGCTATTACCAGAGAGTTCTGTGCATTAAACATATCTCTTTGATTTTCCATTGAGGCATTAAATTGTGCAATAGAATTTTCTTGACCTGCACTAAACTGAGCCATACTATTCTGTTGTGCTGCATTAAATTGTTTAACCTGAGTCTGTATTGATTTGTTAAACTCATTGATTTGATTTTGACTTGCGGCATTAAATTGTTTTGCCGCATTTTCAGAGGCAACATCTGTAAGTAACGCATTAGCCTGTTGAGTTGATTTAAGTAACTCAGTCTGTTGAGCAGCTTCTAGATTGGAAATATCTACCTGTAATAAATTCTTAGCGTTCTCTACTTGTGCCTGTTGCATATTGCTTAGACCTTGTGTTTCAAGAGAAGCAATCTGTGCAATCTCTGCCATTACAACAGCCTGTTCATTAGTTAAGTTCTGCAAAGCTGCAGTCTGTGCAAACCTAGAGTTTTCTAGTATCACCTGTTGCTCTGCAGTAAAGTTCATATTAGCTATTTCGCTAATCTTTGCTGCATTTCTAACTTTAGTTTCAAAATTTTGGTCAAACTCTTGTTGCAAAAACTTAGCACGTTGCTCTGCTTTTAGAACAGCCATCTGTTGTTTATTACTTGTATCTATCTGTGCGATAGGTAATGCGCTCTCCATCATAGCCTGTATAACAGCCTGTCCTGCCATTGAAGATGCACTCAGACCTCTGGCTGCTAATACCTGATTAGCTTTACGCATAGCTCCTGCTGCCCACGTAGGAGTTTTACCATCATCAAACTCTCCAAGTATATCTTTGAGTTCATCTCTCATGGAGGCAGCTTCAGCTTTGTCCATCTCTTCTTTTATTTTAGCTTGGTCAACTGCAGAGCCTGATATAAGTTCGCTCTCTTCCATTACAGGATTACCCTGAGCATCCAACATATCAACCATAATTGGATTACCCTCTGCATCTAGAACAGGGTTTCCATCTGCATCTAGTTGAGGAGTTTGTTTAACCTTACTACCATCCTGAAGAGTACGAGTAGCAGCAGTAGCCTTTAGTTTTTCTATCTCCTCCTCACTAAGAGTAGCTGCTTTCTTATCTTCAATATCGGTATAAGTTTCCATCTGTGGTATGGGATTACCATCAGCATCAAGAAGTCTATTACCTTCTGCGTCTAATTGATAGACAACATTACCTTCTGCGTCTTTCTTAACCCTTTCTTTCTTCTGACCTTCAACTTTAGTAATAGTATCTTTATCTATTTGTTCAGCCTCAAAACCACCCTCTCTAACTGGCTCTCCAGTTTCAGGGTCTATAACATCTTCCATAATGGGGTTGCCTTCCGCATCCACCATTGGGTTTCCTTCAGCATCAACTTTTTGTTTTTGTTTAATCTTACCTTCAGTTAACTCTTTCATCTTATCAGCAGATTTATCTGCAGTATAAGTCTGTGCTGTCACATCAGTAGGAGTATCTGCTGTTTTTGCGGTAGGTGATTCTATGTCATCATCTTTTATTTTCGGAGTATCTTCATCACTTACCTGACCTTTTGTATCTGCAATCTCTGTTCCAGTAGTATCAGGGTCTATTGTTTTAACTGTAGGTTTATCTACAACAGTACTAGGGTCAGTAAAAGCCCCTCCAATAAGTTGTTGTTGTCCTTTTTGTACATCTTCTGGAGTATAATCAGGAGGAGGTGGATTAGTACCTACATCATCTTTTTTATCACCTTTGGGCTGTTCAGTTTCTACAGTTTCTCCAGAAGGCTTTTCTTTCTTCTCTGTATCTCCTCCCTCTTGCATACCAATAAGACCACCCCTATTTTTTACAGCAACAGGTAAGTCTCTAGCATTAACAAACTGACTGATAGCCCTCTTTGTTCTAGGACCTGTGTACCCATGAAACTTAGAGAGTATCTGGTACGCTTGTTCTACTGTCATCGCCATTTAATTTAACCTTTAATCAACAGTTTATCTAATTTGTCTTCTATACGGTGCATAGCTTCGTGAACTATCTTCATCTCTTCTTTGACATCTTCTCTTGAAGCATACTCTTCTCTTGTTTTATTAAGAAGAATATCTATGCGTTTTACTTCAGCTAACAACCCCCTAAACGACCAGAAGGCAGGAGCTATAACGAGTGTAAGTATGATATTCCAAAATATTACAGGGCTAATTTCCATTATTTAAAAGCATCCTTCATTGCGTCTAACATGTCATTTATAGATGGTGGTCTATCCTTTGGGTCATAGGGGCAGATAACTTCTCTAGGACATTGTGTGTATGACTCCACCATCTCTAAGAACCCACTACCATTTGCACCTTCGTATAAACACCACCAACTTATTGTATTCTTTTTTCCTGCAGAGTCATGTCTCTTGTGTATTTTCTTCAATCTACAAACTGTCAGGTGTCCGTTGTTTAGCGTGGGTTGAAACTTGTGTTCACTAGCTGTTGTCCAAGACCCATAACCCATAGGTAAAAGCGAAAAGAATAGCAGCACAAACAGCGAATATGAGAACACTACTAACCCATAATACAATTTTCTCTCTACGCTCTTGTGCTTCATATATCATTTTCTTTCTTTGCTTACGGATATTAGCCTCTGTCTGAAGTAGCTCATCCCAAGCCTTAGTGCCTTGTGTAAACATGATATATGTTTTTAGGTCATCTCTTTGTTGCTCTAGTTTCTTCTTTGCAGTAAATGCCTCTATCGCCTCTTGTTCTACTGACTGTGCAGAGAACATTTTCTTTAATACTGATGGTGACTTAGACGATTTGTGTATGTGGTCTACGTCACTTACTGCTCCCATCCAACGTGACAAATCACCTGCCATCGCCTCCAAGTCTCTACCTGCAGCGAAAGCTTTCTTAATCCCATTATATGCAGCCGTAGCTGTAGAGATTGCCGCACTGACTGTTAATGGGTCTATGGCACACCTCTAGTTTGTTATGGCAGTCTGTACTGCAGTGTTAGATTCTTTCTTTTCAATAGAGGAGATGAGAGCATTAGTAAACTGATTAAGTGCTGCCTGAGTCTGGTCTAACTCAAACTTATGTGAATTGCTCTTTGCTTGTAGGCTTTTTATCTGAGCTACAAGATAGTTCTGCTCACGACTAAGGTTGTTAGTATCATAGTCTTTACCATTAATTTGTATTACATTTTCACTCATTAATCAACGTCCTTAATTGTTAGTGTACCTTCTTTAACTTGTTTCATTATCTCGTCATAATGGCGATTGCCTTCTATTGGTGGTACACTCCAAGTTATACCCCCAATAATCACTCGTATTGCATAGGGTTTATTATCTGCGTCTTTTGTATACTGTGCGTTTTCTATTTTCATTTTATAACTCCGCATCTAAATTAACTAAAGCATCAGCATCATCACCAGATGCCTTTAAAAAACAACCAAACCCATTTTCATTATTATCAGCAGTTAAAGTTAAACTCATTTGAACATTTTGATTAGTTGCCCTATTTAATGATGGGTTGCCACAAGCTCTATCATTTGCTTTAATTCTAACTTTAAAAGTTCCAACATGAGATATAGAAGGTGCTTGTCTCATTGTTTCTTTTAAAAAATAATCTCCAAGAAACAGTGTATCACTTATCATACAACCAGTACACATAGAGTCGCTTGCCGTATCTGCTTGCCAACGATGAAAATATCTATGACACTTAGATAGTGTAGTCTCAAATGGTTCATGCTCAAATTCGGTAGCTTTTTCTCCAATTTCTAACTGTACTCCTGTAATTTGCCAAGTAGCAGAGGCAGTAGTAATAACTCCATCTTGTGCGTGACCATGATGAAATCGTGTATTAGGTGTAGTTGCCCACCCTGTTGTATTGTCTGTGCCTTTGTAATCACTTCCTGCCGCTAAAGCAAAAACTACCCAAATCCCTGCTCCGTTATTATTATCAATAATACCAACTGTGTCTCCTGCAAAAGAAAAACTTTTATACTCCCATGTGTTGGCTGAACTTATTGTATAAGTACCACCTATGTTTCTATTATCATCTTCTTGATATAAATTAAATGCAAATGTACCTGTTTGACTCGACTTAACATAAAAAGATAATGCTACTGGTTTTGCATCAGAAGAACCAAAGTCTAAACTTTGTAAATTTTGTGCTTCAATTTTTTGATGTATGTCTACAAATTCATCTGAAGCTATAGCACTTTCAGCCGTGCCAGTTGTCCATTTAAGAGAAGTTGTTAAACCTGTTCCTGCAGGTGCATCTGTTGCTTGGCTAAATGTTCCATCTAACTCATCTGCATTTTGCATACGTAAATTAAATCTATCTACTCCATAACTTTCGGTAGTTCCATCATGTGCCATTGAAACACTGACACGTTGATTTACGCTACAATTTCCATTGATAATAAAATTTTTATTCCCTAACGAGCTACCCTTATTAACATTGGCAATTAGTGCCGCTAGTTCTGCCGCTTTACTCATGCTAAATCTCCGTGTACACTAATAAAATTTAAAGCCGCATCAGCATAACCAGAAGACGAGCTGAAAGAACCTAAACTTGTAGTAGAGGTTGAGTTTCCTGTCATACTACTGTGAGAAGTTCCTGTGGGAGCAAAAGTTAAAGATTGAAAATTGTTAGTACCACTATCTCCGTTGGTATTTGCAGTGGGGCAATGATTTGCATTTCCCATATTTGTTGTAAAGTTTATATCGTACTCACCTGTACCTCTGTCAGTTAAAGAGCCACAATTAAAGCTATCTCTGTGTGCTATAGTGCTAGTGCCGTTGAAATTAGTCCACGCTTTAGCTAATCCCTGTTGCAGATTAGTCGTGGTGCTATTACCTTCAGCCGTGACTGCAATGCTACCTGCTGTGCTAACTCCTGTGAGTGTATTTACTTTGAGTTCACTTGCCATTATGCTAAATCTCCGTGTACTGCACTATTTAAAGTGTTCATTCCTACATCTGAACCAGAACTTTGGTCATAGGCATCTAACCGATAAGAGCCATTTGCAGTAACATCATATCTTACAACCACTGTTCTATCTCTTTGTGAAGAACTTGCTCCACCTCCTGTAACTATTGAATAGTTAGCATTTGCCATATCGTTATTAATAGTAAAAGTTGTTTGACCATTTGCTTCATCTGTTTGTCCTGATAAATTAAATGAATCATGTGTAGTAAAAGCACCCGATGTATTTTCATTCATTGCCCATGCTTTAGCTAACCCTTGTTGTAAATTCGTAGTAGTACTACCCCCTTCACCAACAATCGTAGTCTGACCTGTAGCGTTCATAGTTAGGCGAGTAGTGTTAGCAGTCTTGAGAACTATCTGGTCATTGGTTGAGAGGTCAATGCCGCTATCGTTGTCTCCACCTTCGTTATGTATTTTATCTACTCTAAGTTCACTAACCATTATGCTAAATCTCCGAATATCATAAACCCATGCGTTCTATCTTCTAAATCATCTGCGTTCATATTATTACATTTTATATCTATAACTGTTGTAGTAGTTTCTGCTGAACCCCCTCTAATAACGGTAGGACCACCAAAAGCCATACCTGCACAAGCACCGTCATCTATTTGAGCAGCAAAAGCGTTTGTCACAGTGTAATCAAAATCTCCAGTGCCTTCATCTGTCCTACTTGCCATATTAAAACTATCCCTAATAGTAGTGCCATCACTATCACCACCTGCCCACGCTTTAGCCAACCCTTGCTGTAGATTAGTCGTGGTGCTATTGCCCTCTGCCACCACAGCTATACTACCTGCTGTAGTTCGTCCTGCTATATTGTCAACTATAAGTTTACTTGTCATACTACCGTCCAATGTCCTGCAACAGTTACAGTGCTAGAAGAACCTATTGTGATTGGTCCTGCCGATAAGCCATTTGTACTGCTGTCTATTGTAATGTCTGTGCTGATAGAGTTGCCATTAGTTCTGATGATTGAATTATTGCCTAAGAATGGATAACGTGCATCTGAGTCAGACTTAGTGTAGCTATTAGCTACGTCAAACACATCATAGACTACCATCTCTACTACGTCATTTGCTGATGCAGAACTAACTAGCACTACAGTTGTACCTGTCGTAGCTGTGTAGTCTGTACCTGCTTTAAGTAACACTCCGTTTTGATAAACGTCCATGTATAAACTATCTACATAGCTAAGTGTTAGCGAGTTACTATCACTGCCACTGAATGATGTTTGTCCTGCTGTCGCTTGGTATGTGAAGCGACTACGGACTGAGTTCTTTGGTGCTTTACCTATATATGGCATTATGCTAAATCTCCGTGTATC
>CEUO01060440.1_pt1 | contig 23363 bp, 35 predicted proteins | sample 531391 | NCBI WGS metagenome assembly CEUO01 (sample SAMEA2622799, study PRJEB7988) | marine metagenome | isolation source: saline water (ENVO:00002010), including
GTCATCAAGATCCTCGGTCTCTACAATGTATGCGATCGCACCTGCCGATTTTGCTTCTTTGATTGCACAATGAAAGTGCGAGTTGCCTTCAGAGTGGCAAGACTCTATGGTCCTGTGGTCTGACATTCTAAGCACATCGACTGGATGCCTTGAGATAACAATTGAATAATCTACAAAAGCTTCTTCAGGGTTCTCGCGAAAATATCTAGAGTTCTTGTTCCAATATTCAACGTAGTTCTGCAGTGTAGTAGGATAAGGAGTGGCGCGCGAAAAATGCTTTTGGTAGTCTTGCTCAGCTTTCTCAAACGCTTTCGTGGCTTTTGCAAAAGCCGGGTCTTTTTGTAGTTCATCATCACGCATCACTCCCTGGGGACGATCAGGATTGCGTTCATAAAAAGCGCGGCGCATGCTATAAAGATTTGCTTGTGTATCAGTCACCCTCAGAGATAGGTCAAATGCCCGCTGCAAAACTTTACCAATTTTCTGCTGCTTCATCCGCATGACCTTTTTGGTATTTGGGTCATTTGGATTACCAGTGTAACTCTCAAACTCTTTTGAAGCTAGGCCAGTTTTGAAATCAACTTCATAGCCTTGGCTTTCCAGCCAACTCATAATTCTATGTATTTCAGAGCCAGGATTAATGGCCTGTCCGAATGGGATAACAACTCTAGATTGATTACCAAACAAATCACCAAAAGGCAGAAAAGCATAGCCGCCTTTGTTGACTAGAAAATCCTCAACATGTTCGGCATACTCATAAGATACTTCGTTTAAGACATTTTCTATTAGAGTATTGGATCTAAAGTCTCTCCAACCATCGAAAAGTTTTTGCATTTTCATAATATTAAATAGTTTATTATTCTATAAGAATCAAAGAAGTTGGCCCATGGGATGACTTGACTCCCGTGTCAAACCAATGTACAAGATAAGTTACATACACATTGTGCGATTTTTTGTGTCTCATGGATTTAACTTCTATAATAATTCCTCGGGAGCCTGGCACAACTCTGTCTCTCACTAAATCTCCCACTTTCATCAGTCAATCTGACACAATCTTCTCAATAACATCGAGCGTCTTCTCTAATGCTTTGAGAGCCATGACATCCTTTATCGTTTCAGCCATATTTTCAGTGCTAGAGTTGTGCAGTTTTATGAAATCCTCTGTGCTCATGCCAGACTTTGAGCCGTGATTAATAAATTTTTCACTGGTTATGTGGTTTTTTTGTTCCTGCTGCTTTGATGGCTTTATGTCTTGTTGAATTTTGTTTTCTTCTTGTCCCACCTGCTTTGCACGAGACGCAGGTTGAGTTTGGTGTGCAGAATTTGTAGAATTAACTTTCATTTTTTCCTCAGATCTATCTTTAATTTTGTATCCCGTTAGTGGCAAATACATGGTATATTAAATAGCCTTGAAAAATATTTAAAAGCAGGTCTCGTACAATAAAACTATAATAATTATTAACACTAAATCGATAATAAAAAACTGTAGCGCTGGCTTAAAATCTTCCACACAATAAATAGTTTACTTTTTTCTGTCAAGGTAATATCTACGATCAAAAGCTGCATATGAGGCTCTTAAGTATGCGGATACCTCCTCTTTTGAAGTCTCAAACCCTTGAGCCTCCATGGCCTCTCCTATGTCTTTGACAATATCAGCTGGTGGCTTATAACTAGTGTCTTGTTTTTTTAGCAGCTTTCTGTAACCCTTTACTCTATCAGCCTTATATCTTGAAAATAAAAGCTTATTTCCTTTCATCTTGAAGCTCCTTGTGAATTTGTTTCATACGTAAGTAATTGCTATCCTCTCTCGCTTTCTTCCATGCCTCTCGAAAAATGATTGCAGACACAGCCTTATCGCATACCATCGCGTCAGGCTCTTGCGGGATAATTGAACCGTCTTGATTATATTTTCTTCCATCACGATGATTAGCATAACGTCGCGCTCTTGTAAATCCCATATGCAAAAACTTCTTTGCCATGTCTGCGCCGACAAAATCTCCACATCTAATATAATCATAAAACATTTTAAGTATGTGTGTGCTGGAGATTGTCGCTTCCTTTGGCGTTTTAAATCGCCAATGCGCACAAATTTCTGATTTATAGGGCTCACATATAAGGACACCTTGCTGGCCCCTGCCAATATTATAAAGATGCGGATTCTGACGATAATCTACATCAGGATTCCATTTGCTAAAGTAATCTAAATTCACCACTGCATTATCTCCAAGGCTAAACTATAAGCACTAGCGCCTACACTGTAAAGCACAGGCTCCTCCTCAAGTATGTTCCCGTCCTGATCAGCCAAATAGGCAGCGCACTCGTTCCATGGGTGCCCAATAGAAATAAACATGTAATGCCTATCTTTTATTTTAGCTATTTTCTTACCAGGACCAAAATTTTTAATTTGAAGCTTCATAATATACTGATTGCCCCCTGTAGGATTTGAACCTACGACCTACAGGTTAAAAGCCCGGTGCTCTACCAACTGAGCTAAGGAGGCATAATTGGCACGCCCGACAGGATTCGAACCTGTGACCCTCGGCTTAGAAGGCCGATGCTCTATCCAGCTGAGCTACGGGCGCTTATTGGCTATTTAACCATAAGATAAACTGCAAGCGACACAAACCATCCAGATAGTATCAACGTAAGGAGCAAAGTGTCAGCTGATCTCTCTGTTGACTTGTAGTTAAAGGTTTTTTTATACCATTGTTTTAATTTCATGCTTCCTCCATAAGTTCGCGCATTCTGTAAAGCCCAATTTCTTTGTGCTTACATTCTAACATAACATCCAAGTCTAAATTGTAAAGATTAATCGGTGTCCAGTAAGAATCGGAGTGAGCGTTGGTTTTAATCTTTGGGTCGTTATGTTCAATAGCTCGGGACTGTGAATAATGAACCACTGGACGGATATCACCCCACGTGGTGCATGCAGTTAATAAGGCTTCTTCTTCGTCCTGATCGCCGGTGCAGAACTTGTGATGGTGGTAGTCAAATACAATTGGTATACCAATCTTCTCATAGACACCTTCATAAAGCTCTTTGGTAGAGTATAGCGAAGCCTTGTCGTCATTCTCAACAGTGAGGCGAGACTTAGCCGCTTCAGACAGACGATGATAGTTGCGATTAAAGTTAGCTAATGCCATTGGCTTATCGTTGTAGTGCGCTCCAACATGAATGTTTAGTTTGTTGTAGGGTGTGCGCGACAAACCAAGCATATCAAATACCTCGCCATGAATGTCTAGATCGCGGATAGTGTTGAGAACAACTTGTTCACGTGGCGAAGTCAACTTGTTAAATGGGCCTGGGTGAGCTGTAATCCGATGGCCATGATCCTCAATGAAATCACCCGCCTCTTGCAAAGCGGCGCAGATGTCTTCAAAATCTGGCAAATCTGATAGCTTATACTCTGACGCCCATGGGAACAAATCAGATGAGATGCGAAAGAAGCGAATGTCTCTAGCTTCATTCCACTGCAAAATCTTAAGTAAATCTCTACAGTTAGCTAGCGCTAGCTCAGAAGCGTAAGGCAAGCCCTTGGCATCAAAAGTCCTGCGAATCATCGAGCGGTTAGTCATGACACGCTTAGACTTTGGCTGCGATGAAAGTTGCATGTTGATACATGCATATCCTAAATTATACATAATAACCTCAAATTTAAATATAGTATCATCTATTAAGATAACAATCCCATATGTTAACATTAGTTGTAATTTTATCTAAATATGACTTATAATCTAGTGGCCTAGGCGTCTTAAGAAGTCGGAAGCCAACCTGCTCTAGAGTCTTTGAGCCTTTCTTTTGATTACAGCTATGACATGACAAAACAATATTAGTCCATTCATGTCTGCCACCTCTAGATTTTGGCTTGATGTGGTCTATAGTTTCCTTACCAAGAGGTATAGGGACTTGACAGTATTGGCACTGGCCATTATCTCTGATTCTTAAATTTTTAGTGGTGCAAGAGAAAGATCGCTTATGATTGACAACTTTATTTTTAAGGACAATTACCGCTGGTAAGTCAAAGCTTTGGCTTTGAGAATTAATCTTGCGATCATAGCACTCCAACATGTAGGTCTTACCAAGCATGCAAGATACTAGTGCTTGTGTTGAGGGCACAATGCCTATAGGTCTATAAGCTGCATCTAGTTTTAAAGCTTGGTATGAATTTAACATGTCTATTGTAAGTAGTATCTGGTGGGCTCTCTCGGACTCGAACCGAGGACTACCCCGTTATGAGCGGGGGGCTCTAACCAACTGAGCTAAGAGCCCTTAAATTTATCTCTCACGGCATTATATAAGCTTACCACGGTGATTCAGGCAGTATACCGTCACTTGAGTATTGTTTATTAAATTTGATAATTACGTCTTTTTTCTCCAAACCACAGGCATCGTTGACCTCTAAGTGAATATGATTGAATTTTTTATTCTTCATCCTTGAGGCAGATACGAATGTTCGACCATTAAAACTAATAATATCATACCTAATTTTTTTCTTCCCCTTTCCGTAAGAGGCTTTTGAGATATAGCACCTCACGATATTAATTTTGATATCGGGGCTATTAATATTTCTTTGCTTCATAGAAGCTTTGTGGGCAGGGATTTTGCTTTTTGAAAGCGACAGGATTCTAGTCCTGCCTTCTGTATCTTCTAGCACCATAGCGTAGCTCATCTTTTCATACCTCCTGAATATGGTAGCCGAGGCGGGACTCGAACCCGCAAGCCCACATGGGCGACAGATTTTAAGTCTGTTGTGTATGCCAATTCCACCACTCGGCCAAAATGGGCGCTAAGCGCCCGGTGGATTAAGGAACCTCTGGATTAAAGAAATGCGAACCCGGATTGGGGTTGCTCCTAAAACTAGTCGGATCCTCGTCCAATCGCTCTGACTCCTCTTCCTCACTGACATCAGGGCCCTGAACGGCGCTAACCTCTGCCTCTTCCTCCTCTACATTTACATCTAATGTAGCGACATCCTCAGCAGAGTCAATACCAGAAACAGCGTCTTCACCAGATTCTTCACTGGTATCAACTGCAGTCGCTTGCGCTTCATTGTCAATTAGCTCATCTGAGTCGCTGCATCCCATAAAAATAAATGAAGCAGCTAAAAAAACAGCAGATGCTTGCATAAGTAATTTCATAATTTTCTCCTTATTTAATCATGAAGTTTAACTATAGCAACAGTTCTAAAAAAGTAAATTATTCATCTTCTTTAAACATTTTCTTTAGTTTTTCTCTAATATCATCAACAATCTTAATTCTAGCGTTCACAGTGCCTGACTGATAGTCAATAGCTTGTCTTAAAACGTAAAGATCTTGCAAAACCTCTCCAAGCAAACTATCTCTTTTATCTGGAACATAGACTCTCATAAAAATCTCCTATATATCGATAACGATTACGCGCTTTGGTTCTTCAGATTCAAGCGCTTTGTCTTTCTTTTGACTCTCTTGCCAATCTTCAAAAGCTTTTTGTTCATCGTCCAAGGGCAAAGGCAATTGCTTCCATATATGTTGTGGCTCTTCCCTCAACGTCCTTGGCCTCTATAAGCTTTCTTCCGTCTATGGGCTTTTGGCGGTGACGTACCAGCCCTGTGGCCACTATGGAAAGTCTCACCACCAGAATGAGACTTTTTACTGTAAGTCCCGGCACCAATCGTGGTCTTTTTTTTAGATGTGTTGTTTTTTTTATTACTCTTAGCCATCAAATAACTCCTTTTCTACGGCTCGGTCGAACATCGTAATGCCATTTAAATGATCAATCTCGTGTTGCACGCATACACACTCAAGAGCATTTTTCTTAAAAGAAAAAAACAATTGATTAGTGTGATTGTCATCGCTAATAACTATATCTGTCCACCTTTCAGTTAAAACATAGTCACCCTCGTATGATAGACAACCCTCTTGAAAAAAACTTCGGCCGAACTTCCCCACAATCTTTGGATTTATGAGTATTATTGGCCTTGAAACTTTGACCACGCAAACACTAGAGTCTAGTCCAATTTGATTGGCTGCCAAGCCAACACCATCATTCTCTCCGGCTAAAATTTCAAGCAACTTATTGCCAATATATATTCCGTCAGCTTTTGATGGGCAAGGCTTACAGGGCTTTCTAAGGAGATCTAGATATTTCGCAAAAGAATAACTCACTAAAGCCCCCCAAAATAACATCTACATAAGTAAATATGATCCTGGGGAGCCAAAACGATTTATTTGTTAATCAATCTTAACATTGATTGCTTGTGCCTCTGGTCTTGTAGGTAAGCTAATCGTCAATAAACCATTTTCATATTCTGCCTTCGCAGCCGTTAAGTCTAAATTGTTGTCGTAATTTACATAAGTTTTCTTAAAACTTCTGCGAGCAATACGTCGCTGTGTCTGAGCTGTAGTATCAGACTGTGCAGAGACGGTAATAGTTCGCTCCTCTGGCTTAACCTCGACAGCTAGTTCATTCTTATCGAAGCCTGCTAAGGCAAACTCTAGAGTCGTTGTGCCATCGTCATTTTTATAAATGTCAGCCACAGGATAGCCTTGTGTTGTCCTTTGCATTAGCTGTGGAAAGTCCAACATTGAATCAAAAATATCGTCAAAGACGCCTCGTCCTAAAAGATTTGGACGGTATGCAGTTAAAGTAGTCATAACAATTTTCTCCTATTATAGCAAGTTATGTTCGATGGCCATAAAGCACCATCAACTTAAAATTAAGCACATATTAGCGCTAGTCAAGAGAAAATTTAATTTAATTCTAGAGAATATGATAGGCGCTTAAGTTCACCCGATGTATGATATCTTGTCAGCATGTAGCTCTGCATTGTCAGCAAGGTTTTTTCGTCAATCATAAACTCATCTTCCCCAGTCTCTTCATTAACATGACTTACTGGCTCACTAATAATACCATCGACTATCTCCAGCATTGCATAGTTTACCCAAAGTAATTTAACAAAAGAGGGTATCACACCCTCTTTATTGGACTCTGGTGAAAAATAATCCACTAGCATATCCTTAAGGATTGATATTTGTTCATGGCTTTTATCGGCAAGATCATAAACATAATCTGCTGGCAAGGTGTAAAATTGAGTTTTTGGCTTCTCTTCACTCATTTTTAAGATACTTTACCAAATCAGTATAGCCACCAATAAATTTGCTATTACCTTTTTTATCTTTCTCAAATATCATCGGCACTGTACCCCATTCATAAATTTTTTTGATTTCATTCAACACCTGCTCTTGAGATGGCTCAAAATTAACTTCACTGTAATCTAAACCATTATCTTGCAGCTGCTCTCTAGCCATTACGCAATAAGGACAGCCATCCTTGACAAACAAAACATACTTCACTTTAAGGCTCCGAGCGCGTTGGTCATGGCCTCAATAATTCTGCTGGGGTGACCGATAACATTAATTTTGTGTGCATGAGTCCCACCCGTTGATACTGAAATCTCTGTGAATCTAGTTTTTTTGTTTAGCCCATCAATTATGTCTGACCTACAAAGCAGTTCATGTAGAGCAACATTCTCTTTCATTGCGATTATGAATTTAGGATTCACAAATGTCTCTCTTAAGTCATATTTAGATTTTACAGTAGCTAACTCTGCATCATATTCCTTAGGAAGACAATATATCTCTGTAAACTTTACCATTTCATTCTCCTATATTGGTATATACATTTTTTTTACCAACCAGCCAGTATTCACCATCAAGATAGACCTCGTAGCACTTAGTTTCAACTTTAGTCACCAAAGCATTAGTTGGCTTTTTAATTCTTTTGTGCGCGCTGACTTGAGAGAACTCAAGATCTTCGCCATTGAGCTGGTAAACCATAACTTGTGAAGGTATGTAAATTAAATCTCCAGCATCAATCTTCACTTGTTGGCTCCTCAGGCAGCTGTTCGTTATTGGGCTGATTAATCGCCTGCAGCCATCCAGAGGTAATATTAAGTGCGTCCTCTATTTTTGCTTCAATAAGCTGTAGATCTTGTATTGTACTGGTTAGATTTTGTGCCATAATTTGATAATTAACTGGATTGAAATACAATTTTTGACTGCCATCTAGCATCTTCTTCCTGCACTCACTTAGTATGCCGTCAACAATTTTTGGTATCTCATCGATTGTTGAGGTATAAGAGACTTTTACTTTCATCATGCCTCCACTATAGCATTATTTGTAGTTATCAATGTTGAGGCGACAGATACTGCATTCTGTAAAGCAACGCGGGTGACTTTCGCTGGATCAATAATACCTTTTTCTAGCATAGGAACAATCTCTTTCTTGCTAAAGTCATATCCAGTGTCCCGATCTAAGCCGCTCAAGGAATTAATAATAATGTCACCAGATTCACCGGCGTTATACGCCATTTGCCTAATCGGCGCTTCGAGCGCGACGCGCACAATTTCGGCGCCTAATCTTTGGTCTTCATTTTCGTGCTCTACGACAAAATCGCGGCATCTCAGTAGCGCTGTTCCGCCGCCGGGAACAATACCCTCTTCTTGCGCAGCTGCAACAGCTTCGAGGGCGTCCTCAATTCTGTGCTTCTTCTCGATCATCTCTACCTCTGTTGGTGCTCCGACTTTAATTACAGCTACGCCACTCGAAAGCCTAGTGATTCTTGCTTGTAGCGAGCGAGCTTCCTCAAGATCGTCTGTCTGTTTTATTTCAGATTTAATTGAGTCAATCCTGCTTTCAATGGCTTCCCAATCAGCCAAGCCATCAACAAAAATAGTATGGTTTTTTAGCACCTCGGCTTTCTTACACGATCCCAAATCAGCCAACTTTACGTCTTGCAAAGACTTACCAGAGTCTCTACTTATAAAAGTAGCGCCAACTGATAAACACAGGTCCTTCAGTAACTCCTTACGTTCTTTACCATATCCAGGCGCTTTAACTGCTGCAACCTTCATTGAACCTCGGACGGTGTTCATTATTAATGCGGCCAATGCTTGTCCTTCAACATGCTCAGCAACAATAATAAAAGGCCTAGATTCTCTTGCCACCAGCTCTAAAATTGGTAAAATATTTTTTACATTGTCTATTTTGTGATCTGTAACTAATACCAATAAATCCTCATATTGAATCGCGTTTTTTCGTTCATTAGTAACAAATGCTTGCGCGAAATAACCTGAATTAAACTGAAAGCCTTCAATCACCTCTAAGCTAGTATCAGAAGACTTCGCTTCTTCAACTGTTATGGCACCGTCATGACCAGCTTGGTCTGCTGCTGTTGAGATTAATTTACCAATTGACTGGTCTCCATTCGCTGATATCGTAGCTACATGCTGCACTTGCTCTTTTGAGACAACCTCTTTGGAGATAGAGGCAATACTCTCAACAACTTTAGCTAAGGCCTTGTCCATCCCTCTTTTAAGCTCTATAGGTGAGCTGCCGGCAGCTAAGTATTTCTGGCTATCGCTGTACAAGGCGCGCGCAAGCACAGTTGAAGTTGTTGTCCCATCGCCTGCCAAGTTCGCAGTCTCGCTAGCAACTTGCTTAATTAATTGTGCTGCAGCATTTTCAAAAGGATCATCAAACTCAGTAAATTTAGCAACTGTTACACCGTCTTTTGTAACTATTGGATTACTGCCTTCCTTCGCCAGTAAGACGTTCCTGCCTTTGGGTCCTAGAGTAGCGGCAACATTATTTGCCAGCTTGTTAATTCCAGATAATATTTTTTTTTGTAAATCTTCGTTGTCGCAATATTGTTTAGACACTTATACCTCTCTTAGTATAGAATAAGCACATTATAATTTAAGTCAACAGCTTTTTTAATATTATTGCTCATCTTTTTGTCTAATGTATGTTCTCTGGCGCTGCTCAATTTGTCCAGCTGTCCTAGCAGCTTCAATTCCTTGAGACTTATCACCGCCAATGAAGTAGGCGTTAATCTCATTGGTTAGTTTTTCAACTCTAGAAAAAAGCTGGAAGATTTGCTCATTGAGAATCTCCACGTATTGTTCTGCTAATTCCCTCACGGCCTGCTGCCCAATCTTAATCTGTCCTATGTAGCCAAAACCATCCTGATCATAACGCTTAGGCTTATAGTACCTAGAACTAACAACAAATTGAGTCTCTCCAGCTGAACCTTCATAGCCAGACGTCCTAGTAATCAATTGCCAAAAATCATTTGGACTCTTGTCCAGCGCGGCGCGCAGCATTGCAATTGACTCTCTATAGGAGCGGTAGCCCTCATAAGTCTTAGCGCCCTGTGTTTTCCATCTAGAATCACCAGCTGGCAGTTTTTCAAACTTAACAGGCTCGCCATCCTTGTAGAGCCTGAAAGTTTTACCACGTGGCTCGCGGCCCTCAAAGTCGTCGACATCCAATAACTCTGCGCCAGCAAATAGCTCTTTAACATAATCAGAGTCGTAAGAGTTTAAAATCTTCTTATACTGATTTAATCCTCCCGGGCCTCCCTTAGCCCAGCGCTTGGCCTCATCAGTGTCCATCGCTATTGGATTATAAGCCTCATCCTCAGTTGCCGGCTCACGTTCAGCGGGGTTAGAGGTTAAATCCTTGGGCAAAAGAAGGAGCAAGTAATTTTTCTTGTAAGATAACAGTGATTCCAAAAATGTTTGCGCGGTAAAATCAAACTGAAAGAATCTAATTGCTTGTGATTCTTCACCGGTTAGAGCTGCAGCAGAGCCGGCCTCTTTGAATGTCTTCAAGCCAACAATATAGCTCATCTTTCCATCGCCACCGGCCTGACCAACATACTGATCACTCTCTGGATCTTGTTTAAGTCCGGTAGGATCAATAAAGTGATCTACTAAGTCTCGGTAGCTACCATGCACGTCACCGGGATTCTCACCCAGCAGCTTTAAGCTAACAGGATTCTTATCATTATCAACTAGATCTTGAATGCCTGCTGTACCAGCCGGCACCTGTGTACCACTTAATAGTGCAGCTAAGAAACCTTCAAATGCAAACCCTGCTGCAGATGCGTTAAAATGCAACAAAATATTAGTTAATGTGTCTAAAAGAACAATGTGCGAGAGAATCTCAGATACATCTTCAGTCACTGGTGGACTTTCAATAAATTCATTGATATATTGAATTTTTTCAGTCAAATTATTGCCCTTTGCAACAATCCTAGACAGCAAGTTTTGAATAATCTCTCTGTCCTTTGTGCCTTCTTTTCCCCACATTTTTTCAGAAATTCTGATGATTGGTAATCTTAGAGTTACATCTTTCTTTTGTTCGATTAATAAACTAGAGCCAGCAACATGCTCAATCATCTCCATGATGCTTCCCAAGCTTACCTCGAAGGGCTCTGCTTTATAATAATTTTGTTTTAAAAAATTTAAATCTTCCTGATTCATAAACCTACCTCTTCTATGTAATTAGACAATAATATCAGCAATTCCTAAATTAACGGCCTCTTCAGCATTAATATAAACGTTTGTCTTTTTATCCATTAGTTTTTTAATATGCTTCTTGGTCATATCTGTCTCTTCAGCCAATGCATTAATATACATACTTTGAGTCATTTTTGTCTCAGAAAATTCATTTTCAATATCTGCTATATGACCATGCTGGCCAGCTACAACACCATGTATCATAACTCTGCAGTGTTTGCCAATCCTTCTTTCGCCCTTTGTGCCTGCTGCTAGCAGCAACACACCTGCTGACATTACTTTGCCTAAACCATGAGTGTGTATAGGAGTGCGCTCTCGAATCATCCTCATGGTGTCATAGACTGAAAACATCTCAGTTGCTTGGCCACCATATGTTGAAATATAGAAATCAATTGGATCAGCAATAAAGCTTTCAATTGTATTGTCTTCGGTGCTCATCTGAACTGTTGTGTTAGTTGAAAAATCCAAACTCAACAAAGCGTATACAACTTCAACGCATTTTTCTTCGTTAACATCTCCGTATAATGCTAAAGCCCTCATTTCAGGCCGCTCGGAGGCAACGCTTAGCATGGACAACAGTTCATCAGTTTCGTTGTCTTTTTTTTCTTTTTCCTTTTCTTTCTTTTTTTCCCCTAATTTAACGACCATTTAATATACTCCTAATAAAATTAAAAAAAAAGGCAGAGGGTAACCTCTGCCTTGATATCCATCGTGCAACAAAATCCTAATTAAGAATTTTTTCTACTGGCCTGAATTAGCCTTCGGGCAACGCGGCGTGTTACCTCATTCACAAATTCCTCACCTAAGGTATCATCTTCCTCTAAGGTGTAGTCCTCTTCCATAGGAGGCTTCTCTTCATCGTCTGGCGCGCCCATGTCTGGTGGAGGACCGCCTGCATCCATGTCCGTTTCCATGTCAGCGTCGGCGCGCGATAAGTCCATAGGACTGTCTTCTATACCATCGACATCGTCTGCACCGTCAGCGTCGATCTCTGCCTCTGGCGCAGCGTCACCAAGTTTTGCTTTTGCAGCGTCCATGACCATATCTAAAATATCCATGACAATATCTTTTGCCATGTCTGGATCAACATCGACTGGCGCATCGTCAGCGCCACCTGCATCATCAAGACCGAGGTCATCGTCTGGTGCGTCGGCGTGCATATCTTCTGTCACGTCATCTTCATAAAGGGCCTCTTCAACAGGATCTTTATCTTTGCCAGCATGCTTCATCCCTTCAGCAGGGTCTTCATGCTTGTCCTCTTCAAGAGAGTCTTCTTCCATGCCGTAAGTCTCGTTGAGTCTAGAGATAACACCGCCAGCTAGTGGTGTCAAGTTAGCGATTTTCATCATTTTGCGAATTTCTGATTCATTTAAAAGTTCTTTACTCATTTTTGTTCTCCTAAAGATGCTTCTGGCAACATATTAAATAGCTTCATCTTTTAATAAATGACTTATTTTTTTCAACGCCTTATCTTGTATTTGTTTGACCCTCACAAAACTAATCCCTAGGCGATCAGCTATGTCTCTTAAAGTCATATCATCATTCTTATCTAGTGTTTCAATTAAACAATTATATTCTTTCTCATAGTCAATCCAATTTCTGCAACTTGAGTTCTCCTTTGGGCATGCCGTCTTCAGCTTTCGACATGCCTTCAAACAGTCTCTCGCTACTTCGACCCCTGTTTGTGGAGTAACATTAAAAGATGAATATCTTTTCTTTGGCATCATAAGCCTGTCTCCTGTTCTATGGTATCAAATATATTCTCTATCTCATTTTCATTAATTGAAAATTTTTTTTCTATCTCAGCAGTTGATTTTCTTATTTTATTTATTTTTGCCCTTTTACTCTTGCCCTGAATCTGGTTGTCTTTTTTGTATCTTGTGATGAAAGAGTGTATAAGTTCATCATTATTTATATAACCAGTAACCATCATCCTAAAAAATTGTGATTGTGTAATTTCATCAAACTGACACCTTATTCTCAATTTTGTTTGACGATCTGGGCTATCATAAAACATTATTTTTTTTCTATTTTTAACGCTAGGCGCACTAGAGTCTCCCAATGTTTACTTCCTCCACAAAATATGTGTGTTACTCTCAAGCTGCGCAGCTGAAGATTGAATTACAAAGCTAGCTGAAGATCGTAATTGCTGCAGCGTTCGTGCGCCGGTGTAAGATAGCCCACTTCTGATACCACCTATAATATCTGCAAAAACATCCTCAACTGATCCCCTGTAAGGAACAACGGTTGCAACTCCCTCCGGAGTAGAATTCTTACCTCGCCAGGCACGCTGTGCCTCCTTTGAGGCCATTCCCCGATACTCTTTAAACTTCTCGCCGCTAACACTAGTAGAGATTTTGCCTGGAGTCTCATCTGTGCCAGCCAGGATGGATCCAACCATTACAAAATCTGCGCCTGCGGCGAGGGCTTTAACCATGTCTCCAGTGGTTTTAATACCGCCATCAGCAATAATTTTTGTGTCATAAGTTGATCTAGCGCAATCAAAAACACTTTGAAGCGTAGGTAAGCCATGCCCAGTGACTATTCTGGTTGAGCATATGGAGCCACCTCCAATACCAACACGAATTGAGCCTGCGCCCCAGCTAGCTAAATCATTAAATGCACCTAAAGTAGCTACATTGCCGGCCATTAAGTGTATCTCGCCAGAGAACATATCATTTAGATTTTTAAGGCAGCGCTCCATCAAGGCATGATGGCCATGGGCTACATCAATGCACAACACTTTTGCTCCAGATTTTACTAAGGCGTCTGCTCTCTCAATATAATCACCAGTCATGCCGATCGCCGCACCAACATTGCTAGCTCCAAGCAGCCAAGACTTGTAAACTAAATCAGCCTGCTCTTCAATTGTATTATATCTGTGTATAATTCCTAGTCCACCATGTTTGTCTATGGCAGCTGCCATATCTGCGCCTGTAACCGTATCCATAGGGCTAGAGATCAAAGGCATGTCCAGGCGTATAGAGTCCTCTAAACTACTCCCAATGTCTACCTCTGTTCTGCTTTGTATATCAGAGTATTTTGGTGTCAGCAATACGTCATCAAAAGAATATGTTTGTTGCATCTTATCTGTCCTAAAATCCATTTGGGGTCCACTCCTCTTCTTGTATTAGTTTAGCAATGCTATCATTTTTTTTTGGATACTGATCTCGCACATCTAGTTCAGCGAAGCTATGAACATCCCTTTTGTCAGTGCTACCTAAAGCTCCAGAGCCTCGCTCTGATATAGTAATACCATGCCTATATAGATCTTTTTCGGGCACCAACTTGGGGCGAAAGTGAACAACCGGGACTAACACTAATTGTGCTATCTTTTCGTCTCTAGATATATATTGTACCTTCCTGCCAATATTATGAAGGTCGATAAAAACTTCACCGTCATAGCCACTGTCAATAATATGCGCGCCGACAACCAATGATCTTTTAGCGCCCATGCTAGAACGATTGCAAACCTGCAGCATGTAGCCGTGAGGCACACCAAAGCTTAAGCCAGTTGGTAAAAGCATATTTTCACCCGGCTTAATCGATGCTGATGAAACTTGAGGGTCTTTTGGGCAATAAAAAACATCTAAGCCAGCGTCACTCGGATTTGCTCGATCCGGGCATTTCGCACCTTTCCTTCTCTTGTACTCTAAAATCATTATTAAACTCCTCTATAATTTTGTTTGCTTTGCCCCAACATTTAGGGCAATATAATCTTACAACTTCCTCTCTTTCTCTTACAACAACCTTCCAAGTCATAGCATGCTCCTTAGATTTTTTGTCGTAGGGCTCGCTGCATGCTGAACACTCGGTACCAAGCTTATCGAACATAAAAAGCTGCTGCTTCATCAGTTTTTCAATTTCTTTTTTTTCTTTTTTAGCTTTATTCCTAGCCACTTTTCTTTTTAAACTTCCCATTACTCGTATTCTTCTCTTAGAAAATTAGTATAGGCAAACTCTCCATATCTCTTGATGGCTTCCTGGTCATATGCTCTAGCCGCTTCCTCTTTGGTAGAGAAGTACCCTAGTTCCTTTCGATTGCGAGAGCGGTGTCCAATTCGGGCCCGCCATCGATTGCCATTTTTATAGACACCTTTCAGGCCAGATTTTGAATTTTTTTGCGGAGGCTTGTTTGCATTATTTTGAGCATTTGTACATACGCGCAAGTTTTCTCTCCTGTTATCCAGGCCATTGCCATTGATGTGATCAACCTGCATATCTTCAGGCGGGCTCATCAACAGACGATGAAGGAAGATAGCCTTTCTCCTTTTTCGAGTCTGGCCCGGGCGGTCGGAGCGAGGAATACGATCGCCTCTTGGGCAGTCGATGTGTGCTTTAACGTACACTTTGTCACTACCCTTGTAGTGATTGAATTTTGCCCACCATTTATATTTGCTAACAATCGGCCAATCATCTTCGTCAATGATTGCAATTTGATCGCCGTACTTTGGACTCTTAAGAATGATTTCTCTGGTTTTGTTTTTCATAGTTTTATCCTAATAGTTTAAATGTGTGACGAATAGATCTAGTGCTAAAGCCCCATTCGTCACTGTGATCGAGCTTCGCTGCGTAAGGCCTATTAAGATGGATCTGGTCATCGTCTTTAATACCCCAACATTTAATTGCTGTTGTAGTCGACGTATTGTCAATAACCTTCACAATCCAATAAGTCTTATCGTTTTTAGTTTTCTTTTGAATGACCTCTCTTGGTATGAACCAAGCCACCCCAAGAGCTTTATCCCAGTTGCCTAGAGCAGGCACACAATGCCTCTCAATTGACTCTCTAATTTGTCTAGTCAAAACAAGGTCAAACGGGAACATGCCTGTCAAATCAGAGACATATTCAATTTTTTCTTCACGTGAAAAATCCTCCTCTGGAGAATACAGCTCAATATTTTCTAGTAATTTCTTCTCTGTCTTGGGTTTATCTTGCACACAAGACATCCAAAAGTGCTTGCATCCATTAAATCTATCATCAATAATACAATCTAAAGCGCCAGACCTACAGAGAACATCCAAAGCCTTCTTACCTAGCTTTGCATGGACAACGTTTTTATTGAAGATGATATCCTCTATCTTGGTAAATGGCCTATTCTCTAGGATCTGATCGATAGCTTTGTCACCTAGGCCCTTAATAGAACTAAAAGGCTGAATTAAAGTAACGCCATCATCACCGATCTCCCAATGACGGTTGGAAGTATTAATATTAATGTTCTCAATGTAGAAACCCATTTTCTGTGCGATCGCAATTGCAGCCTCCTTTTTAGACTCAGGCTCTTTATCCAAGAAAGCAGCAGTCCAGCACTCTGGGAAATAATTTAGGAGCCAAGCACACTGGTATGATAGGATAGAATAAGAAACAGCATGAGACTTATTAAAGCCATATCCAGAAAAATATTCAAACTTTTGCCATAAGTCTTCTGCGTCTTCCTTAGCCATCCTGTGGCCAACGCAGCCCTTGATAAATCTATCTCTGATACTAATCTTCTCTTCATTGCCCTTACCTGTTCCTTTCTTTGTTAGAAGCTTTCTTAGCTTGTTGCCTTCCTCTAGAGTAATGCCATCACCCAGCTTGTGAGCCAGCAATGCAATTTGCTCTTGGAAAATAAGAAAGCCGTGTGTTTCTTTAGTTACTTCTTCAATAATGTCATTGTGATAGAAAGTATCTCCGCTTCTCTTTGCCTTCACATAAAGCTTGTCGACTCCTGCACTTAGAGGCCCTGGACGATAAATAGATGTAATAGCAGAAATATCAATAATATCTGTTGGTTTTGACTTCATACTAAGTCTTTGCGCTCCAGTGTTAGTAAACTGGAAGACGCCAGCAAACTTGCCTTTATGAAAGATATTCTTGTATACCTTCTGGTCATTTAGATCGATCACATCGGGATGTAAATTCTCATCGTAATACTTCTTGACATCTTCAAACGCTGGGTTGGCAATGTTTTGATATCTTTTGAGGACATGCCCAATAGCAGACTCAATCATCTCTAGTGTAGAAAGCCCAAGCAAATCAAATTTAATGTATCCTAAAGGTTCTAGGTGTCTGACATTCTGACCTTCAGACCAGGGAGTCTGAATCACGCCTCGTGAGCAAATCAGCGGCATATGCTTGTCTAAATCTTCGCCAATGACAACGCCACCTGCATGCCTGCTAGTCGAGCGTACCTGACCAACAAGAGCCTGAACGTGAGTTTTGACGTCAGGATACCTCTCTAAGAATGAGATAAGAGATTCTGAATATTTCATAACCTCCTCGAAGTTTGGTGTATACATGCCGGCTCGAATTCCACGGTCTGCCTTAGCTTTTGGCGTTGCCTCGCGGACCATCTTGCCAGTGACCGCATTAACCTCTTTAAAAGGAATGTCATAAAGCTTGCTGATATCTTTAATTAAAGATCGTAACTGCAGCGTATTAAAATTGGAGATAGGTACAACTGTAGTTTCGCCCCACTCATTAGCCAAAATTTCCTTAAGACCAAATGCGTCACTAACGTCATAATCAATATCTGGATAATCGGTTGCATCAGAACGCAGAAAGCGACTGAATAGTAGACCGTACTTAATCGGATCAACCTGAGTAATTCCAAGAACATAGGCGACTAGAGAGCCTGCTGCAGAGCCTCTACCTGGACCTGCTAACATATGTTCGTTAGCAGTGTCGCTAATCGCCTTCATTGTTAAGAAGTATTTTGCAAATCCGCGCTCATTAATTACAACAAGCTCATGCTTCAAACGATCGACATATTCCTGATTTTCCTCGTAGCCAAGCTTGCGCAAGCCTGAAATTGATTCCTTGATGAGAGTCTCCGCTGCAGAGGCGCCTTCTGGCACAACAAATCCTGGAAGACGAACTGTGTCGTCTGGCATAAAATCTTCGATACGATTATTGGCTATCCAGTGTGTCTTAACGATAGAGTCATAAACCAAGTCATCATTATATACGAACTCGCACTCTGCAGAGTATTTCTTGTATGCTTCCCACATTTGGTCGCCATTTTTTGGATACAGCTCCATGCCCATTTCGTCGACATCAATTGGAAGCTCTGATTTGGCCCACTCAGGAAGCTTTGAGCCCAGCCAACCTAAACGCTTGTAAAGCTCGCGGTCTTTCCAAGCCTCAGGGCTAGGATAGTGGCTATCAGCTGTTGAAATAAGCTCAATACCAAATTCTTCGTGCATCTGAATAACATATTGATTGAGCTTGTGCTGATTGGGTACATTGTTCCATTGAAGCTCGCCATACCAGCGATCACCAAGCACCTCCATCATGCGCTTGGTTGTCTCACGCATAGCATTAAGGATAGCCTCTTCGCCATCTTCTTGATTATCCCAGAAGTTCCTAGCATAAACACCGCCTAGGCATGCCGATGAAGCAATGATGCCTTCGCCGTGCTCTTCAAGCATCTTATAATCTAGGCGAGGCTTGGTATAGAAATTGTCACCACGATGTGAATCAGAGACAATCTTAAAGATATTGTTGAGGCCTGTCTGATTTATAGCTACCAGTACAATGTGACCCTTCGAGTTGACTTTGTTTTTAGTCTTGCTTTTTGAAGCGCTTTCGTCTTCAATAGAAACTTTATCCGTATCATTGATAATTTTTCGCGCCTTCTTTTTGTCCGCTTTAATTCTTTCATACTCTTCCTTCCACTCTTCGATCGAAGGCACAAAATATGCCTCAACGCCAAAGATTGGCTTGAAGTCTTTGCCTTCAGCTTTCATCTTTTTAGCATGCAAGACTTGATAAGACATGCCATTCATGTTACCGTGATCAGTCAGAGCAAGAGCGTTCATGCCATTTTGATATGCATAATCCATATGATCTTGAGGATAGCCAAACCCATCAAATACGGAGCCGGCCACACTATGCGCATGTAGGCCCACGAAGGGAATCTTGCTTTTTGTTCTTGCATTGTCTTGCATTGTCATATTACCTCTTGATGTCATATGTAAAGATAATAAAAACAATACTAAATCAGTAAATCTATTTATCTAATTCATTGTTTTTTTCGAACAGAAATAAGGCCATGGCATCAAGATTATATCGATCAGGTATGCTAATTACTGGCAACAGCGCGTGTATCATAAAAATTAGTGAGGAGATTGATAATCTCCATGAGATACCCATGGCAAACAAAAAATGCCCTAAATATGAGATTTCATTTTCTTTCAAGTGCTTAAACATTTCTTACTCCTCGTCATAGCCGATTTCATTCCATTCACGGCTCTTAAGTATTTTTGGTTTTGATATTTTACTTTGTGAAAGAAAGTAACAGTAATCAGCCCAATTATCTAGATTATAATAGCAGCCAATGCTTTCTTTTTTATAACCACTAATATTTAGTGTCTCAAAGGTCTTTTTCATATCAAATTTTCCATAACAATATCTTTTTTCAACAGCTATTTTTTCCTCTCGTTTCTTGGGGTTCTGCCAGATCCCGTTTGATCTGGTATAAGCCTCGGAGATCAATTTCTCTACTTGACTTGAATCTAGGGTGAACCCCAAATAGAGGTTGTCGGTAAAGCAATCACCATTATATTCTAAAGCGACACTATCTTTTGATATAACTTTTCTAATCTCCCTGGTAACACTTGGAGTGTAGTAGCCATAAGGCCAAGATATCCAAAACTGGTTGGGGGCTAAATGCGCGCTGACTTTACTTAATATCTTATTTGCTGAGTAAGCGCCATAGATTGCAGACCAAGATAAGCTATCCCTTTTGTTAAAGTCTCTAATATGCACTGGAATGTAATATATTCTAATTGGCCTTTTAAAATCTTGCTTGTTAAATTCAAAATGCCTGTAGTTGTAAACAGGATCTTGAACTAGCTCACCGACTTGATACCTAATTAGGGGAGTAACATCGTCAGCGCAGACAATCCATATTGTGCTGCAGCCAGCATATGCGCACTCAAGCACAGAACGTTCTATAGCAAGATAGTTTGGTGCAATCGGCATGAGACTTTCATGCCATGGCATATTAAAATTAGTCTTAATCCCAGAGACCGGTATAATTCCTGCTAGCTGTTTTTTCATTTGTAAACTGGGTAAATGTCCCTTTTCCAGAGTGTCATCCTAAGATTTTCAATGCCTCTTTTCTTAAAAAGATCAAAAATCTTAAACTTTGCCATTGTATCACTGTAATCAAAGCTTTTTAACTGCTTAGCAGTTAAAAATGATTCACTTAATAGGTCCAAGTATTTCTGATTGCCGTCGATGCGCCGGCTTTTAAAAAGTTTAATATTATTAACAAATTTATCTTGTGTGTGAATTGTGTCATACGACAAATCATATAAGCCCTGACAGTCGAACCAATCTACAACACGATACTCCGAGAGCGCGCGTTCCAGAAAGACACCCTCAACATTTTGATCATCAAGTAAAATAATTTCTTCATAAGCTACATAAAATGTGCTTTGCTCAGTGATAACTTTTATAATTTTTTCTTGCTCATCAACCCTCAAAAGATTTGGAAGTTGAAAAAATGGGCATAAGCCTAAATTGTAAAGGTCATACACTTTGCTTGCCCATTCTTGCTCAATGTCGGCTTCATAAGAGTGATGGTGTGGGGCTCTGTTTTTAAATAGAAAGTATTTATTTTGCCAGGCTAGTTTTACAGCGTTAAGATCTGAGCCGATCACAACGGTTTTGACTGTAAAATCAACATCCGGACTTTTTATTTCGCTCATAGCTACTTGACTTTCTAATGTTTGAGTGCCATTTTTTGAGCACCCTGTAAAAAAGAGGGCGCTCATTGCAGCGGCCGCCTTTTTTTGGTGCCCGGATTGCAGTGGCCCAGGCAGCTAGCCATCTTTTCGTATTATTTTTAATTTTACACTGATTGGAGACTTTAAAGTACATCTTTCGCACGTGTTTCATATATGCATTTGCAGCAGGAGTAACATCCCTCCTATTAATCTTATAGGCCTTCTCCCACCATGGCCACATCTGAAAGAGTCCAATTGCCATAGCGCGTTTTTTTCTGAAATCTCCCTGGGCAGCTGCCTCATAGCCAGATTCATGGCATGCTGCAGCCAAAAGCATGCCTCTAAGTTCATTAGGAAGGTTATACTTCTTCTCAATCTCTATCAAAGTTGCCACGATTTTTTCTTTTTCTTTATCAATTTTTTTTGCCCATGGGCAATTAAAAATAGCTTCATCGCGTATTTCATCGTATGTGATCACATCTTGAGTTGTTTTTAAGTTTTTCTCTATTGGCTTCAAAAAATGATTAGCATATATACTTGAAGGCGTTAGCACGATAAGTGCAAAAAGTAAAATTAATAATGGTTTCTTAAACATAGCTACTCTTTTGAATAAAATCCTATCACGTTGTTTTCAGTAATTAAATAGTACGTTTCGCCGAAAAAGGACGCCTGTTCGAGCAAGTGTGCCGGCACCAGCACCTTCATGCCAGATCGCAAGATAGAATTTGCATTTGGTTCTACAATTGTGACCAGTTTATAAGGCCTAGCATCTACCTCTACGTCCTCCGGGACAAGGACAGCGACTTGCTGCTTTTCCTCCTCTATAGGCTCAACAACTAAATATTTTCCTAAAGGATAAAGCATTTTAAACCCCTACATTCTTTGAAAGCTGGTCAAAGAACTCGCTAAACTGATCGATATTATCGCCTTTAGACAACATCCTAAACGCACGCACAGCTTGCCTCATCTCATCTTTTGTGAGCCAGCCATTCTGCACATAGTTTTTACGTAAATCTCTTTTATGTTCTTTAAAAGGCTCCATTTCGTCCTCTACTGCTTTAAATGCCTTAATAAACTCTACTACATAATCTTTTGTTGTTAAATCACTCATTATACTCCTCCTTTGTGAGTCTTAAATAATATAAGCACGAAAAATTAAAATTAAAATATTTCACAAGCTCCGCCTGCACAAGCTAACTCGCCAGATAAATTAGTGTCATCTTCAATCTCCATAATGTTCTCTGTGTTGATATCTTTCAAAGAGTTTAAAAGAACCTGAAATTTTTCTAAAGAACAATCTTCAAAGGGTGCTTGCTTATAAGTGTGGTCTGAGTATGGTAACACTGATAGACCATTGTAGAAATTTCTATTTTCCCACATCCACTCGCCCACATCAATCCACTCGGCGTCTTTTATCGAAATGGTTGCCGAAACATTATGAGTGTTTTGTCCTCTTCTGTGACCAGGTTGAACCCACTCCTCTGTCACTCGTTTAACTCTTTTCAATAACTGCAGTGCGCTTTCAGATCTTGTTATTGCACTATCAGGAGATTTTTGGGGCACTTGAATGACTGCAGTGTCATGAGGACGAAAATACTCGTCCTCAATTAATTCTGGATGGTACATCGAGAGATAATTATATATTGCCTCATTCTTCCCAACCCTTAATCTCCGGATATAGTAATCACTATGCCACGCATGAATGCCTGAGCTAGTACCTAAAGTTAGAGAAGTTGTCCCAGCCGGCTTAACACAGGTGGTCCTAGCTGCTGGCTTGATACCAATCTTTTCAGCTACGCGCTTATTTTCTTTCTTGATCACTAGTGAAGCTGCCTTCATATCAAGTTCTAGAACCTTACCAGACGCAATTCCAGTCATGGAAACACCGATTAGTGCATCTTTCTCAGTATTTCTTCTCCATATGTCACGTAAATAATGAAAATCAGTATAGCCTGCTTGCAAGGTGCCTATAAAAGCTGCTACGCGGGCTCGATTCTCATACTCTTGCTGAGTTTCTAGATCAGAGGCATTGATTTCTGTTAAGTTACAAAACTGGTATGGACGCAAAGCGATTTCGCAGCAAGGATTTGTGCCCCAGTCTTTATCGTTAGACAAATAAAAGCCAGGCTCACCAGATCCAGCCTCTTTAATCCGCTCCCAAATATCCATGAAAAACTCGCGAGTGATAAGATGCCTCATCAATGCAACTGAATTGTTTGCTCTGCCTCTTTGGGGATTTGCTTCCCACCAGTTACCAGCTTTTGCGGCAAGCATCTCTTCATCGTCTGCGGAAAAAAGTGAAATAA
>CEUO01008075.1_pt1 | contig 23253 bp, 18 predicted proteins | sample 531391 | NCBI WGS metagenome assembly CEUO01 (sample SAMEA2622799, study PRJEB7988) | marine metagenome | isolation source: saline water (ENVO:00002010), including
CACACTAGTACTTGTTAGAGATACTCTACCAAGTTCTGTACCTAATGCAGTTTGTGAAGCTGCTGCCGCAGTTGTACCGCTACCAATTGCCATGTGTGACATAGCAGTTGCAGAAGCGTCTTTCATACGAGAAGCAACATACCCTTTTCCAGCTGTAACAACTAAGTTATCGACTTCTTGTACAGTCTCACCATTTAAGGCTATCTGTAATTTACCCTTTAGTTTTAAGTCGTCATTAATCATATTAGCTCCATTTTAATTTAAAACACTAGTATTTAAGCCAGCTGTATTCAGCACGCTTCCGCCACCGGAAACAAACAGAATTTGAACTGACTCAGTTATTGTAGCACTATCTGTAAAAGATGTGTCAAAAGATAAACCCAAACTTTCTGAGAGGCTGGGTGTATCAGCAAAGGGATCTACAGGCCCTATTGCTAAACTTGGTGAGTCTGAAAGGCTAAAAGTATCTGCAAAAGCCGAATTTTCGCCTACAAAATTAAAAGAAAGGCTTTCTGATATAGTAATCGTGTCTGTTATGGCAGGCTTGGTTATAGAAAACACGGGAACATCTGTTACACTAAACACGTTACTTTTATTTAAACCTGATTCAGTAGCTAAATTATCTTCTGCACTAGCTAAATCATCTAAAGCATAAGCATCTGTAAAAGTTCTTTGATAAGCAACAGCCCTAGCTAGGCTTTCTGCTATAGTAGGAGTGTCAGAAAGCGGTCTTTCAAAGCTTTTTGCTGGTACATCTAACATCAACATATCCCCAGCAGCTCCTATATTAGCTTGCCCACCCATGCCAGAGTGATTCGTGCAATAGTAATATAACGTACTAGGTGTAGACCCAGTTACTTGTATGCGTGTGTACGCACCCGAAGATCCTGGAGTGCCGTTTGTGGTAACATTAGTTGTATAAGCAGAGCCCCCGCTATGTGTACCATTAGAGGTAGTAGACAACCGGAGTGGGTGATTATTATTACTAGAATCAGATTGGTCAAACGTGTAAGTAGCACCTACTTTAAGATTTACAGTAGCTTGTTGTGTGCCATCTATAACATACTTATTACCACTTCCGGTACTGACTACAGTTACCGTAAATGTTTGATCTGTAGCGCTTGCGTCGTCAACAGCTTTACCCACATCTTTTGCATCAGACTCAGATATAGTCGTGGTATCAGCTTTACTTAGCCCTACAGACAGAACTTCAGAATCACTAAAACCGTAACTATCGGCAAGATCTCTAAAATATTGTACTGTTCTATTAAGTTCTTCAGTTACCGAGGCAGTATCTGCAAGTGCTTTGTCTAACGCTTTAGCTAATTCTTCACTGACTATTGGCGTGTCGCTTGCAGCTTTGCCAAAGTCGAATACGTCCGAATCAGTAAAACCAAAAGATTCTGCGTTAGGTGAGTTGTATTGGGTGCTAAAGTAAAGGTTTTTGGTGTCTGCATCTATAAAGACGTCTGCAGCAGTAAGTTGTTGAAATGCAACGATTTGTTGCATGTCGATAAATTGTACTGTAGTTTTTAGGTGCTCAAATAAGTTTACAGCTTCTGTAGAATCTGTCTGTATTACCAGCTTTATTTGCTGGTAGTCTACTGTAAACTTGAATGCCATTAATCAAAGTCGTCACGTACTTTAAATTTTATTAGATCTTGTACTGTTTGTATGTTTCCGTCTGACTTTGTAAATTCAATTTCTCCTTCAAAAGTACCTGCAGTTGTCCATGTTCCTGATGGAAATATTAAAATACAAGTGCCTGCACTAGGAGCAGAAAGTGTAGCTGTAATAGTAGATAACACAGTTGTTTTTCCTACTTCTCTTATTCTTAACTTTACAGCACCACCAGTTAAGTTTACTGCAGCCCAAGTCGTGCTATCTTCTGGATCTAATGTTTTTCCAGAGGCAGCAGTATTGCTGTCTTTCAAGTTAAAAGTAAGTTCAGGGAGTGTATCTCCTACTACTAATTTTATTGTGTCTGAATATGCCATAATTAATTTTACCTTCCTAATGCTCTAGTGTCGAGTTGACTATATATTGGCATAAAGTCAGCAGCACGCCAATCCCAAGTAACACCATCATAAAGTCTTTCTGCTGTAGGTCCTAAAGGTGGTACCCAAAAAGGTTTTCCATATCTATGGCTCTCTAAAAATATAGGCATAGCTAAGGATGCTGGGCCTAACATACCACTTCTGTCTAAAACTTCTGTCCAATATTGCCCTGGTGTCATACTATCGGTTCTATAATAATCTACTCCTGGGTCATCCGGTGATATACCGGGTAGTGCCCAAGCTAAACTAACTTTAAAACGTTCTCTTATTTCCCAACCTAACATAGTTATAGGTATTAACATACCTGCCATTATTACCATAGGCATAATAGCTGCTCCTGCATTTTTTCCTTCTACAAAGTTACGATGTGTTTCTTTTAAAGTTGGGAACACTATTGTTTTACCATATGCATAAAAGAAAGATTTAAGTTGCCATACTAAAGCCCATCTAGGATCGTTTGCATAGGTAGGTCTTTGTGCAGGATTCGGTCTAACAATAGATTCATCTACAAATTGTATTAAGGCTTCATTAACACTTTGTAATTGTGCTTCTGTAGCTTTACCTTTTTCCCAAGCTAAAATTTCATCTGCAGTTACATTTAGTTCTCGCAAATACCCTATAGAAGTTTGATCTCCAGTTTTTGCTTTTTGTGCATGGTTACTTAAAAATTTTTGTGCCATACCAGTAGCAAACACCCTAGTAAATCTAGTATAAGCTTCTAAACCAGTTACTCTAAACCACCAATCTGCAATATTTTTTGAAGTATTATTTATAAAGTCTGTTTCTCCTGCAAAAATAAAGAAACTAGACATTGCATCTGTTCCTATTGCGCCTATATCTCTCGCTATATCAGCCGCTTCTGTAGGGTTTTTTATCATATCTTTTACAACATCAGCTATATCAGTAACTTTATTAGTGCCTCTAGACCTAAGAATAGGCCCAGCTGTATCTTGTAGAGAAGCGATTACAGTCATACCCAGTAAAGTAACTATATTTAAAACCAACCCAACGTTATTAGCAGCTTTTAAAAATCCGTTTGTTATAGGAGGGATTTTACCAAACATGGAGTCTATTATTTTTCTTGCTTCTTCTTGTTCAGCTTCTGTTAAAGTACTAAGTAATTTGTTTAGTTCTTGTGTGCCACCTTTTCTTTCAAACTCAATCTTAAGAGCTAATTTATCCATATATTTTTTTATGGACACTTCAGGCTCGTCCATAAGATTACGGTCCATAAACTCATCGTTAGGTATTTGTTTAAATAGTTTTTTCCTTTTTTGCATCACCCCAACTTCTATTTCATCTTGCGCAGTAAATTCTATATCTCCATTACCTTTACGCACTAGTTCTGCAATAGCGTTATCAATTTCTGATATTGGTTCATTAGGGTTATATTCAATTAACAACGCTCTTAAAGCAGCTTGTTTTTGTGCATCCCCCGCAATTTCATGAATAGCTATGACACGGGGAAAGAAGTTTTTCCTTTTATCTACGCCATATTGTTTTAAATTAAGCTCGTTATATAGTTTTTCTAAATACAGTCTTACTTGTTTTGCTTTAGGGCTTAACTGTGCTGTAGGTGTTTTTTCTCTAGCCGCTTCATTTAAAATAGTTCTTTGTTCTTCAGTAAACCTAGAGTAGAAAAACCCGTCTTTTACTCCAAGTATTCTTGCTATGTCTGTTAAATATCTTTGAGCTCTAGCATTTTTTAAAGTAAACAAACCTGCTGTACCACTAGCACTTTTTGTTCTTGGGTCTAGTTGGAAGAAGTCTGCTAATTGCTCACTAAAGTGTCTAAGTCTAGTATCTGCAGTCAACAATATTTGACGTAACCATTTTGGCATGTTTTTACCAGAAAATATTTTTCGTACCTGTTGTAAAGCTTTAGTTAATTGTTTGTCCGTAAACGTTTGAGGCCCAAGAACAGACTCTATATTGTTTTCTATTTTAGCTTTCACTTGCCAAGGTATCCTGTTATGGACTTTGTTACCATCTCTTATATCGGTTACGACTTGTTCTATATAAGATTGTGCAGTTTCATTAGATTGATACCTAAATCTTTGTTGAGGGGTTATAGTGTTGTATAAAGCTATTAAGTTTTTAATTAATCTTTTAAACCATCCTTTTGTAGCACCATTCATACTTTCATAATTTTTTAGTGTAGTGTTTGTGTCGCCTATTGGTACTTTTAATTCTTTTTTCAATGCTATAGAAAATTGATCTGCCATCCAATTGTTAAAGCCACGTTCATCATCAGTGTAAATGTCTGGAGAATTTTTGTCTTTTCGTACTTTGTTATATTCTTTTAATAGTGCTTTTCTTGTAGCTCCTACTTTTAAAGAAAAATCTAACTCTTGGAATATAAAAGAATTACCAAGTTCTTTTAATAAGGCATCAAAATATTGCCCATCAGTTAACTTTGTACTACCTTTGATTAATATTACATCTTTACTAGAATATTTAATTGTAATTGCGTCTTTAAATGGGTCAATTAATAACTTTCTTCTCATATCGTTAAAAGTCGTTTCATCTATATTTAACTTCTCAAAATTAATAGGCCCAGATAATTCTGGTTCTGCATCTAAAATTACAAGATTAGTAGATAACCCTAATTTTCTAGCAGCAGCTATTATGTTATTTGTAATTTGTTTTCTAAAAGCTCTTTTTGCTCTTGTGGGAACATTTCTTATTAAGTTCCCTGGATCCATTAAAGCTACTAATTCATAAATATTGTTAAGTGTTTGTCTTCCATATTTAATATATTCATCTTTACTAGGTTTTCCATCTTTCTTTTTATCTGGGTATCTAACTTTAGGTCTATTCCTATCCCCAAGTATTTTGTCTTGTTCTTGTAAAAAAGGATTTGCCTCCTCAGCAAAAGTTCTACCTTCATCTCTAAGTACTGGGTCTTCACTTGCTCTTCTTGAGACAAGCTCTGGATCCCCTACCTCTAAACTAGATACAAATTCGCCAGTATCAGATCTAAAATCTCCCTTATCCATTTGCCTAGCTTCTTCTTTAACAGCTAATCTATCACCAAAAAACCCTATTTCTCTGCTATATAAAACACTATTAACATCGTTTTGTTTTACTCGTTCTCTTACCGCCTGTTTATCTATAGCATTTCTAATAGATATAGCTGCTCGTAATATAGAATGGGCTTGCGAGTTTGTTGACCTTAAAAACCTACTAAAAACTTTTGCTCTTTTGTCCTCTGCTTCACTAATTCCTTGTTCTTGATCTCTTTTAAACCTAAGATCGCTACGGGGAGAACTTAAAAGTTGTGTTTCTTGCAGTCTTCTTGGTGCAAATTTAAAATCTACAAAACTTTCTAATATGTCTATAAACTCTTCTAATTCTGAGTATTTCATTTCAGCAAAACTTTCTGGAAGACCCTCTTCAAAACCATTTTTTTCTAAAAAAGGTTTAAGAGTATTTTCAAAAAAATCTTCGCCCTTAACTGAAAAATCTTTTCTACGTACATCTGGTACTAATTTACCTAACGGGGTCTCAAGACCAATAAATTTATTTCTGTTATCTATTAAAGCATTAGCAGAGCCAGATGTTCCAAAAGCTTTATTAAGTTGGGCTTTAGAAAAATTTTCTATGTTAGTTCTTAAAACACCAGAGTTTGGGTCGTCCATTATTTCTGTTATCGCTTTACCTAAATCACGTTGTCCTACAACTACAGTCTTATCTGGTAAAAGATAAGTATTAAAGTTTTTTCTAGGGTCTCGTGAACCGGCTAAAATCAAACCACCTTGGTTCTTGTCAATATCTACTGCACTTCTTTCTGTAAGCGTGTCAGGATCTGCTAGCTCTTGTTCTGATAAGACCGGAAAGTATTGGACTAATATATTATTTTCTGTTGCGTACTTTATAAAATCAAGAAGAGCAGATACTCTTTGAGCTTCTCCGTCTTCTAACTCATTAAAATCTCTAATACCTTTTTCTTTTGCAATGGTAGTAAACCCTTCTAATATAACTGAAATATCTACCACACCACCTGGCCTTTTAGATGGTACGTCTGGCATTCTAACTTTAAATCTATCTTTCTTTTCTACTTTAACAAGGAGCGGTTTATTTTTGTATCTGTTTTTTGCTTGTTGCACTAAAACCCTTACATCATTACCTATATCTCTAAATCTACTAGGACTAGTCCCTAAAAACTGCAAAGCTTGCTCTTGTTCGGGGCCGAACTCAACTAATACATACTTTCTATTAGGTTTTATAGGTGTTTTAGGTTTTTCTTGTACCTCTCTGTATTGTTCTAAAGTAATTCCTAGTTCAGCAGCTTTTTTTAAATCAGGTATATTAGCGGTGTCTACTATTCCTATAAAACCTGTCCCCTGTGTATTGTCCTGCAAGGTTTTTTGCCTAGCAAGAAAATTTTCTATTAAGCCTTTAGAATAGAATTTACTTGATTTATTAAAAGTAGCTAAAAAGTTTTCATTTATAACAGCCTTAGCTGCGTCTAAATCTTTCTGTTCTGCTTTTTTATCTTTTTCTCTTATTCTCCAACCTATACTTTCCTCGTGTGCTTTTAATTCTTCATTATATTTTTTCACCAGTTTTTTATTTTTTCTTTGTGCTGGAGATAAAGGTTTTGGTTTTGGTTTAAATATCTCTGTGTCTAAATAAGGGTTTTGAATTGTGCCTGTTTGTCCTTTTAAAACAGGTTCGTCTTGTACTGCTGTTTCTCCTGGTCTTACCTTTGCTCTAGTTTCTGCACTTCTTGCTTTATATTCTTCTAAAGCAGCGTCAAATTGTTCTTTATTCTCAAACTGGTCTTTTCTTGGTTTATCTATGACTGAAGTTCTTAAAATTTCAGCTTTTGGAACCATTTTAAATTTCTTTGGGTCTTGAGTTTGCCCAGCTAAACTATCTTCTATAGAATCTCTAGCACTAACGGGGGCTGCACTTTCTATAATTTCTGCAATATTGGTAAGCACTTCGGCAGAAGTTCCTACAGAGTCTGCCTTCATGTTTTCTAACATTTGTGTTTGCGCCGAGTTTAATACTTGGTTTTGAGGTTTTTCTATTAATTTTGATAGAATTTTAGTGTAACTTGCATTTTCTTCTTTTGTTAAAACTTCACTTCTTATTTTTTGTATTTCTTTACCAGTAGGTTTAAAAATTTTATCTAAGTCTTGAAGTTGTATTTTTTTACCTTTTGCTTCATTTATGTTAGCTTGTCGTGCAGCATTAGCTATTTTGTTGTTTGCTCTCGTAAATTCTATTAGTTCTCTGTAAGTAATATTTAAACCTATTTCTTTTAAATACTGATCAAGGCCTTGTTCTTGCAACTGTTCGTCTTTAGTCTGACCTAATTTTCCTTCTCCAAGAATTCTACCTTCTAATATTTCTAATGCAGTTAATGCTCTTTCTATTGGGTCAATTCCTTCAGAGGCAGCCCTTTCTGTCCCCCCTTCCATTTCAACATCACTTAAATCCTCATCTTCCGCTGTTTTTTGGTTTTCATCTCTTTGTTGAAAAGCAAACATTTGGGGGCCTTCGGTTTCTCTATCAAATCCTGTAGTTTCTCTTATGTTTAAACCTTTTTTTCTGTATTCTAAATGTTCGGCTAAATTTTGTGTAATGACTTCATACCTTTGAGGATCTAACTTTCCTTTAATAAACTCCATTACAGCTTCAGCATTTTCAACTCCTGTTTTACCATTTTCCTCTGGAGTGATAGATTCTGCTGATTGGTAATGCACTAGTTCTCCAGTTTCTTTGTCTAAAAGTCCTACCACTGCATCATCCCCTGGTTTTCTACCTCTAGAATATATTAAACCTTCTGACGCTAACCAGTTTTCTCTCATATCTGTGTTAAAAGGATCAGCGTCCATCATGTTTGCAAGAGATTCTGCTTTTTGAGGGTTAGTTGTAAAGTAAGCCCCAGTAGGAGTAGCTACAGTATATAAATTTCTGTTTCCATATTTTTCTTCTAGTTTTCTTTGTACTTTTTTATACTCTGCTTCACTATCTATATCTACAAATACGCTGTCTTTGTTTGATTTATTGTTAAACATAGTATCAAATTGCGCTTCTATTGCTTTTGCACGTTCTTTATAAACTCTACCTCTTTGTGCAAATCCCAACCTTTCATCATATTCAGCTTCTAATTTATTAAAATCTATAGCTCTGTTTGATAGCTCTCTAACTTTGTTAGTTACACCTGTAACACTACCTGCACCTGCACCAACTCCTATACCTCCAAAGAACCCAGCAAATAAAGCGTTTAATCTATCTACTCTTGCGTTTGCCTTCGTGTATTTGTCATCAATACTAAATTTTTGTTGCACGGATAGTTCTTCTTGTAAACTTTCTGCAAGACCTTCAGAAAGACCAGTAGTAAAACTTATAGTGCCTAAATCTTTAAAAAAACTAGAACCAGCAGCACGTTTAAATTTAAAAGGGTCTTTATTAGCAAGTGTTCTTCTCCCACCTTTTCTAAGTTGATTTAAAAGAGTTGCAGCTACGGTAGCTTCTGCTCCTACCCCAATAGCCCCAAAAACTGAACCCTGTAAAATAGAATCTATTGCCCTAGCGTTACTAACCCCAACTGGTCCCTGATCAGCATAATCGCTCATAGCTATACCAGTACCTATTCTTTGTTCTTGCCCAAAAGCTCCTAAAATCGCCCCTTGTTTAAATCTTCTACCTTTTATTTGAGATCGCATAGCTGGATAAAGAACGTTGTCTAATATCTCTTGTTCAGACATGCCATACTTTTTATTTGTTTTTTGTTTTATTTTAAATGGGGGTTTTTTACCTCTGGATTTTGCTACTGCGTTTTTGTACGCTTTCTCAATTAAATTTTCTGCTTGTTCTTTTCTAAACCCTTTTTCTGCTAATCTTTGTGGCAGTTGTTTTAATGCTTGGCCTCCTCCAGCACGAATTGACCCATATAATGCTAAAGCCGGTGCAGTTGCGGTGCCTCCACTTAAAATACTAGCGCCAGTAATTGCACCACCTACCGTAATAGCTTCTGTCAAACTAGCTGCTAAAGAAGGTATGAATTGCCCTGTTGCAGAAGCAAACTGCATAAAAAAACGGTCAGCGGTAGGTTCATCTAGGAAAGTCTCAAAAGACTCCATATCCTGTAGATATAAACCAGACTCAGACTCAAAAACATCTGCTTCTCCTAAAAAGTTAGCAGCTGCAACATCATCGCCTCTTAAAGTTTGAATTGCTGCTCGGAAGTTTTTGTTTTGAGCTCTTACATTTGCCATACCAGAATTTATGCCGGCAGTAAGGGCGTCTATGACACCATTAATTCGTCTTGGTTCTGGTTCGTTTGTTCGTACTCTTTCGCCCCCTATGGTTGAAATGGGGTCTCTGAAAGTATCAGAAGGTTCTAGTTCTTCTCCACCTACGCCAAGTCGACGTTTTAATTCTTCTTCTGATATAGCCATATTTAATCAACGTATAAACCTGCTGTCCCAACAACTTCTGGTATTAGAGCTAGTATTGTTCTCCTATCTTGTGGGTCTGGAAAAGCTCTTCTAAATTCTTCTGCAGGTAATGTATTAATATATTGAACCTCGTTTGGATCTTCAAAAGTAAGTTTATCTATATAAGGGTCTCCATTCTTATCTAATTTAACGTTAGCCCTAGCGGTGTGCATGAGACTACTTACGGTTCCTGGAGGTAAACGATCTCTACCACTGAATATTCTAGTGCCCATAAATCCACCTTTTTCATCCTTTCCATGCACTAACGTTAAAGACATTAATATGTCGCCTGTTGCATATATTAGCGCTCTTTTAGCGGTAGTACTTAAAGGAGGACTAAATTGATATTTACCATTTTTTAATATTACTTCGGTTGGACCCCCTTGCCTACTCCCTGTTTGTGAAATTTTAGTAAGTAAAGCTCTGTAATTTCTTGAAGCTTCTCCTTGATTAGAGTTATATACGCTTTGCATTTGCATTCTTGATGTGCCGTCAAAGTTAGCATATAAATTTATCGCTGAATCCCCATTAATGAATTCTTGAAATTCTGCCGCTTTCTCTGAAGCATATTTTCCAAACGTTTGTTCTAAAAGCTCGCGTTCATATTTAGTCGACTCTATAAACTCTAACTCAAACTCTGCATCCCCTCGTTGTATCTGATGTTTAGCTTCTACTGTTAAAAAAGGATGTCCTGTAAAAGCTGTATTCATATTTTGTTGAAGGGCATTATCAAACGTAGTAGAGTCTGATGCCATTGCTGTTACCCCTAATACAGCTTCAAATAAAGATAACCCTATAACCGGATCAAAATGGGGTAAATTATAAAGGTCTGGCTTATCAGCTGTTACGTTATATTTTATTAAACCTGCTGCTATTTTATCGTAAGTAGCTGGCGTAAGAAGATTTCTAATTTGGTCTTCGTTGTCAGATAGATATTTTATTATTTCTGCAGTTGAAGCAAAGGACCCATCTTCATTTGTCGGTAGTTTTAAAGTTGGTATTTCTTCTACTCTTGTAGTGTTTTCTGGAAATGTTGGACCGCCAGAAGAAAGAATAGAAGGGGTTATTGTACCTTGTTGCACAGCACTAATTACTGTATCTAGTTCATCATCTGTAATAGTTTGTGGTGTAGCCCCTTCCCATCTTGCACGGACTTTATCACGAACTTCAGCAGCAGAAGCATTTTCTCCGGCAGCTTTAATGCTATCATTCATATACCAAAGAAATAATTTATCTTGGGTTTCAGGTGTAAATAAAGTATCACCTGTTATACCTAATTCATCAAACCCACCTCTGTTTTTAATATCTCTTAGTGTAGCACCAACAAATTGATACTTACCTACTGGGGTATGAACTTTACCTTCATCGCTTTGGCCTTTAGACCAGTTAGCATATTCACCATTTATTTTTACAAACTCTAATACTTGGTCCATAGTGCTTTCTGTAGCTTTAAAATCAAACTCATTGTTTTGTGATTGTTTCCATAAGGCATCAGGATTATTAGAACTTTCAGCCATTGTTAACTTATCAATAGAATTCATAACTGGACTTAAATTAACATTTTGCGCCGCTGCAGGAGAAACGTTAACTCCAGATAAAATTGGATTTTGTCTATTAAGAGTATTTAAATCGTTTTCTAAATTTTCTAAATCGGCTCGTAGTCCTACTTTACGTTGTTCTGGAACTTTTGGGTTATCTAGTTGAGCTTGAATATTTTTTATTTGTGTTTCTAAATTAGTTTTAGGCTGTGTAAAACCTACTCTTCTTAAAGCTTCATCATCTTCAATTATCTTATCTTTTACATATTGTGCGTAATCATATATATCTTTTTCTGCTCTTGATTTTTCTGCGCGTTTTTCTGCTAAAAGTTGGCCTACAGTAGTTTCGCCTTCAAGATCTGTCGGCCTTCCTGTAATTGTTAAGCTAGTTCCTGTAACCATACTCCTACTTCTAGTGCCTGGTATAACTTCATTTGGATCTCTTTGTTCTAAATCTGCTATCTCACTAGTTAAAGTGGTTATATTTGGAGGGGGGCCATTGGTAGTAAAACCCTCATAATTTATATCACCACCATAAGCTTCAGGATAGAGACCTTGTTCTAAAAGCTTAACATCCGAAATGTTTGTTTCTAAAGGCATGTTGTTTTCATAAGCGCCTATAATTTCATTAGCAAGACTTAAAGACTGTCTGTATTGGCCCATAGAAGTATTAGAAGTCCCTGTGGGTAACGAACCTCTATCCCCCCTGGCTATAATAGTTTCTTTATCAACACTTCCAAATGCTTTTGGAATAGAAGAATCTACCCTATCAAATAAAGTATCATTCTCAGTTATCCTGTTATATATTTCTTCGTCTTGTTTAGCGTCTATAGCCTCTTGTAAAGGAGTCCAAAGCTCATTGTTAAGTTCTAAAGCTTCTCCTGGAGTTAGTAAGTTGTTATCTACATCATCGTCAAACTGCTTAAATACATCGTTAAAATTAACTGAATCTCTTCTTTGTTCTTCAAGTTGTAGTCTTGCTCTTATGTCAGGGAGTATGTCTGACTTACTACCTGCCTCTAAATTTTTAGTAAGAGCTAAATTAAAAGTTTTGTAAGCTCCTTCGGCATCTGTAAATAATATTGGAGTAGTAGGATCGTTATTTCTAAATATATTAAAAGGAGCAATGCCCCCTCTTTTGTTTTTATTTAAAGCGTGTATTTGACCAGTATCTCTATCTATTAATACTCCTACTGGAATGCCCCTTTCATTTCTTCCACTTTCTACATCATTGTAACTAACTATACTAGAACTAGAATCCATAAGTTGTAATGCGTCATCCATATTTTTTATAAAATAGAATTTATGTTTAGTAGGATCGTTTTGGCTCATTACCCCATTTTTATAAGGTTCTAAGGCATCATAATCTTCAGCTTGCATGCCTCCTTTGTTAACAGTTATTTCTTCTCCTTTATCATTAAGTTTTGTGTATTCAAATTTTAAACCGTGTTGTCTATAAAAATTGTCATAGTCCATGGTGCCATATACACCATCACCTATTTTTGTGTAAGTTACATAGTCGCTGTATATAGTATTAATATCGTCAGCTTCTTCTCTTTTTAAATCAGCCTGTCTGTCTGCTAATCTTGATGCTGCTGATAATCTAGTTAATGCACTCATATTAAAAACGACGCCAGTATTGACGCTCCCATTCCAGCCATTTGTGATGCATACCCTGCTTTAGCCTGTTTGTATGCGCTTCTTCTTTGCGATGCTCCTTGCGCCGCTGTACCTAAACCCTCTAATGCTCTGGCATTCACACCTTGTCCAATACCTATTATTTCTTGCATTAGTGCTTGGTTTATTTGTGATTGTTGGACTCGTGCGTTATTTGATACGTCTGTAAGCGATAGAGCTTCTCCTCTTTGAGCGGCTCTAGCTGCCTCTCTTTGTTGTGCTGGGGTTTGTGCCCCTCCATATCTTTCTAAAGCTCTTCTTCTTGCTCCTGCTGCAATACGTGCTTGACGTTCTGCATTTCGTCTAGAACGACGTATCAAACTATCATCATTTACCATTCCAAGTAATCTGTCTTCAAAAGCTTGGAAATTGCCAATATAATCGTTGTAATCTTGTTGTAAAATATCAGCAAAAGCTCTATCTGGATCTTGAACATCTGGCAGGTTAGCTGCAACGTTTGTAGTATTATGTCCTGGATAATGTGCCATTTTTAACCTCCTGGATTATAAATATTACCTAAATTACCGCCAGTTATTTTGCCACCTTTAAAAACACCACCAAAAACTGCACCTAAAGTAGTACGTAGCCCGCCAGTGCCCATTGTAAAACCTGCGCCTTCTAAAGCTTTTACATCTTGGAAGTTAGACCCCATTTGTTTACCTAAAATAGTACCTGCTTTTATTAATCCAGATGTTCGTGTTTGTTTAGCTTTTGCTTTTGCTAGTGTTTCCGTAGTAGCAATTTTAGAAGCTTGTGACAAACCAGAAGCAGTTTGTGTAGCCATTTGATTTGCCATTTTTATACCTGTAACTTGGTCAGATCGTGCAGCAGTCAAACCTTGAGTGGCTGCTTGTAACTGTTGCGCAGAGGCAGCTGCAGCTAAATCAGCTTGTGAATCTACACTTTGCACTGCTCTTAAGGTTGGCCTATCAGTAAGAACCTGCATAGTATCAGCTTGTGCTCTGCCTTCAGCTACTGCTTGTAAAGACCCTTCGTCTTTAAAAGCTCCTTTTACATACTCTTGTAATACAGGAGAAAACTTTTCTCTAAATCGTTTTTTATCCTGCATAGCTATAGCTGCATTTATTTTTTCTACCGGACTTGCCTTGTATTGAGATGATTTTGGTTTACTCAACTTTTCTCCTGTAAATTCGTGTGTCTAAAGTCCAACCGTTTTTAACCGCGTACGATTCAAATCCAGGGACATTTGATTGTGCTTCTATAAATTTACAATCTAGTTCTTTTGCCACACTTTCTATCCACTGTTCATGAGCTATCCACTGATGCCCACCTATATTATAAGTATACGCTAACCACATATACAATGTCTTGTCTTTTGTGTATCTATCTACTTCTATAGTAAATACCAAAAAACCTGTTGGAGAGGTAAACAGAAAAGCTCTTTCGTTTACACACTCACTATAAACATCTTCTGGAATAAAGGTTAGATTAGGATTATCTTTTAAAATATCAGTTATACCAACTTTTATAACATTCCAACATTTCCGTATGTCAGTATAAACTGGTAACTCAATAGTCGATCTCCTTTCCGTATCTTCCATAGCGCCTCCTTGGCTTACCTATTCCTTTGTATCTTACTGTTCGTTTTACACCTAGATCTCCGCCTCTTGCACGAAGTTCTGCTTGTTGTATTTCTTGATTGAATTGCAATAGATACTCTCTAGCAGCATTTACATCTGTCCATTCTCTGCTAGGCATTCGTAACAATCTATATAAAGTCCCATATATAATCCCGTCTCTATAATCATTAGAAAAAGTTGTATCTATATTATTGCTTGTTCTTGTTGGTTTTAACGCTAAGCTTGCAATAATTTCTTTACCTCCGCTTGGGACTGGTACTAACCAAAAAGTAGTAGGGGATTTTTGCAGATACACATGTGGTTGTCCTGTTCTATCTCTCCAGTCTGGGTAATTGTATTCCAAACTTCTAGGGCTAATAGGGTCCATGTCTCGACCGTCATGGGTCATATGCAAAATTTGATGCACTGCAGTTCCTACAGGAATGTCAAAATCATATTCGAAAACTCCTGATACAGTAGTAAAAGGGTCCATGTCATGTATATAGGCTTTAGATCTTTCACAAAGCTCTATAGTTGTAGAACGTAAATTAGACTCTACCAAAGTGTCTGGGCACATTGGTACGTAAGGTAAGATTTCTTTTACTAAGGAAGAGAAGTTAGCCATGGCTAACGCCCGGTAGGTGCCATAACTGGAGCAGGTTGAGCGTTATCAGCATTTGGACTAATTAAATTTGATGCTCCTGCTCCCTGTCCTAAGCTAGCAGTAAATAACTGATAGTGTTGCCCTGCTCTTTGTTGGTTGCCTGCATATTCTGCATCTTTTAAGTATGCTCTAAATAAAACATAGTCAACTATTGCGTTGCCATACGTATCATCTAAATCTATGGTAGCACTAGTATTGCCTAAGTCTGTAGGAGATTTAGAATATACGATTTCTACGAACGCATTACCAGCTACTCCTGGATACACATAAAATCGTCTTGGGTCATCTTCATCAAATACATAATGTTTAACATTCGTGCCGTGTGCAGCATCTCCAGATACAGATGGATTGTTCCAATCTGGTTCTTGTGTATTGAGAATATCAACACTTACTAATCTAATTGCTCTGGCTCCTGTAGCACCACCAGAAGCATCAGACATATTTCTAGTTACTTTAATTAACCGTAACCCTTCAGTAGGTAACGATTGTAAAGTACCCGTAACTAATTGTATGTTTGCAGTTTTTGATGAGGCTTCAGGCCTAAAGTTTACAATTTCTCTTTGTGCATCGTTTATGTACCTAAGCAATTCTGCTTCTGGCCATCTAACACTGGTTGTGTCTTGCAGCGTGTCTTGTACTCTAGTTATTAAATTAGCGCCTGTGAGTGTACCCATGTTTTATCCTATTGTGCAGCTTTTATCTCTTCTATTAAAGTTGCTTTCTTTTTTCTTCTATCAAGCTCAATACCAATTGTACGGCCGTATTCTTCTAATTGAATTTTGGTCATAGAATCAATATCTACAGAAGTTTCTTCTACAGCTATTTCTTCTACAACTGTTTCTTCTACAACTGTTTCTTCTACAACTGTTTCTTCTACAGGAGCAGGGGTTGAAACCTCTCCTTCTTGTACTTCTGTGCACCCTGCTTGTAAACATAATAATCCTAAATCGTGTCCAACCTGTCTAGGTTCTCCAGCTTTTAAATGTATAACTGCTCCCCAAGTTGAGGCCACTGATTTATCTTCGTTTGAAATAATCCACATAATTTTTCACTCCTTAAATATGGGTGGTCATTAATAACCACCCATAAAATATACCACAATTAATATGCAACATCTAACGCAATAACACCAAAGTCTTCATTCTGACCTGTTACGTCTGAATGATACAAAGGCTTCTTGAGTCCAAATATTTTACCAATTGAAATACCATTTTGGTTTCCATAGTCAAATGTGTCTTCAACTATTTCAGGAATACCAATATCAGCCATCGCTAATGCTTGTGCGCCTGCAAAGATACATCTTGAATAATCTACATCTGCATTTGCGCCGCCTTTAAAACCAGCAGCTCCTGCATTTGATGATGTGCCACTTGTAGCACCAGTAGTATTAAACACGTGTCTAAACTCGTGAATCATAATACCGTCAACCATTAGACTTGATGATCCAGAGAACAAGCTTGATTGTGGTCCTCTGATTCCAGCTTGTCTTACGTTAGCAAGAAAATCTGAATCAAGTTTAAGGTCAGCCATAACTTGTGGAGTTACGAAAAGATGGAACATCTCGTCATTACCCGCACCTCTTAGGCCTCTGATGTATTGATCTTTAGCATAAGCTTTTAAATCAACAATGGTTTTATAGCTAAGTTTGTCAGCTGCTGTCATAGCAGTAACATCTCCGGCTTGTAAAGTAATGTTACCACTACCGTCAACGTCCACTCTCTTATGTCTATTAGAGGTTGGAGCACTTACAGCACTTGAAAACTCTAAGTCGTTTAGATTTTGCCCTGAGTTCATTGATGGTCTTAATGCACCATTGTTCTTAAGGTTATATCCTATTCCACTTAAAGTGAGAAATGCTAATTGGTCCATTCTGTCAGCCATTGCATATGCAAGTGCGTCTCTTGAATGTTCCCTAAAGTTTACAACTGACTTTTGATCTGCAAGTCTACCAGATAATCTGTTTGCAAATCTTAGTTGGTCAATTGTTACGACGATATCGAAAGCTCTTAGTGCCTCTTCGTTACCTTCTAAAGTATTGTCTCCAACGATACCATCACCAGTCATATCGGCTAAAAGTGTTAATACAGCTCTAGCTCCTTTTTCTGATTGAGTAAGTTCAGATATAACCTGAACCATAGCATTGGATCCGCTACCTGCGAATTGGTTGACGAAGGACATATTTCTAGCGACACGCCAAAAATCACGCGACCAGATAGTTAATTGTTCACTGGTCAACGAAGCAAAATTAGTATTTGCCATGATAATTCTCCTTATCAAAGTTGTTTAAACCAGTCGTCTTTTGGAGCGACTACCTATCCGTATACCCACTGTCGTAGGGGGAACGCTCTCGTTACTTACGGATCACGAATCCGGTTAGTTTAACGCCTTAACAGGCGAAAAAACGATTTTTTACAGGAACGACCCTGGCAAGATATCGCTCTTGCGTGCGAACTTGTTTTATTTATACCACAGTTTATCCGAAATCTCCACGCATTCTTTTTAAAGTTTCTGCAGGTAAAGCATCAAACTCATCAACAGACATGTTATTTATATCTACTTTTGTGTCTATTTTATTTTTACCTTTCATAGCAGGTGGTTGTTTTTCAGCTGCTTCTAATTTTTTAGTGTTGTTTACTACTTGTTTCTTTTTAATTATCTTTTTAGCAGTTTCTATTTTTTCTGAATCTGCTGTATTAGGTTTACCCATAATTAAATTTACAGATTTTTGTAAAGCGTCTGCTCCAGTATAGCCCTGTACCATATAAGCATCTCTTAGTTCTAAAACTTCGTTTGTCTTGTCTTGGTTAAAATTAGGATCTGCTTGGTTAAGTTCAGGATATATAGCTTCTAGTTGAGTAGCTTTTGTTTGTAAATCAACCATTTCTTGGTTTTGTGTAACTGTTTGGCCCATTTTTGCTTGTACTTCAAACATCATTTGTTGTCTTTCTGCATCTCGTATTTCAGAGCGTACTTGTGTGGCTTTGTCAGTATCACCTTCTAATAAAAGAGTTTGATATTCTTGTTCTTTAGCAACAAAATCAAATTCTGGAGCTTCTTTTACATCTTCTACTTTTGGAGCGAGCGCTTCATCTAATCTTTTTTGTAAAGCTTTTTGTTTTTCTAATACTTGGTCAAACCTAGATTTAGGTATCATAGGCTCCTTTGGTGTCGATCCGTCAGTTCCTTCCTCAACTGTTTCCTCAGATTGTTGTGGACCTCCCTCATCTTCTGCCAATACTGTTTCTTCTCCTGTATCTTCTGCGACTGCAGGTTCAGGTTCAACTTCTTCCTCTTCAAGTTCCTCTTCAGGCTCTTCTGATGATTCTTCTTCAGCCTCTTGTTCTGATTCTTCTTCAACTTCTGTTTCCTCCTGTTCTTCCGTTTCAAAGTTCATATCTACCTCGAAGCCTTTTCTATCTTCTTCGGTCTTTGGATCTGCTCCAGGCATTCCGTCTAACACGATTTCTTCTGGATTTGTTTTATCTTCTTTCTTAGCCATTATTCAGTACCTCCTGTGGGTTTGTCTAAGTTTTTCATTGCTTCAGTAGCCATCTTAGCTGCTGCTGCGGTGTCGCTTTGTTCTTTACGCATATCGTTTGTCAGTGCTGACAACTTCTCACGTAAGGTAAGCTCTTCACGTTTTTGTTGTAGTTTACTTTGTAATTCAGCAACCTTCAACTGTGGTTCTTGTGAAACTTGTTCTGTTTTAGCAGCATTTAAAGCTGCAGCAGTTTGTAGGTTAGCTACTTCTGCTTCTAATTTAGCTATTTCAAGCTGTGTTCCTCTAATTTGTGATTCCATCTGGAACTGTTGTAATTGCATTTGTTCTTGTGTTGGCGGAGCAGTTCCTTCCATTTGTCTAATTCTATCGGCTACATCTGCTTTACGTGATAAATGCGAATACTCTACTATCATGTCATTTGGTATTGGCACTCCAACTTGTCGTAGGGCTATAGCCTCTGCAAATTGCATTTCATCAAAGTTATCTCTAGCAGGAGCAGAGGATACTACTACGTCATATTCTCCTAGCTGTAAATCATTTATAACTTGTCCTTCCGGTGTCATTACGTTTACACGTAGTGGTGTTCTAGGTTTATATGGATCTTCTTCATCTGTTATTTGTAAAACTCTTTCTTCTGTATAAAAAGTTTGTACTAATTTTAAAATAGATTCTGCTAGGTATTGTCTAGTTTTAGCTAAGTTAGTAAGAGGCACTTGCAACATTGTAGAGCCCCTATTTTGTTTAGCATTTATAGCTACTCCAGAAACTTCAGGGCTATCCATACCTAACATGGCGTCAGAAATACCACTTATCTCTTTTATATTGTTGGCTGCTTTTTGTCCTAATCTGTCTAATCCCGTAGGTATTTGGTTAGGAGGTATTTTAGCTGGGGGAGTTGACCCACGGTTAAATTCTAATACTAATCCTGTTTCTGCTCCATGTTCTTCTAAATCATCTGCAGTCATGCCTGCAAGAGAACCATTTTCTACGATCCAACCACTATTAGCAGTTGTATTAACTATGTGTAACTCTTGTGACGTAATTTTATTTAACTGTTCTTGTGGTGATAAAAGGTTTCGCACCATTCCAAATGGTTTGCCTCTACGAAAATATGGAAAATAAGGCACGATTGTAAACTGTGGATATGGAGACCAGTCATCAAATAAAACAACTGTATCAGCTGTTACAGTCCATCTAACTTTTCTCATAAGTTTAGTTGTTATTTCTAGTCCAAACTGATCCGCAAAGTCTTCTCTTTTCTTTTTACCCCACGCATAAGGAACTTCTCTCATGTCTCCAGTTACTACATCTACATAGTACATACACTCTTTGAGTCTGTAATATTGTCTTTCTATAACTCTTATGGCCCTTAACATACGTGCGTTCTCTGGATCACCAGGAAACTGTTGTCCGTAATTGTATTCGTCTGTATCTCCATATCTTTCTTCTTCAAACTCCATGGAATCAGCGCCCATAGTATTTCCTGTTTCTGCCAACATTCTTAACTTATCTGCTTTTTGTTGGCCATACGTTTCTTCTATTTCATCTAGACTCATCCATTTGCTTTCGAATATTTCATTCCAAGTTTTTGGGTCGTAATGTTTTGCATCCGGGTCAATAAGTATGTCTATAGGGTCTTTAGCTTCTATTTTTACTTCGCCCATAAGATGGTCGTCAAAATCTATTCTTACATCAAAGTATCCCCTGTCTTGAATAAGACCATCAGAAAAAACCTGTCCTTCTACCCAATCTAATTTATTATTGTCTGCTATTTGTTGGTAAACCTTAGTAAGTACATCAGCTATTTCTTGGTTACCGCCGCCTCTAGGTTTAAACTGAATATCTGCTTTTTTTGTGCTTTGTTCTCCGAGCACTGCATTAATCGTAGGTAGAATAGTGTTTATTGTTAGTGCGGGCCTGCCTTGGTCATCGAGTTCTTGCATATCAAACTCGTCCCACTGATCTCCTCTGTAGTACATGTCACATTTTTTAGCCATTTGAATATATTCTTCATGGCCATTGTCTCGAGCTCTTGTGTAACATTCCCATTGGCTTTTTGCTAAGGCGAGTTCTTCGGCTTTATTTAAAGTCTTTTTTAATTTTTTTCTTTTACTATACGCCATTTATGCACTCATAGCCGTTTTCTTTTTCGGCCCCTTTGCTATATATCTTAACCTATCACGCCAAGAAGGTATATGCTCTGGCGCTTCATAAAAAGTTGCGTATTCTGTCATCATTAAACCAACCCAGGCCAAAGCGTCAACTTGGTCATCATGCACGCCATTAGGAAAACGCAAAAGTTCAGCAACCAGGGTGCTTGTCCATGCGGCATTTTCAGGTATAAATACTCTGCCCTGTTGCATTCTGCCTTGTATAGCTCTTGCTCTTGCTTCTTTATCACGTCGCCCTACTTTTAAATCTTTAAAATATGCTGAATGTAATTTACGTTCTGATACCCTTTTTTGTAGAAAAGGCCCAATAGCCATTTCTATGTGACTTTTTTCTATGCCCACTATACCAGGCCTCCACTGTTCATAAAAGTCTAATATTTTTTCTACTAATTCGTACCCGTCGTATTTGCCCCGAACAAGATCTACCACGAACATATTATCGTATTCATCAATACCAACTGTTATACCAACAGAGTAGTCGTTTCTATCTCTCTGTCCGATTGCTAAGTCCCAAGCGGTATAGTACCGTAACTTATCATACTCTATATCTGGCTCATCAAAATACTGAATCATGTCACGGGTAAAGTAATCACCATCATCTGACACAGGGTTTTGTTGATACAAAGCAGTCCAATCTCTAGGCCCGATAGCTTTTTGTATCATTTCTAAAGATTCGTGGTTATAACGCTCAGGGTGTAATGGTTCACCTTGTTTTCTAAACTCTTCATCTTCTTCTGCAATAGCAGGATATTTAACTACTTCCCAATCATCTGCACCATTTTCACCAGCCATTAACAACCGGCCAGCTAAATCATCATCATGCCACCTGGTTAGAATGACTAGTATACCTCCACCCGGGGAAAGCCTAGTATAAGCAGTAGAGGTATACCAGTCCCACGTGGCCTCTCTGTTATTTTCAGACTCTGCGTCTTCTCGGTTTTTAATAGGATCGTCGATCAGTAACACGTGCGCACCTTTACCGGTAATACCACCACCAACACCAGCTGCTACATAACCACCGCCTTGGGTAGTTTGCCAAGACTCTACTGACTGTGAATCTTTGTCGAGGCGCGATTTTTCAAAAATAGTCTTATATGTAGGTTCTCTTAGCACTTGTCGTACTTTTCTAGAGAAACTCATCGCCAAAGAGCCCGAATACGAACAACTTATAAACTCATGGCCTGGATTACGGCCTAAATGCCAAGCAGGGAAAGCAACACTGGCTAAAGTACTTTTGCCGTGTCTAGGAGGCATAAATAGCATTAATCTAGGTGATTTTTTCTCTGCAACGTCTTGACTGAACTTTTCTAACCTTTGACATATGTCTTTGTGCACCCAACCAGCTTGATAATCAGGGTTAAACTTCTCAACAAAAGGTAACATACGTTTTCGTGCTAAAATACGCATTGCCAGTTCTTGTTCTGCCCGTATTTGACCTTTATCTTGCTTTTTTTGTTGTTTTTTAGGTTCGGGTAGTTGTTCTGCCTCATCTGCAGCACAATACACGCATAACCCTTTAGGTAATACGAGGTTATCTGCTAAAAGTTTCTTACACTTATAGCATTCTATCTTTGGAATGTTTGTCACACTTAATATTTATAAGTTTTTTTAGTTTTTTTCTTCTTTTTAGCCGATTTTTTCATTTTTTTCATCGGTTTTTTAGAATATCCTTTACCATATCCCATATTTTTACTCCTTTTTTAACATTTCCACCTTCTTCTAGCCTGCCTTAGCCTAGAATTTGGATTTTTTGCTGCTTTTGGGAACTTTTTCATCTGTCCTGCGCTTCTTGCGCAAAAAGATTTACGTCTTTTAGCTGCTTTTGAGCCTTTTTTGACTTTCCCTGTTACTGCTCCTTTAAGTTTTGATCCTGGATTCTTCCTTCTGTAGGCTCTTATACCTGCTCTAGTCATTCCAGCGCCTTTTTTTGTTGGCCTAAAATTCTTTTTGTTCCTTTTAGGCATATTATCTCTTTTTCTTGGCACGGGTTCTCCTTTTTACTGCAGGTTTTCTCTTCCTGACTATGGTTTTTACGTTGCGTGGTTTTCCGCCTGGATTACCTGCCGCACGTTTTCTTTTAACTGCACTTCGTCTTTGAGCCGCGGTCATAGACCTAGCTTTAGATCTTGGCACGCATTTTGGGTATTTACGTTTACTTTTACCCTTTGCGGACTTTCTACCACAAGGTTGAAACTTGCCTTTCTTCTTTGGTGCGCCTATGTCGACCCAGTCACCTTTTGGTCCCTTTCCGAACCAAGCAGTAAGACCGCCAGTAGGCTTAGCCATTATCTATATCCGCCGCCGCGTTTTTTATAAGTTCTAACTAACCAACCATTGGCGTATGCCGAAGGATAGACCTTAAACTTCCGTTTAGCTTCGGCCTTTACCCTTGCATATAGAGCAGGGTTAGTTGGGGTTGCTCCCTTTTTCTTCTTACTACTTTTTCTTTTTTTTGCTGGCATTCTTCCCTCCTGTTGGAATAGATTTATATTTATTCATTTTTTTAGCAAATTTTCGCATATTAGGGTGTGGGGCATTTATTCCTATACTTTTCATTATCTTTTCTTTTTGCCCATCTTTTTCTTTTTAGATTTTTTACCGGACATC
>CEUO01094878.1_pt1 | contig 23019 bp, 27 predicted proteins | sample 531391 | NCBI WGS metagenome assembly CEUO01 (sample SAMEA2622799, study PRJEB7988) | marine metagenome | isolation source: saline water (ENVO:00002010), including
TTCATTTGGCGATGCCGAAATTAGAAGGAAATTCTGACCAATGGGAAAAGGGCGAAAGCCGACGCCCTCGCATCTCAAGGTGGTGCGTGGCACTGACCGCGCAGACCGGCGAAACAACGCGGAGCCGCAGCCGTCCAAATGCAGGCCTGATGCGCCTGACACGATGACCGACGTTGGTCGTGAGGCTTGGGATTACGTGGTCGGCATTCTTGATCGCATGGGAATCCTGACAGAAGCTGACGCGATGGCGGTCGAGCTGCTTTGCGAGGCGCGGGCTGACTGGCTGTCTGCGCGAGACGAAATCACGGCGGCCGGTGGGGAAACCTACACAACGGAAGCGGGCCTGATCAAGGCCCACCCTGCGGTGGCGATGCGCAACGACGCCGCCAGACGGATGCAGTCGCTTCTGGCAGAGTTCGGCATGTCGCCATCCAGCCGGTCGAAGGTGTCAGCGAAAGAGACAGATGGCAAAGACGACCCGGCGGCGAAATACTTCGGATGATCCGGCGACCGCCTACGCCAAGGCGGTTGTATCGGGCAAGATCATCGCGGGGCCGCATGTCCGTGCAACGTGCCAGCGTCATCTGAACGATCTTGAGACTTGTGCCGATCGCGGTCTGGCCTGGGATCCTGCGGCACTCAAGCGTGGGCTGGGGTTCTTCCCCGATGTGCTTCGTCTGTCGGAGGGCCAATTTGAAGGCCGGCCGTTCGATCTTCATCCGTCGCAGGCCTTCATCGTCGGGTCGATTTTCGGCTGGAAGAGGGCAGATGGCACGCGCCGGTTCCGGCGATGCTACATTGAGCAAGGGAAGGGCAACGGCAAATCCCCTCTGGCTGGTGGCATCGGCCTCTATGGCATGATGGCTGACGGCGAAGCGGGCGCGCAGGTGTTCGCGGCCGCGGCGAAAATGGATCAGGCACGCATCCTGTTCGATGACGCCGTGAAAATGGTGCGACAGTCTCCGATGCTGGAAGAGCGCATAACCCCGTCTGGTGTTAACCCGGTCTATAATCTTGCGGACCTGAAAACCGGCAGCTTTTTCCGCCCGGTGGGTCGCGACACCGGCAAGACTGGCTCAGGGCTTCGCCCGCACTTCGCGCTTCTGGACGAGATCCACGAGCATCCGAACCGTGACACGCTGGAAATGCTGGAACGGGGCTTCAAGTTTCGGCGGCAACCTCTGCTGCTGATGATCACGAACAGCGGGTCGGATCGCAACTCGATCTGCTGGGAGGAACACGAGCACGCCGTGAAGGTGGCTCATGGAGAAGAACAGGACGACAACACATTCAGCTATGTCTGTGCGCTCGATGAGGGCGATGATCCTCTCGAAGACCCGTCCTGCTGGATCAAGGCGAACCCGCTGCTTGGTGTGACGATCACCGAGCAATATCTTGCGGATGTCGCGGCGCAAGCTAAGGCCATTCCCGGCAAAGCCAACAATATCCGGCGGCTCCACTTCTGCCAGTGGACGGATGCGGAAAGCGCGTGGATTTCGCGGGATGTCTGGGAGGCCTGCGAAGACCCAGACATGACGCTAGAGGATTTCGAGGGGGAGGAGTGCTGGTTCGGACTCGATCTCGGCGCAACAAAAGACCTCACCGGTCGATCGATGATCTTCCGCGATGGCGAGGATGACGAGGGGCGACCTAAGTTTGCGCTCTTCGCGCATGGCTACACGCCTGCGGACACGCTTCTGGCGCGGGAGCGGGAGGACAAGGCCCCTTATTCCGTATGGGTTGAGCAGGGGCACATCACGGCCACGCCGGGCAAAGTCGTCCGCTTCGATATCGTGGCGGCGGATATTGTCGATCTTGCGGCCCGGTTCGAGATCGCCGCGGTGTCCTATGACCGCTGGCTGATCCGCGAGTTTGAGCGGACGCTTGACGAGATGGGTGTAACGCTGCCGCTGATGGAGCATCCCCAAGGGACAAACCGGCGCAAGGACAGCCCTCTCTGGATGCCGGAGAGTATTGATCGGTTCGAGGATTTGCTTTTGGAGCGGCGCATCCGCATCGCAGTCAATCCGGCTCTGCGATCGGCAGTGGCCGGGGCGACGTTCTGGCAATCCCCCGCGGGCCTGAAACGGTTCGAAAAACAGCGCTCGACGACTAGAATCGACCTTGCCGTGGCTGCGGCGATGGGAATTGGGGCCGCAACGGTGTCCGCCGAGGCGGATGATACGTCATATCTAGAAACCGCTGATCTGCTGATCCTCTAACGGACAGGACACTGCATGGCCATTATCTCCATCGGGGGGTGGTCCTGGCCCCGTCGGGGTGAGGGTTCATCGCACTCTGACAACTTCATCCGCGAACCGTTCTTCATTGGTCGAGGATCGCGTGCAGGAAAAACGATTGACCGTGCAACCGCGCTGCAAACATCGGCCATTCTGTGCGGCGCGCGGGTCATCAGCCAGGGGATCGCGCAAGTTCCGCTGAAACTCTATCGGGAGACTGATCAGAACGGGCGCAGGATGCGGGAGCCTGCGCGGGACCATCCGCTTTATCGCATCCTCGCGGATCAACCGAACGACTTTCAGACCAGCTTTTCCTTCCGCGAGACGTTCACGATGCATGCGGTGGTCGGGGGGGACGGATACGCATACATCAGCCGCAAGTCCAACGGCGATGTCCGGGAGTTGCTGCCCATCAGCCCGGACCACATTCAGCCGGTCTGGGACGATCAGCGCAAGGAACTGGTCTACGAGTTCGACGGGAAGCGTTTGAAGCCGCGTGATGTTTTGCACGTCCACGGCCCGTCATGGAGCGGCTATTCCGGCCTTTCTGCGGTCAGCCTGGCGCGCGAGACGATTGGCCTGAATGCGGCCATTGGCGATGCGCGATCGGATCTGTTCAGGAACGGCGGCAGGCCATCTGGCATCCTGTCGCAGGATGAAAAGCTCAGTCCGGAGGCCGCAACCCGCGTCCGAGAGGCTTGGCACGAAAAATTCGGTCCGAATGGGAAGGGCGGCATCGCGGTTCTGGATAAGGGCTGGTCGTTTACGCCGATGGATATGACCAGCGTCGATAGCCAGACGTTGGAAACGATGAAATTTCTGATCGAGGAAGTGGCGCGCTTCCTGATGATCTTCCCCCAGATGCTGATGCAGGGAGATCGCCCGACTTACGCGAGCGTCGAACAGTTCTTCATTGCCCATGTGGTTCACACGCTGGACCCGTGGATGGATCGCATCGAGCAGGAAATCAAGAAAAGCCTGATCGGCTACGAGGGCGAGAACGCCGACATTTACCCACGGTTCAGCCGTGAGGGGTTGCTGCGCGGTGCCGCGCGTGACCGTGCGGAATTCTACAAGGCGGCGCTTGGCGCAGGCGGGTCACCGGCTTGGATGACGCAGAACGAGGTCCGGAAGCTGGAAAACATGAACCCGCACGAAGAGGGCGATGAGCTTCCCAAACCGACGAGCAACCCGGAGCCAGTTGCCCCGGCAGAGCCGCCCCAAGGAGGCGACGACAATGGAGCATAAGCAAGTCGATTTTCAGGTATCCGACGTTTCAGACGAAGGCACGATCACGGGATATGGCAGCGTGTTCGGCGCTCTGGATGCGGGAAATGACATTGTTCTGCCCGGTGCATTCAAGAAGAGCCTAGCGGCTCGCGGCGGCAAGCCGATCCCGATGCTCTGGAACCATATCGACAGCTTCCCGATCGGGAAGTGGACCGAAGTGTCGGAAGACGAACGCGGGTTGAAGCTGACCGGCAAGTTCACGATGGCCTCGACCAAGGCGCAGGAAATCCACGCCCTCGCGAAGGACCAGGTCATTTCTGGCCTGTCGATTGGCTACAAGACGAAGAATGCCGAGGTCGATGAAAGCACCGGCATCCGCCGCCTCAAGGAATTGGACCTGTGGGAGGTGTCAGTGGTGACCTTCCCCATGCTCGATATTGCCCAGATCGACACCGTCAAAAGCGACGAAGGATCGATCGGGCTGGAAGAATTCCTGTCCATGACGGACAGGGAGCAGGAACGTGTTCTGACGAAGCGGGACGCTCGTCAGCTATCGCGATCCGCCGCCATTTCGCTGATGCGAGATGGAATACCCGCACTCAAGGCCAAGCGGGACGCTGGCGAAGAGACTGCGGCTCACCGGATGCTCGACAGCATCCTGAATGACATTCGTGCATTCAAGGGAGTCCAGAAATGACCCAGCACGTTGATCCCAAAGAGCTTGCGGAGAGCATCTCTGCCGAGTTCAAGAGTACCTACGAGGCGCTCAACAAGAAGTCCGAAGATCAGGCCCAGATCATTGCCGAGTTGAAGTCGAAGGCTGCCAACAAGGAAGATCTGACCGACATCACCTCGCGCCTGACCGGTGTTTCCGAGGAGGTGAAGAACCTCGCCAAGTTGGCCGACGACATGGACAAAAAAATGTCCCGTCCCGGCGGCGGTGCCGAAGAGCGCAAGTCCTTCGGGCAGCGCATCATGGAAAGCGCGGAGTTCAAGTCGTTCCAAGAGCAGGGCGGCGGGCGCATGCAACTGGCCCAGAAGGCTATCCTGACGGCTGATGTCGAAGTTCCGAACAGCACGACCTATTGGGGTGTGCCGAAGGAGCAGATGGCAATGGTCATCGAGCCGCGCAAGCCGCTCACGATGCGTGACCTGATCCCGGTCGGCCGGACCAACAGCAACGCGATCGAGTTCCCGCAGTGGGTCCGTGGCGACATGAATGCCGCGCCCGTTGCAGAAGGCGCGTTGAAGCCCGAGAGCGACATCACCGTGCCGACGCTGGCGACCGTCAACATCCGCACGATCGCCCACTGGGTGCAGCAGTCGAAGCAGCTGATGGACGACAGCCCGGCATTCCAGACCATTCTGGATCAGGAAATGCGTCGCGGCCTCTACGAAGAAGAGGACGATCAGATCCTGAACGGTGACGGCACCGGCCAGAACCTGACCGGCCTGCTGCCGAACGCGACCGCCTTCGATCAGTCGGCAGCGACCAACGGTATCCCCGGTGGCACGAGCGCTTCGGCGGTCGATGTCGTTCGTTGGGCCAAGCTGGCGGCGGCGAAGAAGTTCTATCCCGCCGATGCAATCGTTCTGAACCCGGAAGATTGGGCGAAGATCGAGCTGCTGAAAGACACCCAGGACGCTTATCTGTTCTCGGCCTTTGCCTCGGGCACCGAGCCGCGCCTTTGGGGCCTGCGCGTGCGGGAAAACTGGTCGATGCCGGCAGGCAAGTTCCTCGTGGGCGGCTTCTCGACCGGCGCGCGCATCTGGGATCGTGAGCAGGCGAACGTGGTGATCTCGACCGAGGATCGTGACAACTTCGTCAAGAACATGCTCACCATCCGGGCGGAAGAGCGGATCGCGCTGGCAATCACGCGGCCCGATGCCTTCGTTTACGGTGACTTCACCATCACGGCCTAATGGCCCTTGGCCCGCCCCGTTACAGGACGGGCCACTTCATGAATGGAGGTTGCAATGCGCATCCGAGCAATTCGCCAGCATCGTTCGACCGTGGGGTTCCACCTGCCGGGCGAAGAGTATGAGGACACGAAGGGCAACGCTGAATACAAGATCAAGCGGGGCATCGTGGAAGAGGTGAAAGAGGCCAAAAAGGCACCTACGCCCGAGAACAAAAAGGCTGCGAAGCCCAGTAATAAGGCCGACTGATGAAAGCCCCGGTCCTGGTCACAGCCCCGGCATCGGAGATCGTCACGTTGGGCGAGGCCAAGACGCATCTGCGCGTCGATCATGACCACGAGGATGATCTGATCGGCCTCTTCGTGACCGCTGCATCCGACTATCTGGATGGCTGGAACGGGATTCTTGGGCGTGCATTGCGCGTGCAGACGTGGCGTCAGGATTTCGGCAGTTTCCACGACCGGATGACGCTTCTTGTTGGGCCGATAAAGACGGTTGACAGCGTGACCTACCGCGATGAGGGCGGATTCGAGCAGACCGTCGATGCCGCTCAATACGTCATGTCTGGCGATGAACTTCTGATCCGGTCAGGATATGATCTGCCGACGCTTTCGCGGGATTACCCATCGCCCGTGAGCGTGACCTATACGAGCGGTGTCGGCATCGTTCCGGCCCCGATCAAGGCGGCGGTTCTGCTGCACATGGCGACGCTCTATGAGAACCGCGAAATGAGCGCCAGCGACTGGACGCCGACACTTGCCTATGACGCGCTGGTCGCGCCGTGGCGGGGGTTGGCATAATGCAGGCGGGCCGTCTCACCAAGCGCGCCACGTTCCAAAAGCCCATGAAGGGCCGGGATGCTGATGGGCAGATTATCCTGTCCTATCCCGACCAATTCACGGTCTGGTGCAACGTCAAGCGGCTGCGGGGCGGCGAGGCTGTCTTGCAGGCGCGCCTGGCATCGCGGACCCCGGCAATCCTGACGGTGCGAGGATCGACTGATACCGCACAGATCACGAGCGAGTGGCGGGCGGTGATCGATGGCAAGGTGTATGACGTGAAAGAAGATCCTGCCGAGACGGATAACCGGCTGTATCTCGAAATGCTGGTGGAGTCGGTTTGATGAGAGCGGGCCGGGAACTGCGCCGGATCATCATGGACCGGATCATGGCCGAGGTTCCGGGGCTGGCAGGCCGCGTTTACGACAAGGCGGCAGAGGACACCCCTTACCCATATGCCACGCTTGGGCCGTCCTATTGGAACGACGAGAGCACGGACTGCTTCGCGGCCCGCAGCATCGTCGTGCAGGTGGATGTGTGGCACAAGGTGACCAACAAGGGCGAGTGCGAGGATCTGACTGACGACATTGCGACGGCCTTGGACGGCTACGCAGATACCGCCCGGCTGACGATGCACCCCATGCAGGTGCCGCTTGTCCGGGTGACGGATGATCCAGACGGGCAGTCGGTTCATGGCATCGTGCAGGTCGAATCGGACGTTGAGAGCAATGGTTAATGGCATCCCACAAGCTCGCGCCATGTTTCGCCGCAAGGCGGCAGCGGTTGCCGCGCAGGCCAAGCTTGCAGCCCGTCAGGGCGGCGAAGAAGTCGCGCAGGCCATGCGCTATCTCGCCCCGAAAGATGAGCGCGAGCTTGTGGATTCGATCAGGGTTGAGGACGCGGCCTCTATCACGACCAGAAAGGGTGAGCGCGGCTTCATCGGGGTCGTCGTCAAGGCCGGTGATGAAACGACGATTGTGACGAATTCCAGCGGCGGGCGGTTTCAGAACGCCAAGCTGCAAGAGGACGGCACGAAGAATATGCCCGCAAACCCCTACTTCAACCCGGCATGGCGGGCGAACCGGACACGGGTGCGCGGGAAGATTACTCGGGCAATTCGGAAGGCTTGGACGAACTGACCAGATCGCGGCAATCGGAAACCGCTGAAAGTAGGGAATCCGATGTTAGCGTGCTTCCTGTTGATGTGACGCGCTGGACGAAAGAGAATGTCTCGTTCTGCTCATCGTATGCCCGAAGATCGGCGGCGCAGGCATCAACTTTCTTCTGCTCCTCGGCGCGCTCTACTTGGGCGCGGGCTTCCGCACGGGAGCGGGCCATCATCTCGGAAAGCTCACGTTCTGCGGCTTCTCGATCCGCCATTTCTTTGCGGTCCATCAGGAATATCGTTCCGCAGGCAATAACGACAACGCAGGCGACGGCGACGAGAAATTGTAACGGTCGGTTCATTCGGGCCTCCATTGCTGCAAGATAGGCATTTGCGATGCCAAAGCAAAGACGATGGCTGGTGCTGGCTGACTTTGAATGGTCGCCACGGCGCGGCGTGATCATGTCCTTCAAAGCCGGGCAAATCCACCCCGGACTGACACGGGCTTGCCGGGCAAAGGCGGGCGAGCGCGTCAAAGAGATCAGGGACCGATAGGCCCTGCGCCCGACCGCCCTTGGGCAAGGCAAGCAAAAAATCAGGAGCCTATCATGGCGAAACCAACGACTTACGTGGGTTCGAACGTGGCGTTCTTCATCGAGGACAGTGCCGCACCGGGCACATTCATTCGGCCTTGCGGCCTGACCAGCCACACTTTTTCGTTCAGCAAGAACACGCAGGACGTGAATGTTCCTGATTGCGACGATTACGAGGCAGCCGCATGGGTCGAGCGCGGCGTTGAAAGCCTCGATTTCAGCGGCAACGGGTCTGGCATCTTGGCGGCCGAGGCGGTCGAGGACTGGTGGGCAGTGTTCAACAGCACAGCCAGCATCAACGGCCGGCTGTATATCGGCGCCAACACCGACACGACCAATGGCCACTATTGGGACGGGAAATTCCATATCACCGGGTTCGAGGTCAATGGCGAGCGCGGCGGCAAGGCGAACATTACCGTCTCGATGGTTTCGGACGGGGAACTCACCTTCAACACGGTGACCTGATGGAGCCTTTCAAGGCGAACTGGCCTTGCGGGGAGGATGACTTTCTTCTTCGCATCGGGGAACTGGAAGCCTTGGACGATCTGACGGCAGCGGGGGTTCTGGATCTTCGCTACCGCCTCGCCCAAGGTCAGCAGCGCGGCAGTCTTGCTTATTCGCCTGTGAAGGTCCGCGAAATCATGGCTTGCCTGCGCCTTGGCCTCATTGGGGCCGGTATGGATCGCGGGAAAGCCGAATTGAAGGCGAAGCAAGCCTTCATCGAAGGCGACGTTTCAGAACTGAACCTGCTGGCCTTCTCGATCATCAGCAACTCGCTCAAGGGCAAGGAGCATGACGAGGTGGGGGAGGCAGGGGCGGCGGAAAACCCGCCCGAATGAAGTTTTCCCAGCTTTACGGCAGCGGGGCGGCGATGGGTTTCCCGCCTCGTGAAGTGAAGCTGATGACGCTGTGGGAATACATGGCCTGCATCAAGGGCTGGAACCGCGCGCAGGGCGGCGGCCACGCCCACAACGGCGATCCCATGACGGATGAAGAATATGACGCGCTGGTGGCGCTAGGCGAGAGGTGGAGCAATGGCGGAAGCGGAAGCCGGTCTTGAACTACCGATCGGTCTGACCGAGCAGAAGTTTTTGCAGCAGTTGGCGCGGATCGAGGCGAAAGCGATAAAGTCGGCGCAGCGCGCAGAGCGTGGCTTTGTCCAAGGCAATCAGCAGATCGCTAAATCGTTCGATGGCATGTCGCGGCGCGCTACGGGGAACCTGCAAAACGTCAGCTTTCAGTTACAGGATATCTTCGTCCAGATTGCTGGTGGGCAGGGCGTTACCCGCGCTTTGGGCCAGCAGTTGCCGCAGCTTCTCGGCGGGTTCGGTGCCTTGGGTGCGGGAATCGGTGTCGCCATTTCCGCCATGCCGCTTCTGATCGGATACTTCACTGACGCTGGTGACGAATCCGAGGACTTCAAGAAAACGCTCGAAGGGTTGGAAACGGCCTTGCGTGATTTGGAAACCGCACAGAAGGACCTGGCAACGCCCGTTGACGATCTGATCGAGAAATACCGCACCTTGTCCGGGGTGATGCGCGAAGCCTATGCGGAGCAGCTTCGCGGGGCAGAGCGTGCGCTGAAATCGAGCAGCGCGGATGTGCTAAAGGGCATCACCGACCAGATCGACGTGGGGTCACAGCAATCCAACGCCGACGCCTACCAGCAGACAATCGACGCCGTGACGCGCGCGCTTGAGCAGGGAATCATCACCCAAGAAGAATATAACGCGAGGGTCGCGGACCTTGGCGCGAACGCCGCCCCAACCGTCTCGCTTCTCGATGAACTCGACGCGGCGCTAAAGTCTGTCGCTGACGCGCAAAGCCTTGAGGATTACGCGAGGGCTTGGGCAGACGTGCGCGATTTCATTGCGGCCAATCGCAGCGTTCTGGAGGACAACGGTGTTGCGGTTGATGCGCTGATCGACCAGGCCAACGATTTGACGATCCAGTTTGGCGACGCCAATGCTGCGGCATCTGAAATCGCCGGGGCGCTGGACGTGGCGAGCGGTGCGGCGGTTGGGTTGCAGAGCGCTATGGCTGGCGTCGCGGATAACGCGCGGGCTGCCGCTGCGGCAATCCAGCTAGCGGTTGGGGCGTCCACTATGGCCCCGAGCCTCGACCGCTTCGGCAACGGCGAGGATATCACGCGGCGGGCTGGCGGGCTGGACCTGCAAGAGCAGCAATCGTTCCGATACAATTGGCTGGCTCAGCTAAACGCCGCTCCGGCCCGGTCTGGCGGCGGCGGTTCGCGCAAGCGCAGCGGGAGCAGCCGGGGTGGATCTGGCGGCAGCGGGTCGTCTGGACGCGCGGAACGTCCATTCTTCGAGGATATCGAAAAAGACCTGACAAACCTGCAACGGCAGATCGACCTGATTGGCAAGTCCAACGAGGAAGTGGCGACGGCCAAGGCCCGCTGGGAATTGTTGGACGAGGCCAAGAAGCGCGGGATTACGGTCAACGACACGCTGAACGGGCAGATTGACGCGCAGGCGGCGCAGGTCGGGCGGCTGACGGCGGAACTGGAACGCGGCGAAATCGCGCAGCAGCAATTCGAGGACGCCATCGACGGGGTGGCGGATGCCATCAGCGGGGCGCTTGTGGCGGGCGAGAGCCTGCGCGAGGGGCTTGCGCAGGTGTTCAAGCAGATCGCGGCTGATATCCTGTCCAGCGGCATCAAGAGCGCGCTGATGGGTCAATTTGGTGGCGGCGGTGGCGGCATCCTTGGAGGTATTTGGCGCACTATCAGCGGGGATGCTCTGTCCGGCGCTCTGCGCGGGGCCGGGCTTCCTGCTTTTGACGGCGGCGGCTTCACCGGCATGGGGTCACGCTCCGGCGGTATAGACGGCAAGGGCGGGTTCTACGGGATCCTGCACCCGAATGAGACTGTGATCGATCACACCAAAAGCCAACGTGCAGGCGGTGCTAGTTCTCTGCATGTAACGGCTGAGGTGCTTGAGACCGGAGGGCTGCAAATCTTCGTGCAGGATCAAGCCGGTCGAGTGGTTGCAAAATCAGCCCCGCGCGTTGTTGGGCAGGCTGTCAGCGCCACGCGCAAGTCGATGGGTAAGTCAAAGGCGGGATGGGGCATCTGATGGTCAATGTCTATGCGTTCCCGCCGGTTGCTGTTGTAGCCCGATACTGGACGGTTGAACAGCCGGTCAGCCGTTCGCGCAGCCTGATCACTGGATCAAGTTACGTCAGCGCATCCCAGCGAAAGCGGACGTTGGCGGGGTTTGATATCGTAGGGTGGCCAAAGTATAGCGCCGGTTATCTGGAGGCCCTGTGGCGTTACTTGGACGGGGGCATTAATCTGGTCCGGCTGTCGTCCTGTCGCATCCCTTACGGACGTACGGTCCCCGACGCACAGCGCGGCGTCAAGCCACTTGACTGGTCGATGCCGCCGCAGGATTTGTCTTGGCAGTCGCGCGATACAGAGTTCACGTGGGTCACGCGGATGGGATTCGACTTCACCATCGAAGAAACCGGGACGCCAACAGTTATCCGCTCCACAGGGCTTCCTGCCAATGCCGTCATTGCCATCCCCGGTGAATTCGCCACGGTATCTGTTGATGGCGAACAAGAGGCCATCATGATCACCAACAAGGTTGTATCTGATGCCAATGGGGCTGTTCGGATTCACCTTCAGCGCACCCCCTTGGGTGACGGCGAGGTCAGTATAGGTACAAGGGAGACCGGCGTCTTTGAATTGGCTTCGCCTTGGCCTACTGTAATGAACCGGCTTAACTTGCCGGAAAATTACGGGCTGCAGTTCCGAGAAGTTTTCGCGGACGAGCGCGGCCCGTTCGTGGAACTTGACCCGTGGAGTTGAGGCGCGTCGTTGACCCCGCAACCCTGTCGGCCTTTCGGCAGGGCAGTTATCCGGTCCTGTTCGCTTGGCTGGATTGGCCCGATGCTCCGGTCTGGGCGCATACAGGTGTTGGCCAGATAACCTGGGGTGGCCAGACGTGGACCGGCGTCGGCACGGTCGGCAACGTCCAGATCCCCGAGGAAGGCGCGGAAATTGCTGCGGTCGAGGCGATCCTGTCGCTTGCGGGGGTAGCGGCTGACCTGGACGGATATGCCGACGACACGATCCGCAATCGCAGCATGACGCTGCACATTGGCGCGGTGCTGGGCAGGCCGGGCGGTCATGACGGAAAGCAGACCACGGGGCTGGGCAGCAAGCTTGCGGGAGAGCCAACACAGCTTTTCAGCGGCATAATGGACATGCTGACCCTGACGGCATCCGGCACGGATGAGGGCGTGACCCATGAGGCGCAGGTTTCCGTCCTGACGGGGCAGGAGGCGCGGTCATCCGCATCACTGAGTCATTCGGATGAAGATCAGCGGCGCAAATACCCGGCTGACACGGCGGGACGGCATACGATCCTGGCCTATGCAAAGGCCCAACGACTGACCTGGCCTGAAACGTGACGCCTGAACAAGTGCTGGCAGAAGTGGACCGCGTGATGGGCGCGCGGTGGGAATGGGGCGTGGCGGATTGCTGCGCCTGTGCGGCCGACGTGTTCGACGCAATCTGGGGCATTGATCCCATGGCACCGGTTCGCGGCACCTATAACGACGCAATGGGTGCTTATCGGCTGATCCGAGATTGGGGAGGCTTCCCGGCGATGGCTGATGCCATGGCGCGGATTGCACGCCTTGAAGTGGGTTCAGGTCAGCCTGGCGAGATTGGATTATCGGCCCCCGGAAACGCGGGGGGGCCGGACGGACGGGCGATGCTGATTTGCATCCAGCCGGGGCAATGGGCAGGGAAAAGCGAGATGGGATATGTCGTGTTGCCCGGCGTCGAGAGGTGCTGGCGTGCTGCGTAGGCTGCTGCTTGCCACTACGGCGCTCGTCTGCCTGTCGGGCAAGCCTGCGCAGGCCGGGCCGGTCGTAGGGGCCATTTCCGCTATCAGCGGGTGGCTCACAACGACATTCGGCGCAGCCTTGGGTGGTGCTATTGCCAATATCGGCGCGTCTCTGATCCTGAACCTTGCCGCCAACGCGCTGATGGGCAAGCGCAGCATGAGGCAGCAGGATATCATCCGCGAACTGCACCAGCCAACCAGCCTTCCATCTTATCGGTATGTCTATGGCGAATGTTGGGCACCCGGCACCCCGGCCCCCGTGCGCGTGAAGGGCAAGATCCTCTATGCCTGCTACATCCTGAACAGCCGTCGATCACAAGGCCCGTTCACCGTCCATCTGGACAAGCGGAAGGTCGAGGCAACCGGCAACCCCTATGACTTCGCAGGCAGCGGTGCCACGGCCACAAACGACCCTTTTGACGGGCATTGCCAATATTGGATCGGGCGTGGTGATCAGGCATCGCCACCGGCGCAAATTTTGGCGGAGGCGGGTGATATTTTCAGCGCCTCGGATGGTTGGCGCGGTGTTACCGTCCTATGGCTCCGTCTAGATGTAGGCAAGAACGAGGACCGTCAGGAACGCTGGCCTGCCACGCCTCCGGAGGTCATGGTTGGCGGCAAGTGGTCGCGCGTCCGCGATCCCCGCAATCCCTCGGCTCCGCCTGCATGGTCCGCTAATCAGGCGCTTTGCACGCTCGACGCCCTGCGAGAAAACCCGCTGCGGCCCTATGACGACCGGAATCTGTGGCTGGAAACATTCGCTTGGGCTGCGGATGAATCTGACAAGCCATTCGCGGTGAAGGGCGGCGGGAGCATTCCGAAGTTCCAAGCAAACGGCGTGTTGGTGTTCAGCCCCGGCCAGGAACTGGAGGACACGGTTATCCCGCTGGTAGAGGCTGGCGCTTCGCAGATCATTCGTGTGGGTGGTCGGCTTGGGCTGGTCCCGGCAGTCTGGCAAGAGCCGGTGATGACCATCAGCGACGTGCTGGATGACCAGCCGATGACCTTCAATCGCTCCCGCCCCCTTGGCGAGTTGGTGACGGAGGTGCAGGCCACCTATACATCGCCCGAGCGCATGTATGAGGATGCCACGACGCCGGTCTATACTTTGGCAGGGGCGCAGGAGGAGGACGGCGGGCTGCCGCGCCTCGGTCAGTACGACCTGGGCTTCGTGACCGACCACCGCCAGGCGCAATACGTTGCTGCCATCATGGGGCGCAGGACGCGGATGCAGAGGTCATGGTCTGGCGTTCTGCCGGGCGATGCTTTCGACTTAGTGGCAGGTTCGGTGATGCAGCTTGATCTGCCCGCGCCCTATACGCGGCGTAACGGCGTCTACAAGGTCGAGAGCATCCATCCCGGCTTTGACCCGGTGGGCTTGGAAGGGGTGGCTATGCGCTGCCCGGTCATGCTGCGCGAGGAAAGCCCCGACATCTACGCTTGGAACCCGTGGGTTGACGAGCAGGATGTCACGCTTGAGGATTTTGACCCGACCATCAAGGGCCTGCAACCGCCCGGCGCAATCAGCTTGACCAGTGATGCCAGCACGACGCTCACCAGCGGCGATACGTCGATTGTCCGCATCAGGTTCGAGGCCGATCCATCGACTTCGGCAAGTGCTGTCAGCTATGAATGGCAGTTTCAGCAGATGGGCGAGCCGTGGCAGGCCGGAGGCACCATCGACGGCGAAATTCGGGACGCGGACGGCGACGTGTTTGGCTATGCCGCGCCAGTCGTTGTCGGACAGGACTACCGCGTCCAGATGCGGACACTGGGCATTGGCACGGCATCTGAATGGGTCCAGTCGGGGTTCATCACAGCATCGGCAGGCGGCTATCTAGCCCCCGCCCCGACTCCGGTTAGCGCCGTGGGTGGGGATGGGCAGATCGCCGCGACCTTCCGCGCGCCCAACGACGCGGATTATCGGGCCATGGAGATATGGCAATCCGCGTCGAATACCAGCACTGCGGCGGCACTTCTCGCGGGGCCGATCTATGGCGCGGCCAACAGCACGACGACAGAGGTCCACACGGGGCTGAGCAGCGGGGTAACCCGTTACTACTTCGCTCGATCCATCGACCGGAACGGGCAGCCGTCGCCGTTCAGCGCCTCGATCAGCGCCACCACCACATAAAAATTCATGGAGTCCACATGGCTGCGCCAACCGTAACGATGGTCCTGCAAGGGACCGACGCCAATCCGACTGCGAACCGGGAACAGTTTCTAGGGTCGATCAACGGTGCCCTCAAGACTGCTGACGATAAGACAGAAGCCTTAGCCGGTCGCACCACTACGCTTGAGCAGACTGCTGTCTCGCAGGCGGGCGAGATTGAGACGATCCGGGAACTGGCTTTCGATGCGGGCGATGTCTACGAAACCACGGCCGCAGGACTTGCTGGGACGACCGAGGGTCAGCAGTTCAAGGTCGCGTCCAGTGACCCGAACATTGCTCACCTGATATACAGCCATGACGCGGGCGGGGTTGCAACTCTGATCGTGACTGTCCCAAGTGTTGCGGCTCTGGCAGACAAGGCCCCGGCTGCCAATGCCCCCAAGGTCTTTGGTTCGCGCAGTGACGCCGTGACCGCCGGGCAGGCTGCTATTCAAGGGGTTGGGGCCTATATTTACACCATCGAAGGGGAGTGGATCGCCTTGCGCCGGGCGGCGACCAATGGCGCAGGCACGGACCCGCTTTTCGGCAGCTACCCCTATTGGGGTGTGTCGCGGAAAATCCCGACCGATGGAAATGCCTTCGTTGCGCGCGACCCTCTGGCGGACGGCGCTACCGTTACGTCTATCGTCGCATCCGGAATATATCAGGGCAAGGCGTCAACGGCCTATGTCAACCTGCCTGCCGATTGGCCTGCCGATCTGCCTGCGTTTGAACTGATCGTCACGGAACTGGTCAACACGGCGGGGGCCACTTCGGGGCGGTTCGCGTTCCAGCGCATCACCTCCATGACGGTCGAGGCGCAGGGCACAAATCAGGCTATTCGACGGTCCTACGAGCGGCTGGTGGATACCGAAAGCCTATCCAATATCTCAGGGCAGTATGCGTGGATCAGAACCGACGCTGCCCGACCCCTTGCTGGGAAAACCATCGTGACGATTGGCGACAGCATTGTGCAGGGGCAAAGCGGGTTTTACTGGCAACCTCGCGTGGCAGGCATCACCGGGGCCGTGACCGTGAACGGGGGGTGCGGTGGCGCGCGTATGGCGGTGCATGATGATGCCGACTTCGACGCATTCTCGGCCTATAACGTCGCGGCGGCCATCCAGTCGGGCAACTGGACCAGCGTCATCGCAGGGGCCGATGCCGCCGATGGCGACACGACCCCCGGCGTGGATGATGGGGCGACTGGGCTGCGCGGCATCAACGCTCGCGCTCTGCGGGATACGGATTGGAGCGAGGTCACTCATCTGGTTCTGATGTTCGGAACCAACGACTTTACCAGCAACGTCCCGATTGGCACTGACAGCGATAACACCGGGGCTACGCTCAAAGGTGCGTTGAACCTGACGATTAACCGCATTCTGACAACGCACCCAAAGATCAAGATTCTGATCTGCACGCCTCTTTGGCGGTCACGAGTTTACGCGGACAACGACAGCGCCAACCTGACACCGAACGGGCTGGGCTTATACTTGCGCGATTATGCGGACGCGATCATCGATCGAGCAGAGGCGTATCAGTTGCCGGTTCTCGACCTGACGCGCCGTTGCGGGATCAACATGTTCAACGCTGCGGAATTCCTGAATGATGGCCTGCACCCGCGCACCTCAAGCGGGACCGAGCATATGGCGGGCCTTGTCGCGGCGGGCCTGCTGGAAGCCTATCGCGCCTGACCCACCCCACAAACCACCCGACCACAACCCGCCGCTGGCGGGCTTTTTCATGCCAAGGAGGCGTCAATGCCCATCTCGCAAACCACCATCACGGGGTCGGTAAAGACGCCCGACAACAGCGATGCGCAGATCACGGAAATCAGCTTCAAGCTGACCGGCTCGGACTACGAGGCCGGGGAACTGATCGCGGTCAATACCACCTTCGGCAGTGTCACCACGGCTGCCGGTGATTTCACGGTGGACCTCTGGCCCAACGACATGGGGATGGAGGGCAATACCAAATACACGGTGACGGCCAAGTTTTCGGACGGGTCCAGTATCCCAGGTCTGAAAGATATCTATGTCAAATATTCCGACACGCCCAAGACCATTGAGGACGTGGCTTTCGAGACGAAGGCGGCGGGCGCGATCAAGCCGATGGCGCTCGTGGTTCTGACCCAGGCGCAATACGACGCGCTGGCGACGAAATCGCCCACGACCGCATACCTGATCCGGGCGTGATGCGATGAAGCAATACATCAAGGAAAACATCGTCGCGGTCTATGTGACCGACGCGAACGGCGTTCCGACGCAGGCCGATATTCTGGACGATCTCGGAATTTCGCCGTTGACCGGCTCTGCCCCGAGCGCGCCAACCGTCACCGGCTCCATCGCGGATCGGTCCTACTCGGTCGGCGGTGCCCCGGTCACGATCGACCTCGCGACGAAGTTCAGCGGCGCGACCAGCTACGCGATTGCCCCCACGAATTTGCCGGGCGTGACGATCAGTGGCGCGGTTGTGACGATCGACCCGAACACGGCCATCGCACAGACGACAATCACCGTCAGCGCGACCAACAGCGGCGGGACTGTCTCGCAGACGTTCGCTCTGACCGTATCTGCCGCCCTCGCCGCCCCTGCGGTCATCGCCGCCCCGACGATCGCCGGTGGCACGACCGAGGGCAGCATCCTCACGCGGACGGCGGGGGATGCCAGCGGCAACCCGGCGCCCGCGCGCGAAACCGTCTGGCTGCTGGACGGCGCTGCCATCGCCGGGCAGACCGGCAACACGTTGGACACGACCGGCCGCGTCGGCGTGATCACGACGCAGGATATCTGGACCAACAGCGAGGGGGCGGCAACGGGCACCTCGGACGCCGTGACCATCGTCTCTAGCGGCAGCGACGCATTGTCAGTCCAGGTCGCGGACGGACGCGCCCTTGTTTCGGGTTCAGGTGATGTGACCTGGACGGATCCTCTCCTGCCTGAATATGCAGGAACGTTCACGATGGACCAGTCCGATGAGTATTCTGGCGCGCTGAATGTCGAATATACGGAAACGACCGCGCCTCAATGTATTGTCGCGCCGGTTATTTCTCGCGTCGGCGGGCCAGATGATACCGTCGGTTCGACCTATCGTGCGTTGCCCGGCCTGTGGCAGATCGGCGGATCGGATGATCTGTCGGTTGATCGCGAGTGGTATTTCGACGGCGTGGCGACTGGCATTGACGGAAGCGAGGATTTCACGCCAGTAGCGGCTGGCGATGTTCAGATGCGCAGCGTTGCCACGGTTGCGGGAAAAGCCGCCCGCAACAGCAGGTCAAACACTATCGCGGTCGCAGCGCCGTATACGGGAACGCAGACGATATTCACGTCGGCGCCTGACGGAACCAGCATCCTGGCTCTGGACGATCCATCCGGCCGCACATGGACCCAGGACCCCTTTATTGGAAGCGAGAATGCCTTTCTCATCTACAACGGCTACCCGAGGAACGTCAAAGCGACCGGTGTTCCATACTTCGCCTATCCGTCCGATTCCGCGACAAACGGCGCCAAGGCAACGTTTCTTCTGCCCGTCACACAGGCCGAGTGGAATATCTACAATCGCTCCGATGCGTCGATAGCCCCCGCGATCCAGATCGGCATTACCGGCGCGACGGCTGGTGGATACTTCGCTCTGATCAACGCCTCTACCATGCAGATGCAACTGCATCGCCTGGTTGGGACAACGACCACTCAACTCGGCTCTGGCACGACCCTGACCGGCGCTTATCTCGGAACGGAAGTCACGATCGGCATCTATCGCGACAGCGGCGATGTCGTGGTGACGCTGAACGGGACCGAGGATTTCCGGATCACGGACAATGCGGCGGAAATCGCCAACAACCTGCGGTCCGGGATTTCGGGCAGGCAGTATACCGAATCCGCAAACTATGCCGTCGATTTCGGCATGACCGCTTTCGACGTGGGAGTTTAATCATGTCCATTACGATTTCATCGCCTCGCCTGAACGCACGGTCTGTTGCGTCCACCATCGGAATTGGCGGCGAAACAGCGTCCATCAACCTGCCGATTTGGGGCGCCAAGTCCGTGACTGCGGGAACGCTTGGCGTGACCCTGACCGTGGACGAGGGCACGGTAGGGAACGAGTATGCGCCCCACCGGTGCAGTTTCGATCTGGCTGTGACAGGATTCGACGGCGAATCCGATCAGACCGAATATTGGCGCGCTGACACGCATCGTGTCTGGTATCTCCACAATTTCGGAGATTTCGGCGCTCGGTTTACGGTCGCGGATCGGATCGAGGGGGAACACAAGGACCGGAACGTAGCTGTCGGTCAGCAGGCGGTGCACGTCTACCGAGCCGCCGGATCATATTTCTATTACGTTTTCTGCTATGACCGCGCCGGGAATTGGGGAAGCGCATCGCAGGTCATCACCGTCAAGGAGGATGACTATACCGCCGACGAAACCGTGATCATCGCACATGACGGCGATTTCTCTGGCGCCCCCTATGCCACGCCCCGAAACCGCCTGACCAGCCTGACCGAGTTTGACGATTGGTCCCCTGTCGCTGGCGTGACGCGGCTGAAAGTCTGGATGAAGCGAGGCGGCATCTACCCTGAATCCGCAAACGGGATGATGACCAAGCCGGAAACGATCACGATGGTCGGGTATGGGCCGGGGGAGAAACCGCAGATCAACATCGCCACCAGGATCTTCCACAACATGCCGGTCCTGAAAGTTCAGGGCATCAAATTCTATGGCGGCTGGAACGCCAACACTGAGATGCCCGACGATCCCAGCGTCAGCCCGATCGGCTTCAATCCAGGCATCTACTTTTCCGGCCTCACGTTTGAGGCGCTTTTTGACGACTGCGAGGATGATGGAACCGCAGCTGCATTCTATCCGTCAACAGATGACGGGTATATGTGCCTGCACGAGCAAAAGCGGACAAACCACAAGGATTTTATGTTCTTCGGGGCAATCCGCAATGGGACCGCAGCGATCGTCGGATGCTCGGAAGTCCAGGTTCCCGATGCACTGAACGGCGGACAGGACCGGGGTGCCCTGAAAGACGACGGCCCGCGCGTCTACCTTCGGAACGCGCATCAGGGCATTCGCGCGGCCGACGTGTTCAACATCATCATCACGAACTGCGATTTCTTCTCCCGGCAGGGCTGGACGCTGCAAAACATCTTCCTCGACAACCCGGTTTTCCGGCTCAATACGGGCGTCGAATCCTACACGCCGGGGCGCAGGATTTCCGTCAACCGCTGCCACATCGAGGGCAGCATCGCAGACACCAATCTCGCCTATAAACAATATCCGGCGAACTGCATGATGGAACAGTGCCGCTTCGTCTTTGATCCCACCGCCCAGGTCGGGATGCAGCTTGAGCATATGGGCTGGACGGTTCGCGACAACATCCTGATCCTCGCGGACACGCCTGCAACGCCCTACAAGGGGCCATCGCCTTATGTGTTCAAAGTGGGCAGCGACGATCTGCCTGCCGATGTGGCGAGCGAGTGGGACACCAGGACGGAAATTTACAGCAACACGATTGTCGATCTGCGCTCGCAGGCGAACGCCCCTTCCACGCTCGATCTCGTAGTTCCCGCTCGGACGGGGGTTCAGGCACCTTCTGGCAACAACCTGTTCTACCGTCCCAACATCGACACTCCACAAATCGCGGATGGTCCGCTTGATCTGACCGGCCTCGGGTTTGAAGCGCGCTATGCTGGGGTCCGGCTGGGCTTCCATGACTGGTCAGACCATTACACGCTGGCTGCGGACCTTCTGGACGGCAGTGATATTGTCGTTCCCTACGGCGTCGGCTGGGATGGTCAGACCACAGAGCAGGCCGACTTTGCGGGCGCATGGACCCGGAACGGGGTGCGCTTCAAATTCAGCCCGGCCGACGAGAACGATGTTCTGTATGACCAGATGCGGGGCGGCGCTGACTTCGCGTTTGAAGCGGGCGGCATCAGGATCACCAACACCAGCGGCGTGACGTGGCCCTCGGGTGCCGTACTACGGGTGATCGTGGACCGTGGTTCCACGGCGATGGCGATGGACACCACATGGGCCATTCCGGCCGGAACCATGCGTCGATACGGCATCACGGCTTCCTCCGGGGCATATCAGAATGCATCCGGCCCGCTTGTCAGCTTGAGCGACTTCCACGGGCGCTGGCGCCCCGGAACAGCACATCCCGACGCAGCGGCAGGAACGCCATCTGTCGGGGCTACCGAACTGGTGACCTGATGAATGGACCTCAATATGAAAGCCGCGTCAGCCTGGGCAACGTCATATCGATCATCGGCACGTTGCTGACGGCTGCCGTCCTCGGCGCAACCCTCCTGATATGGGGCGGGAAGCAGGACCAGCGGATGATGGAAAGCGAACGGCGCATCGAAAGCAACGCCCGGACCATCGCGGCGGCAGAGGTTCGGCTGCGATCCGTCGAGAACCGTGGTGAGCGACAGGACGTGATGCTGCAACAAATCATCGAGAGCCTGCGCGAGATCAAGAACGCCCTGAAGGAGCAACGGCCATGACCGCATCCAATTTCGACGCCAGCCTTGAGCACGTCCTTTTGTTCGAGGGCGGCTATGTGAATGACCCCCGAGACCCCGGCGGGGAAACCCGTTTCGGCATCAGCAAGCGGTCATATCCGAGAGAGGATATTCGCGGCATGACGCGCGAGCGGGCGGCGGCGAGGTGCTGATCTATGGCGGCGATGAAGGCGCTGCGATGGATCGCGAGATTGAGGCGATGCGGCGTGGCTATGACGGGCTGTTCGCTGACGTTCCGGCTGTCCCGCTGAAATACGCGCTGACGGCTGCACAGCCAAAGGCGCGGCGCTGGGTCAAGGCTCGTCAGAAGCGGCTGGAACGCTGGAAGTAATCCGCTCACGTTAACGAAACGCTGAAAAGCGAACACGTCGCGGGCTATCACTTCCCTTGAAGCCGAGACACCGCATCATCAAGCGTGTCGCCATAAACCCGCATGCGCCGCTGTATAGAAGCACGATGCAGGCCCGTCCTGCGAACAACATCTGCCAATGTGACGGATTGCCCTTGGTAGGTGAATGTCCCCCTGCTCCACCTGCGCTGATTAGATACCTGCTCGGATCGGGTGGCCCACTTGCAGTTCCACTTCGCATAGGGCCCATCGTTATCGACCCGCTCCAGCTCCAGCCCCCGCGGGGCTTCCCCCATCTCTGAGAGGAAAGTTTCGAAGCTGTTCGACCATTCATCGCACATATAAATCCCGCGCCCGCCATAGGATTGGAAGCATGGATGGTTCTGGTTTGTGCAGCGAGAACGAGCAGCAGCCCACGCGTTGTATTCCTTCGTGCGAGACCTCCCATGTGTTTTGTTTGTGATCCGGGCCTTTTCGATCAGAAGGCATCCGCAACTCTTTGTATTCCCGCTCACTAGGCTCTCTCCCAAAGCCTCGAACATCTTCCCGCATTCACATTCACACAACCAGAAGGTCCGGCGCTTGCCGGAATATATTTTACTCACCGGGCCATCTAATACCGAAAGCCGGTGAAACACTCGCCCGGTCAAGTCAACAGATGGAGGCATGGAACACCTATGGCTAGAAACAACTTTGAATCATGTCTGCAAGAGATATTGCGGCACGAGGGCGGGTTCTCCGACGTGCGGAGCGATCCCGGAAACTGGACGGGAGGAAGGGTCGGAGCTGGCCTTCTCAAGGGAACGAAATACGGCATTTCGGCGGCGGCCTATCCTACAATCGACATCAAGAATATTACTGTAGAGTTCGCCGCATCTCAATACAAAAATAAATATTGGAACCGCGTCAAGGGCGACCAGCTACCCGATGGCATCGACCTGGTTGCGTTCGACCCGGCCGTGAACAGCGGCGTGTCGCGCGGCTCGCGCTGGCTGCAATCTGCGCTCGGCGTCACGCAGGACGGCAAGATCGGGCCGCAGACCGTCCTTGCCGCGCAGACGGCCACGGATGGCGTCGCGGTCATCAAGCGGGCCTGCGCCGCGCGCATGGGCTTTCTGCGCGGCCTGACAAGCCTGTGGTCAACCTACTCGCGCGGCTGGACCCGGCGCGTGGCCAGCGTCGAGGCAACGGCGGTGGCGATGTATACCCGGTCCTCGGTCGCGGTGCGGCAGGAGCGCAAGA
>CEUO01082314.1_pt1 | contig 22981 bp, 12 predicted proteins | sample 531391 | NCBI WGS metagenome assembly CEUO01 (sample SAMEA2622799, study PRJEB7988) | marine metagenome | isolation source: saline water (ENVO:00002010), including
TCAATTACATCTTTGTTTTGATTGTATTCTTCGATTTTAGTTTGAATCTCTCTCAATTCAAATTGTAATTTGGTTGATGCATTTTTATTTCTCTCTCGACGTAATTTCAAGGAGTTCAGTTCAACTTCTAAATTTCTAACTAAATCTGTAATTTTAGTATATTGTTCTAAGCGGCGATCAATAGTCGCCACCTCCATGGCAGCCAATTCATCGACAGCCTGTTTAAGATCGCGCTCTACTAAATCAGACGAAGACACTGCAACATGGGCGTCTTTAATAAAGCGACATGTTGGAAACGAGTCTCCACAAGGAATGCCTGATAGGAGTTGCTTTTTCTTATCAATGTTTTCCATCTCTTCCTTAAGGCGAGTGACAGTGATCTGCAGCGTGTCGGCATCAATCTTCTTTTCTCGAATAGCATCGATGTCAATGGAGTTCAATAATTCATTTGAGCGGCTTATCTTCTCCACCTTTGCGTCAATAGCAGCATTGTCAACGATTATCTTATCTGTCGTGATGGTTAGAAGTTTGCTCTTCTTGTCGCGCGCAGTGATAGCTTCGCTAATATTGATATATTCGGCAGGCAACGATTCAATCTGCATATTCAACGAAGCCAAAGCTGCTTCAGTTGTAACAATACCTTCCTTCAATCGTGCGCAAGTCGCCTGATTCCTAGTGGAAGATTTCTTTGCTTTCTTTAGCTGCGCTAATACTTCTTCAATCTCCGAATCAAAATCTCGATCATCATTCTTTTTCAGGAGAACTTTTGTTTCAACAGAGTCCTCTTTTGCAAGTTTGAATTTCTGATCGAAAACCTCCAAATCCAAGAATTTAGCGATAATCTCTTTACGTCGAGTCGATCCTTCATCCACGAATGAGAATGCACCGTGCTGTGAGGCCAGAGAAGACACAGAAAAATCTTCTACAGTGCCAAAGTGTCTGCGAATATTTGCGTCCGTCTGGTTGCGCGTGGTGCCGTTCAACGAAGTTGTCTCGCCTGTAGTTTCATCATAAACTTCGAAATTCAAATCGGTCTTTGCCTCTTGGGTTTCTTCACCCTTAAGGCGTCGAATATACTTTTCAGATGCTCTGGTAATTGTATAACGCTTCGTACCAACTTGAATCTCTATTTCTCCTCTTCCAAAGTCCTTATTTTGGTTGATGACATTAAGGTTTTTTCGTTCGTTTTTGGAAGTTGTATTAAAGAGAGTGTAAAGTGCAGCGTCGATAATAGAACTCTTCCCAGAAAAGTTCTTTCCAAATATTCCAACAATCCCAGCCATGCTGTGAAAATCAATGGCATTGTCCTCTCCATAATTAAATAAGTTGTCCCATTTAAAATTGTTGATTTTCCAGTTAACATTTCTAGAAATTTCTTCGTTGTCCTCAACAATTTTGTTATATTTGCGGTTGAGTTCGTAGACTGCTTCGAGCGTATCGCCATCAACCTGGAAATCTTTTAGATATTCGTCAATCAATTCTTCTTGGATATTGATGTCTCGAAGGTTTTCCGTCTGCAGTGTGTCAGTGATATCCTCGACATTGCCGCGCTCGCCTGCTGCTCTATTCAAAAACGAGATACTTTCAGGCTTAAAGCGATGCTTGGCAATATCCATAGCACGTCGCATAGAATCAAGCGGAAGATTGTTTGTGCTAACAAGACGCAAGCGGGCATTTTTTGGCACCTCAATATTACGAGGCATCCGACCAGTCAATGTCAGCGGAATTGTAAAGAAAGGTTTAGGATTTTCAAGCACATAAGGCTCAATCTCCCAATCATCCTTTGACTTAATATCCCAAATCAAAATACCTTTATCATTAGTCTCGCCATGATTCTGTTGAACAGTAGAACCTGCATACCAGACACGACCATCTTCATCCAAGAATTGACGACGATGAATGTCTCCTAGCATAGAAAAGTCAAAATCATTAAAGATGCTAAGCTCATCTTCGCCATGTGTCATTGTCCAGTTGGTGTCGGTCTTACAGCGACTAATCGATCCGTGATATAGGGCGATGTTAATCTTGTCTGTATTGGTCGGCTTAATCCAGTTATCGCGATCAAACACTGAAAGCACATTCAGACAAAAATCATCATCAATATGTGTCTCCCCCGACTCCTTAAGAAGATGTAGATCGTCCAAATCAAGCGCTTCGACAATCGGCGTCAAAGCATCTTGACGGCTACTGTTCTTCAAGTTGCCATCGTGATTACCCAAAATGATATATGTTGGTGCAATCTCTGCCAAATTCTTAAAGAATTGTGAACACATCTCAACAAATTCTGGTGAGATTTGTGTCTTCGTATGAGCGATATCACCGCAGTGTACGATGTAATCTACTTCTTCCTTTCGCAGTGTCTCATATAACTGCTCAAAGATAATGTTATATTCATAATGATACTTCAAATTTTTAATATGAGTATCCGCAATATGCGCAAACTTCAATTGTTGCTCCCTTTAGTTTACAGCGAGAGCAACGAAATGACGAAAGATTGGATTAAGTACAACCGAGCCGAAACAAAAACACACCTCAAACACGATCACTTTAATCATTGTATCAATAAAAAAATTCATTTTGCCCTCTTGATTATTAATTTAACACAAATGAGAACCAATGTCAAGTGTTTTTATTCACTTTCTTGTTCAATGGGATTGTCTGGGAAATACTCATTCCACAGAGTTATATAATATTCCGAAGGTGTTTCCTGCGCCAAAGGCAAAATCATATCTTCTGGCAAGTTATCATACGGCAAATAAATCATGCCGTCGTAATGTGGGCTAACTGGCACATCGCCAGAAAAACCTGCGTCAAAAGCACCCTGGATCAAGCCCTCCGGAGGAGCTTCATAATTAGGAGTGACAGGCAGATCATATCTTCCTGGGAAGTCCTGCAGCCATTCGGATGCATCGCCTGTGCCTTCTATGGCTAAATCCACACTTGGGTTTAGAGGCATGTCGTCTAAAATCTGTATTTCTAATGTGTATTCCTCTATTAGTGCGCGCTTACCATCCATAGTTATAGAGTCATTGTTTTCGACTTCTTCGATCATCTGTTGTAATTCTATTTTTAAGGCATCCCTCTGCGCCAACTGTTCAGAAACATCATCATATAACTGCCGCACAACTCCATATTCTGGGGATAAAACCCCTACTTGTCCGTAATCTTTATCTAGCAAAAGCGGAAAGTTTTCTGGCTGCGACACTTCTCCTGAGCTTTCCTGGTCTGCTGATTGCATCGTCCCAGATTCACTTCCAAATGTCCAACTATAATTACTAGGGCGGCTCATGGCGGCTGTAATTTCTTCTAACGCATATTGAGGTGTTTGTTTGTAGGCTTCGTAATCCGCCCCTCTTTGATCCCAAGCTGCAACATTTTGTGCAGAAATCTGATCAGCTTGGATTTGCCCATATGCTCCAATTCCACCAGCGACTGAAGCCAGAAGACCCCAGGCAACCAACTTCTTCAAGAAAGCTTTTCGGGCGGCCTTCTTATAATCCTCGAATGAATCGCTGCCTTCAACAATCCCCACTCTCTTTAATTCTTCTACAATTAAAGTATCTACCAATTGATTGAATAAACGGCGTTCAACTTCTTCTCTAATAATCTCTTTTAGGCGTGCCTCAGTTAATCTCATAATAATCCCTCATATTGCTGACAGCAAATTCAACAGTAAATAGTTATCCCCATCAATAAAGGAAGCTGCTTTCTTACGTTGTTGAAAAACCTCGCGTGGCATTGTGCCAACATCTTCATAACCAGATGTGTCTATTTTGTAAAGTTCTATATCGTATCGAAGAAGGGTTTGAATAATCCTTCGTTCTTTATCTGCAGCATCAGCATCGAGCGCTAAATAAACTGGTGTATCATTCATTACAATTTTCTGTAGGAGTCTCGAATCTGTTCTCAAAGTTGAACCCAGAATCGGCACAGCATTTCCAGCAACAATCGCATCAAAGGCGCCTTCAACAATTGTTAAATCAGCGTCCCAGTTTACAAACAATTCATTAAACACAACATTCTTCGATGCTCTCGGATTCTTATATTTATAGGAATCACCACTGTACGATCTGGCAATAAAATAATTGACATCGCCGTCATCATCGAAAGAGGGGATTACAACACGATTTCGATATTGACCCTCAAAACAATAACCGATCTTCCATCGTAGTATATCGCTATCGGTAACTCCTCTATCGCGAAGATAGCGATAAGCAAATTTGGCTGTTGCAGGGAGTCTTTTGGATGCGAGGCTTACGAATTGTGGCGGGAGTTCCACTGTATCCTTGCTCTCCTCATCCCTTCGTTCCATAAAAAGTTCAGCGAATCTTTGAAGATCTGGACGGTCTGTAACTTGGTCCCATTTCTGTAGTTGTGTATACGTACCAAAACGTCTAATAATGCGGCGTATATTACGACCACGATAATCGCATATCCAACACTTAAAAGCATTCTTGTCCATGTTAACAGAGAGCTTAAGTTTGTGATGATTGCACGACGGACATTTGAAAAGTAATTCAGAACCCGATGTTTTGTGGTAACCAATAACTTCATATAAGATCTTCTTCGCTTCAGTTTTATTCATTTTGCCCTCGTACTAAACTATAGCACGATCACTTCCGCGAGTCAAGTGGTTTTTCTAAAGTTCCCGTGAGCCAATCCATAATAGGCAATACAACTCCCCAACTCTTATTGGGGTTTCCCATGTGATGGTTCCAGTGCCATGGGAAATATTTCTTGGTGAATTCTGGATGTCTGTGCTGATAATTGTGAAGTACGCCAAACGCAACAGCATATACAACTAGCGCACTAAAAAATGCCGGTGCGAAGGCGCACACCGGCAAGTGACTGGCTACTAATATTGGCAAACCAATTGCTTCATTTGCCGATACCTTCCGATCCTCAAATCCATTGCGACGGGCTGTAATGTGGTGCTCACGCAAATGGAAAGAGAAAATGCTGCCCTTTTTCCTACCCAAACCATGGAAAAAATACCGATGGACAATATACTCTATAGCATTGGCATATATGATACCCATGCAGAAGAGTAAAAGATTCATCGGTATTTGTGCTCCCTATCTTAACTATTAACTAATTTTGGTTTTTCAAAGTTTCGTAACCAGCTTTCGCAATAATAATTGCATCCGCACGATCAAACGACTCTGGTTTAGGGTTGCCATGGCGCGTATATTCAACTTTAAAAGCTTTTTCTGTTTTCAACAAGTGCTCTAAAACTACTTGTTTTGCCTTCTGTCCTCTAGGAACTTTTATTCCACAAAGCTTGCGCGCTTGAGTTGCGCCAATATATTCTGGTTTAATCTCAAACAATTCATATATCATCCATGACACAATACCGTTAAATCTTTGTAGGGATGCCATTGTTTTTGCCGATGAACCTCCTGAATTAAAGAAAGTAAACGGTTGTTCGATGAAAATGTGTTCTATGGAAGAATGAATTTTATCGTCGCACTGATACATTTCGAAAAGATCTAAAAGCCTTTCTTTCATTTGAACAGATTTCACGAATACATCTTTATATTTGCGCAAATCAATCGAATCGTAATAAACCAATTTGCCATCAGCAACGACGGCAACACCAGTTATACTAGTGGATACATCTAAACCAAGAATCATATCTTATTATACTATACATCTACTCTAAGTTTAAACGTAAAATCTTCTTCTTCATCTTTTAAGACTGGATTTGCCAGTGACGCAACCCCCATGAGGTTATTTTTGTCATCATAGATGGCCACTTTAGAAACAAATACCTGTCGTTTAAAAGGTGCTTCATACCCCTCATAGCTCGAACTGACACTATTAAATAAAACCCGTGATGAATTTTCTTCATAAATATATGAAGATGTTTGCGCCAAGGGGCTTTGGCCTTTTTTAATAAACGAAGGATTGCTGGAAAAGTTAACTTCTCCTCTGCGCGCGTGGGCAAACATAGTGACTACTTGGGTTTCTGTGGTGCCCTTAAAAGAAAGACCAAAAGAAGCGCTAGCAAGGCCGACGCCAGAATCCGTCGTCGTGGCGGCGTTGACATTATCCAAAGCCCCAACACCAAAATATAACCATTGAGGTCTTACCTTTAGGGCGCTTCCAGATATTAAATGAAGTTGCTCGGTATTTAAGGCCCACGAACCTGTAAGCAGAATAAACCCTTGCTCATAAAGGACCACTCCACCCACAGAGCCAGAATTTACACTGCCAGCCGGACCCACTTGTATCAAGGCGCCGTTCTGTTGTGTATCTTGTAATTCGCCTATCAAAGAACCAGTATAATACCATTTCAAAGATACAGAACCAGGCTTAATTTCTGAGCCGTAGAAAATAGAAGGTATAGAAATTAAATTTATCTTTTGTTTATCTTTATCCCATGCATATCCAGTGGAACTGCTTGGACCAAGGACCGCAAAATTGCGGTTCATAGTCGAATAATAATTGAGTGTGTTCTTCAATGCGGCATAATGGGGATATCGTGGCCATGGAGATGCAGGGTGTGACGGCGTATTATAAAACGAACCGCTAGGGTAATATGACGTGCCTGCTGTTTCAGAGCCAGTGCCCAAAAGCTCTCTTACAATAGAGGCAGACATGGGGTAACTTCCAGTAAGCGTGTCACCATATGTATATGTTACCGAACTGGACAGATGGGACACCGTGTTGAAATCCATCCGATCAGAACCCCATGTTATGAAAGGATAAATTAATGGATTGGTATCTGCCGCTCGATCAATGTTATATTCGTACAAGCTTAAATGGCCCGCTGGCACATTCAAAATGGCGGCTGAAAATGAACCAGAACGTATCGGAGTATTGTTATAAAAGATACGTGTATCATAAATGAAAAACTCACACGAAGGGTAAGTTTTCATTGTGTTGGTTATAACATCATTCTTTCCAAATTTTTTGAATGTCATTTTTCAATAGTCTAATCTCACACGCATCGTAAGCTCATTAGTAGCGTCTTTCTTGAGTGGTTCAGATAGTTTTGCCACAGCCAACAAAGTGTTGCTAGCATCATACAGCCCCACTGTTGTTATATACGAAACGGCAGGATCAGATGCCTTGTTTTTGACTACGATAGAGCCACCCGAAACATATGTCGGGTTTGTACTATAATTGTATTTGTTCGATGGAACTCGGCAGAAATAAATTGTTGAATTAATTTCTGTACTATTGTTAAAGCTAATGTTCTGCATGCGGTGTCTCATAGCATCACACGAGCCACTAATAGATGAACTAACCAATGCTTGAGCTACACTATAATTGCCCCAGGAGCCGCTATAAAAATCAGACACACCGTCAAAAGCACCAGAGTGAATATAGGCAACTCCAGCCTGATAATAAATTAGCCCCAAAGCTGTTCCGCCAGAACCCGACCTAATCAAAACTGCATAATCGCCAGCTTGACATGTGCCGAAGCCACTAGTATCGGTCGCGTTGGAATCTTGCAATACAATAGTAGAACCGAATGGAGAAGCCCAGGAGCCAGTCCCAAGAGTTATACTAAAAGATCCTTTCTTGATTTCATCTTTAACAAGCAAGCGACTGAAGGGAATGAAGAACCCTTCCAAAGAACGACCAGCGGCGTCTACAGAGAGATCCAATTCAAAAGGATTGACCACATAAGAGTCACCAGAGGACGAGAACCCATTTAAAACCTGTCCCCACTCATTATACATATTGATCTTTTTGGCATTCTGTGTGGCCGCACTAGAACTTAGAGTGGAAGTATCATCAATACCCACAGTAAGATCAAAGATATGATTTGCCGACGAACTCAAATAAGGATAGTCGTACACACTCTGAAACTGGCCGTGTGTGTAGTTTTTGATATTATTATCGCTGTATGTACCACTCACAATTGCACCAGTAAGTGGAATTGACTCATGCAATAATGTTCGCGATGTAAGCGTGTCTTCACCAGTTAAGACTATATATTCTGCCATTTATTTTCTCCAAATCTAAAGTATAGGTTATGCTAGTCTAGCCACACGCAAAGTCACCTGCAACGATTGCCCTGTAGTTGCACCTTGCATATAGAGGGTAGTGTCAATAAAATCTATCGGACGACTAACACCTGAAACTGTTTGGTTAAGCTGTCCCATTAAGGAATATTGAGGTTGCATATTGCTAAGCAACACGGGAGCCACTGCGGCACACATTGAACGAGGGCCAGAAAACATAGAATATTTACTCGCAGTATCAACACCAGTATTGGTATTATAAATCTGGTTTTTCATCGTGGTAATACGAGATGTCGAATAATTATTCATTTGAACTGCAGCCTGACTAGTGCGGCTAGCATTTTGCATATTAACTTTGGCGTTAAGTGCGTTATTCGATGCATTATTGGCTACAGAACCAACGCCCTGCATCATACTTCCGAAAATTCGACTGTCATAACTTACCAACAAGTTATTGTCATAAAGCTGATTATTAGTCACATAAAGCTGTTGATTGCTCGCATCTCCCAATGCATTACTGGACGCAATACCGCCCTCTACAAAAAGATAATTCAAGGGATTGCCGTCGCCAGAAATATAATCTATACCACCATCGGAGAGAACTGAGTTTATCTGATAGGTTGTAGTGTCGTTCGATGTATCGGGAATCCAATAAACTTCCCTATATGGCAGTGCGGCGCCTGCCGTCTGCATTTCAGCCTTGGTCGTAGCTGCCAAGGTCACCATATTATAAAGACCATCTTTTAATGATCTTAGGCCATATTGAATACCCGTGACAGAGCCATTTGCTTCCATAATTGGCGTTTGAAGGATCGACAAGTCGTAATACGCACTCCCGCTGGGATTATTCTTATCGTATTGAGTGTAGTTAATCTCGTCATCGCCACATTGGAATTTAGTGATTTTAAATTTTCCAGTCGCAAGGAGTTTGCGACCTTCATTGGTCAAAACTGCATCTAAAATGATGTCACCGGAGTTATCTAAAAAAGCCATTTATCGTCCTCTCTTTATGTAAATAGTTGCGCTTTTGTTTAATCGCTGTTCAAATTATAAGTAATGTTTAAATCAATTTTTCTACCCGTCTTTTTAGAGGTAAGTCTGATTTTAAAAGTTTTATTCCATATCAAATCATCTGCTATTCCTACTTCAATATTTCCTATTTGATCAGCGGCTGTGGAAGTAAAATCTGCATCATCGGTCACTAATTGTACCTGTTGCATATTAGGCTGAAGTTGGAAAAGCTTTTTAAAACTCTTTGTCGGGTTGATATACACCTCTTCTTCAATTTCATAATGATAGATAACATTGAACAAGGCGTACAAGTAACCGCCGTCATTAATTAGCTCGGCCTCATAAATTTCTGACAAATGTGATAAATTACGCTGCTGATTTAAAACCCTAAATAAATAATAATATTTTTGATTGGGTGTAACAGTATCATTATAATGAGTATTTGTATAGCTATTTTTGCTTAAATCAATATCTGCCATTGAAAGATCCAATTCTGCATGCAAGGCACCATCAAAGTCTGTCAATGCAGTAGGTCTTTCTGTCAGTCGATAAATCTGAATATATCTGGAAAGTGACACACTTTCTTCTATGATATCCGAAGATTCTATATAGCCTTTTGCATGGAGATACGATTGTTTATATTGTTCATCATCATCTGAAATAGTATCAGGAAAAACATCAGTGGAAAACTTTCCAAAAGTTAAATCATAACCTATCTTGTGTGTATTGTTTAACGGTTGGTATGGTACAATATTTAAAGTGCTCGCTGGATTATCTTGAACTTTAAATGTCTTTGAATAAATTGGAATTTCCACGATCCTAAGAGATGGCTCAATATTTAAATACATATCAGCTATATAGGGAACTTGTGAGAATACCTGTGAATCTGTAGCATCTTGATTGAACTGCCCCACGGTCGGTCCTTCCCAAATATAATCTGTGGCAGGCTCACCCTCTACATAAGGATTATATAATTCAAGACCAATGTCGCCGCTGGCGCTTAATTCACAACCCAATTGACGGCTAACAGCCAAATCTGAGTATTTATATTTAAATCCTCCCACCAAAACATAAGCATAAACCTTGTATGTATATTCGGCATCATATTTTACTTGAGTATCATAGAAAAGAAAATCTTGTACATCATTTTTCATAAGCCAAAAGTTCTGCAATGTATTTTGAGTATAAGCAGAAATATCTGGATTTCCTCCGATCTTTTGGACTCTATAGGCTAATGTTTCAACGTGTCCAAAATGCTCTCCCAAAATGCTCAAATAATGAGTGACAGCCATGTTATCACTACCAGACATCCATGCGACGGTATCTTTTATGACACCCAAAGTTGCTTCTGTATTAATATGACGATATGCCCCATTGATGTCATCTGCACTTAAGCGTGTCAATGTTGCAGGTCCCATAAAATAATTTTCATCATCGGGCGATAAATAATTGTTATAGCAATGTGCTAAAAATTTCATATATTCGACCTCGCGATAAGTCGCTGTTGTGGATCCTTCAACCTCATTAATAATAGTAGTCGTATCGTTTGTGCCAGACGATGCAGTTAAATAATTTAACGTTTCAATATATTTTGTTTCATCTGCAGATAAATCATCATCTTTCTCGCCAAACACTCTATAGAGTTCTTTAATAAATTTAGAACTAAAGTTGGAATCTCGAATCGAATTAAGAAAATATTCTTGTTCATAATCACTCTCAGCACCACCGTACCAATCTGAAATGTCTCCGCTATCGTGCGGAAATTTAATTTTCACCTTATATGGTGCTTTACTGACGGCTGTTTCATAAAAAGGTCCATAGCTGTCAGTCCTTATTTCAACTGCCGTGTTATCATATAATATATTCTTTAATTTGGATTTTACCCACTGCTGTGTAGAACCAGAATATGTCGTTCGAACATAGGCGCCTGTCAAATAGTTAACAGTTAAATTTGTATTCTTCGACCAAGTATCGCTATAAATATTTGCTATAAGTGATTCAGCAGCACTCTGATAAGGTTCATATGCTAAATTAACAGGATTATAATCCAAAATATCACTTACAGAACCGTAATTACCTTCGAGCGTAAGGAAATTAATTAATTGCTGAGGGTATAATGCAATATCACCCAAACTACCAGTCAAATCATAATCACTTCTTACCACATCATAAAACAAATCAATATTCGGCAATAATAGTTCAGAATCCAACGTATCGATATATTGCTGATATTCGGGAAGGTATAAATTATAATCATAACTAGCCGTTATTGTTTCTTGAGAATACGTTTTTAAAGTAAGATATTCAGTCGCTGAATACGGCTTGCCATATTTGAGATTAAAATAAGAATGTACCTTCTGATTATAAATAGGAGAATATACTTCATCACCAAAAACACCACCAACTAATATCACTTTCCAATGGTAATCGCTTTTAACCGCATCAGAATCACCTGCTATTCTCAAAGGTATTTTCATGTTAGGAACAAGTACATCTGTGCTAATAGGAGTTGCAGCATCAACTTGCAATTGTTGCATTTTGCCCCATGGGCCGCCGATCATAAAGGGTCCATAATCAATAAATGGAGAAGCTGTGTCTGGATCTGTCATCATGGTAGCCTGGGCTTCTATAAATTCCAGCGTTGTTCCCTCCTCGGTGGAGTCTTCAACAACTTCATAAAATCCCCCATGTGCAGTACGCATAGTATCAGCGGAGCCTGACATCAAATCTTGCGCAGTAAGTTGCAGCATTTTATAATTTTCTATTGCCATTTTCTTCCTTATTTCCTCTCGTATGTCCTAAGATGTGTATTCTGACGTCAGGTCTGCGGAGACAGAAATCATTGTTTCATCAGTGTCACTACCCAAAACTGATATCTGATTATCAAAAATCTTCTTATTCTTAGTTTTGTGAAAGTTGATAGCTGGATCTAATAAAGGTCCTATATAACTAATAAGTTGTTCCGTAAGTTCTTCAACCACTTCTTTGGTTTTATCCAGAAACGGAGAGTCATCATATTGACTCCAATCCATCGCCTCGCCAATCTCATAGCCTAATTTATTATATTGTGCGTCTAAAGAATCCTTCTCCTCGTCACTCAAAGTTGGAACCAAATAGCCATCATCAGTCTCTCCATAGCTATATAAATACATCATCCCGTCACTAGCATAGGAATATAAGCCATGATGGGTCTGAGCCGTGTCGAGACCTTCTGTGGCTTTTGCAGTGGAATATACGTATGCTGGCACCACTCCTGCTACAAGATATTCCTCTGAAGGATTGGGTAACATATCCCAATTTAAATCTGAATAATTCGTATTGATAGCACCGTCAGTAACAAAATATTGCTCCATTTGTGGATTAAATGTATCAATCAGACCTTCGTCGTCTACATCATTCTCACCCAAAGTAAGGAAGTAATATGCAGTATCTGGAAAGTCTGGTTCAGTAGTCTCACTCAATACCGTTTCTACCATGCTTTCGAGGCCTAAATTTTGAACAAATTCAACGATTGGCATTATGTTCTCCTATTTGTTAAACTGCTTTAATTGATAATCTGCAAGACCTTGAGCTTTAAATGCCGTATTTAATCTTACTAAATCTTTTACGATACGCTCTGATTGTTGACCTTTTTGATTATAGTCTTGTTGCTGCTTTTCTAAATTCTGTTTATCAGGTATGTTGCGATCCACCTCATAGAACGGATCTTCTTGAGAAGGAAATTTATCTGTTGTTGCAACTTGTTTTGCGCCTTTTCTTGTGCCTCGCTGTTCTACCATAATATTAGGATTATCTATAATTTCACGGTCAGTTTGAGTGTCCAATAGCGAAAAATCTTTACCCATATCTGTACATATATCACAATCTAATCTTTTTAACAATTCGAGAGAGGCGTCGGGACCACTCAATGTTGCGTATGATTGGTCCGAAGATAATTGCTGTGTTTCTTGAAGCCCCTTCATTGTTGATATTTTATAAGTATCATTTTGATCTATAATTCTACCACCATAATAGACGCGCGATTTGTCTAAATCTGGCATCTGTGTAACACTCTCTTTGGATAACTTCATTTTAGTTCTTGCGCGTGCTGGCGTCTTTGCATTTCTCCTGGCATTAGATAAACCTGTACCCATCGAAACTTTTGATAGTCTTTCTGTTACTAATTGTTGTATTTGTAAATCATTTTTTGACATTATTAATATTCCCTCGTTTCAAATTGTTTAGAAGATACATCCTGACTTTTGTGGCCGTCGCCGCCAGACGATGAAGAATTTGATGCTTGCGCCACGCCGCAGACCGGGGTCGAGGAGCACTTGCTGCTATTACCCCATGCAGCCTTAATCGCAGTATCTAACTTCTCAATTACGTCATTCATATCAGTACCTTCGGGTGTGTTTGCCCCCAAAATCGAATGTACGGCTTGAAACGCCAGCAATGCGTATTCTGGGAATGTCCAACCTGTTTCAGCATAATTTTCTTCTTCCCACATCCACTGGCACCAGTCCTGCGCTTCTCCCGCCTCAAAAATTTCGACGGCAGCTTGGTATAACATTCCCACTGCCCCGGCAGCATCTTCATAACCATCACTACACGGAGAAAGGGCACCACTATTACCAGTTAGCCAATCACAATCAAAAATAAAGTTGCCCTCATCGTATGAAGCATGATAATCGTATCCCCACATGTTATGATCATCGGTAAACGCATAAGGACTCCAGGTAGCTGCCATTTCAATAAATCTCTGCATAAACTCCCTAAAACATTGATGAAGAAAGCGCGGGTTTACCTCTGGGTAAGACCCCAGGCCTAAATTCCCGTAAACGTTCACCACCAGTGTTGCAAGCATTTCATCAGGCGTCCAACAGAGATAGCCCACATCGTCATCGCATATGTCACCTTCTTCAATCATCGAATTACAATCTGAAGCCTCTAAGGGAAATATTCCCTGGCCATCGTTATAATCGGTCATGTCTCCTGGCCAAATTGGCTCACATGAATATTCCACCTCTTCGCGAAGTTGATACCATTGTTTGCCTGCCGCTGTCACATAACCAGTATAGTCGCTATTATCAACATATACAAGATATCCATCATCATACATTGCATCCTGAATGTTGGTAATTTCGGAACGATATGACGCTAAAGCTTCTTGAAAATTTCTTACAGCCTCTAAATTACCATTAACGGGGTTTATTTGTCCCGTGATAACTGCGGCTGCAGCAACTATCTTTTCATCGCTGCCATCCCACATATCAGACAACAAATCTTGGAACAACGAGAAAAAGATAGGAACGTTAGCCCAGGGCGCCTGAGACATGTTTTCCTCATATTCAGACATCATTGACTCACCAAAGAACGCGTTAAACAAATTGTTACTATCATTGGCTGAACAAACCTGTTCGCACCTTTCAACATACTCAGCATATACTTCTTCGTAATATGCATATACTTCATCCAGTTGTTTTACTAGTCTAATAGTATTGTCCGATATATCTATCTTAAATGTTCTCTCGGGACTAATATCCATACCGCCGTCGGCGGCATAAGCAACTGTATCATACCATACAAGAGCAGTGTTTGATATTAAACTAGAATTTATATAATCCATCACGCTAAATGTCAGTAAACGATAATCATCAATGTCGGTCCACCTTTGAGCCGACATGTCCACCAAACGGCGAGTTTGGATATGAGATCTTGTATCTTCAAGAAATGTACACGACAACGCGTTGGACCAGTTGCTGGAACCCCCTGGGTTGTTTGTATTTGCACCAGGGCTGCCCCCATCGGGAGGATCAGGGCTGCCCATATCGGAAATCGACGAATATTCTGTCAATGGATATTCGGCGCTATCATCCATGTTGGATTTGATTCGTATGTCAATCTCGCCTGATTCAAAACCCATACGCTTGTTCCATCCTACTTTATTCATATAAATAAATTGAGAGACTCTATACAAAGAATATGGAACATGAAGTCCTCTATTTTCTAATTTGTTGACATCCATATAGCGAGAAAGGATGCTGGTTTTTCTAAGCGCTTTTTCATAATCGAAAAAAATGAACCCATTAGCTAGCGCACCGTGCCAATCAACGTCATAGTTGATTACTTCATCAGGATCAATATAATATGATAAAGTCTCTTCGTCGTATGTATATAAATCCCCCGTAGACCAATCATAAAACCACGTTAGGGCGCCAACCCAGTTTTCATATATTAATTCACAATCAGATATCTCTTCATTCCAACTCGAACCTAATTCTGCGGGCGGCTGAGATCTATTATCAAATATTTTACCATTGTATAATATTTTCTTTCGTAACTTTTGACTGTCTCTTACCAGTTTGTCAACAGTATGCAACCGCTTCCGAAGACTTCTATAAAATTTACCCACTGGAAGGGCTGGAGCTTTTTCTGGAAATAGAGCCATGGCTCGTTTTATAGCTGGCACCAAATCTACTTTATTGCCACGTGAGGCCACTACTGTAGATATAATGTCCATAGCAGAACGTAGATAGACATATTTATTTTCATCGACTTCTTCGAGCCTATAATCATCACTGTATTGTTGAACTAAATTTTCAAAAAAATCTACTATTTCTTCGTGGTTAATCCGATTAATTTTATAAAAGTCTGAATCTGTCGCCTGCAGGGGAACTTGGTCATAAATCGCCCCCTTATCATCAATATATTCTGTTTGTAGTCGATTTGCCAAACTGCCATCAGCCCAAACTTTTTCGTAAGAAAGATCACCCGTCTTTTTATCTAATAAAACAGGTTCTTCTCTTTCTTCTTCAATGGTGTCTGCAGTATATGTGTATGTACTACTAAAAGCAAATACTTGTAAATCATTGACAATATTATATTTATCCCAATCCCATGCTTCATCTGTATATTCTATCTGTGTGCGATATCTAAGATATTCTCGGCCAGACTCATCCCACACTCTATCTAATTCACCAGTAGTTTCAGTATCTATCTGGTGTAGAAATGCCAGGTCGTATCCATACGCCTCGGTCCACTCCTCTGACCATACTGCCTCATCTCCTTCGAAATAAGGCACCGTATCAAATATTGACACCGCATTATCACTAAACGAAACAGAACTATTGGCAATTAAGTCCCAAATGCTTGTTTTGTTTTCTACAATATCGTCATAAGCTAATGAACCCAAATCAAGTGCGGAAGACATCCATGGCCCGGCTGCTATTGAAATGGATTGTCCGTATAATCTAACCACCACATAATATGCATATTCGCTATTTGCCAGCATCTCTCTTCGATAAGAAGCCTCATCTGTTATAACGGTTGTTGTCGTAGCATCTGATTCATCTTCTTCAACATATCGATTTTCTAAATTGGGAATAAACAGATCTACATTTACAGTTAAACCATGATCAACAATTGTAATTTTATCAATATAAACAGACGGCAAATATTCACCCGTCTGACTTAGAGAATTACCTTTAAGTACTAATCCAGACATCCGCTACCCCCTTCATCATCATCGTTACTTACGGCATCGCAAATTTCAATATCATCAGAGACTGAACCATAAATATCGTAATAAGTTGTATCTTCTTGTTCCATTCCGCAATCAAAGTCTAAATCAACGTAATAGGATTCTTTGTTAAATTGTAATGCGCCCCGACATGCAATATCTTCGTTAGCCATACCATCTGTTAAAACATCAAAATAGTATTCTACACTCCCTGTTATTGATGAAGCAGCAGAATCGTCTACTGCTGCTGCGACGTGTGAAACTAAAAATCCATTTTCTATTTGAGGTGCGGTCTTCCGAAAGTATTTTTTGAGTAATGCCGTAGGTGTCAAATCGGAACCCACCTCAAAAACTTCAATATCAAAATTCGTGGTCAACAATAAAGTATTCAATTCTTCAACATAAAAAACAGGATCATCTCTTTGTAAAATTATCATTCTACCATCAATAAAGGCGGGTGTTTTTTGCGATATCGTGCGTATTGATTTGGGATTATATTCGGCTTCAGCTTCAACCGTAGTTAATCGATAGTTAGCATCTATATTGAGTTGTGGAATTAATGATTGGTGACTTGGATTATTCAATGTAGAAGAAGTAATGGTACTTTGCAAAGCTACTATTTTCCATGCAGGTGCATAATCAGCTTTTCCGTCAAGGCGTGCGTCACCTATCATACTTTCATACCGATATATAGATTCTCGTGGACGCTCTTCAAAAGGGGTAGGCTCATTTGTAAACTGATCAAATGTTGCACCAGGAAAATTAGCTATTGATGCCGAAACACCTTCGAATAAAACTTGACTCTCGTGAAAATGTGTATCTCGAATACGTTGGACAACCTTGCTCTGATCCTCTACTGAAGAAGTTGCAGCATAAGATATATCATAAAGAATATTATCATCATAAAATGCATAACTATCGGGCCTAAATTTTCCTATAGCCATAAGATAGTGAGCATAAGGTGTTAGCCTTAGATCATAAACTCGTAATTTTTTATCGATAAAAGTTCCCATCTTTAGTACCCTTTATTTCCCTTAGAACGCCCAGTCTTATTAGCAGAAATATTATTGTTCGTCTTCTTTGAATTAGGCTCTCTGGAATTAGCTTTAGCACTCCTACTGCCTATGTTGGCAGAAGTTTTTGTTTCTTTACCATTGTTTCGAGAAGATATTCCTGCAGGCAATCTTCTATTCATTCGATTCGAAGAAAAACTTTTATTTGTAGTCTGTGTCGGGGTTAAGGCGTGTATATGCTCTGGAACACCATCAACTCCGTATGCTTCCTTACAATTAGGGTAACAATCTGATTGTGCTGATTGAACCACTCCATCGATTACCCGATGTCTATGCTTTACACTCTTATTTTCTGGATGGTATGCATAATCAGTGTATCCATTACCTCCATTGCTCGATTCGATGTTATAAGCATGCGTGTGCCCTTGAACATCAGAAGAAACACCAGTTAACATCGTTGTCGTCTTGTTATCTTCACCCATAGAAGCCGCCGACTCATCTTCTTTATATAGCACCGAGACATCAAATTTAACTGTCTCTACAAATGATAAATAATCATAAGGCCAGTTTGCCTCAACTGGATAAGTGGGTGTTGTTTTTTCGTTATCATCGAAAAGATTTTTACTTCCTGCTGCGGATCCAACTTGCGGAGCTATCATATCAGTATAGGTTTCCGTTGCTCGCTGCTTAACTTTAAAGACCATCCAGCGCATATTTTCCTGTAATACGTCTTCAGAAGCCAAAAGTTCGTTGTCATCTAAAGAATATGCCACACTACTCACAGCTTTCGTCATTTTTTTGTAATCACGAGGGGCGATATTTTGCCAGATGTAACTAAGATCATCTTGGTCTAATTCATACTCAAATTCAAAAAAGTACATAGCCACTGGATCAATCGTAGGATCGTTAATAAAATCAAACATGGGCGGCAATACATATCTTTGCATCTTTTGTACCATCAATCTCACTGATTCTCCCGAAGCATTTAAAGAGTCGCCGCGTATACTTCCAATCTGATCTGTCATAGCAGCATCGATCTTCTCTTTATCAACACTAAAGAATTTTTTCAAAGTACGATTTCTATACTTCTCCTGAGAGGAATTCTGCAGGGTGTCTTCATTAGAGTCCACAACATAGGGAACTGCTACAATAGCTTCTCGTATGGTTTGCGATTCGGCTATTTCGCCCAAACGCGCTCGTCGGTTTTCTGGCTTAAATCTAACAACATCAGTAAAAGGCTTCATTTTACGATGCATTGCTGCACCATTCTGAACATTGAATCCATTATAAACACTAGAAGTATTAACGACCATATAATGATTTTTCAACCAGTTAGGGGGAATATCACCAATTTCTATAAAAATTCCTTTGTCGGGAGTTTCTGGAATCACACCAAATTGGTGCCACATCCCACGAGGAACAGAGGACGAAGCGAATGTTGGAAGTTCAAGATTGCCATCTGCATTGGTAATTGGATGTATTCCAGTATTATTAAAATTAAGCATGGGAGTTTCAAACTTAGGCTGAATAACCCATTTTTTACCAACTGTTTTATTAACACTTTTAGTCTGATTGCCGAACTTATCTTCTTCCGCCTCAAGGACCCTTTCTACGCCCCCCAAGAGGAAGCTGGCACTTATCTGCATAGCATTGGCATTGACGTTTTCACCATCATATGGCATAGCCCCCACACCAGGAATATTACCCTTAAATGTCGGCAAAAGCTGTGTCCCCGACATATTCAAAGTACCGATACCAGCGGACGCCGAAACTCCTGGGTCAGCCCGCCAATAGATCATTTTTGTTTCGGAAAGAATCCTTTCTAAATCATATGCTACGCTGGCCGACGGTGTAAAGATAAAGTCAACCCACGCCTCACCATTGTAATAGGGAGGTGTAAAGGCCCAGTTACACCCGATCAAAGAATCGGATGGGTAAGACAACGAAGCAGTAATTCCTGCGGCGGTTGCTGGTGGGCTTATTGGGCGCCCAGCAATGGGAGGACCAAATGCTGTTGGGCGTGAGTACATTGTAAAGTTCTCATAAAAATTGGCTGTATCATGCTGTCGCGGATCTTGAGGAATTGGGAAAGTTCCTTTACCAAACGTTGGACTAGATGAAGAGAAATATCTCCGCGCACCAAATCGACTATAGGCAGTATTATCACCCGATGAACCTGACTCATTTTGATAAGTCCTAGGGCCAGTCGTGCTACGCTTAAGCACTAGTCGTGATGCATATGTACTCCCTGCTTCAAACCTCAAATCGTCAGTCACCATTTCAGATTCTAGTCTAGTATATTGCCCGTCTTTAAGGAAGAAGGCACCGACTTGTGCAGCCCAGTTAGAAGCCATAGATGTGTATATGTCGTCATTTTGTTTACCAACAAAAGACGCTGTAAGTCCTGTTATTGAGCAAGATGGGTGCGGTTCCATATCAACAAATTCGAGACCGCCCAAGTAAGCTTCGGGTGTTATAATTGATTCAAATGGTACTCGATAGTCCCAAAAAACTCCACCCTCGTATCCTACCGTATCTCCCGATGCCCCTACCGAACTAGTAGCGAGGATCATCCAAGCTACATCAGCGGCTGATGATAATGTGTTACCAAAATGTGTTTTTAAAACCTTGTTACTATCAGAGATAATAGGATAGTCTACTGCAATTCCACTTTTAATTGAGTTAAAAAGGACACCTGGGGCACATAGCGATTGTAAGAGTGGTCGTATAGCTCCATCTTCAGCCTCAATAGTATTGTTATTAAACATTGCTAAAAATGAATTTGAGTATGAGCGAGAAAGTTGGCTAGTTAGATCTATAGTACGTTGTGCTGGATAAAACCCTTTATATGGGTTAAACCTGATCGTGCCGCTACACACCAATTTAATTTCTTTGGGTCTAAGTTTTGATAATTCATGGATATTAGTAAATCGACCCATAAACTCTGAATTTGAATAATCTTTATAAAATGATGATTGGGAACTGTTTTTATCTGTACCTACGATCTCAAACCAATCAAATTTATTATTAGCACGAGTGCCCAACTTTTTAAGTTCTTCAAGGTGTTCACTAATTCTAAACTCGGGTACAATAGCATAATCTTTAGCTACTGTTCTCAAATCTTCTTTATAATCTTCATATGTTGAGAACCATGGCTGCGATGGATGTGATTCAAAAGATACAGTAGAACCCGTTTTTGCAACAATTCCTGCTTGCGTGTCAGCTTGCCATGCAGCTTCGCCTGCCAAAGTGTCTATATCAGCACTATATAATGTGATGCCCGCAGAACCTGTCTCGGGAATCGGCATACCAGAAGGCGATACCACTGTTCTAGATTGTGGAAGTGTGTGTTTTCTAGCGTATAGAGCACTAGGCACCAAACTCGGGGCACGATATAGTGCATTAGTAGCCTGGGTTCCACTCAACACATGATAGTATGCGTTTTGGAGTTCTCCGGCTCTATTTTGCCCTCGTAAATAAAATTTACTAGGCAAATTAACAGCGGGGATTCCAGTGCGCGTGGTGAAGTCGCGTGGCTCATCTAATGGCCAAGAACTTTGTGAAACCGATAATCCCCAAGAATTTTGCTTAATTGTTTCACTTCCAAGCAAATAACGATCTTCTAGTGTATTTCTCCAAAAGCGATTATCATAATCTATTCTTTCGGATGATGATGAAAGAAATTCATTTAACGCCGACGGGAAGAGCATCTCTGTATACAATATCCAATTTAAATTATATTCTTCAGATAAATTTGCTATGGCCATAAGCTGTTCGGGTGTTGTCGATTTAGGCAATGAGGTTTGCATCGCGTTATTAAGCTGAAGATCACTAAAATATATAAAATTGTTATTATAGGTTCCGCACACTGTAACATCAGTCTGCTCATTAATGGTCATGTTCAGGCTAACTGGGCGGCCACGCATAGATACTGGCTTAATAGTATAGCGCTCTAATGGCTGTCGATCTCGCTTGAGAGTTATAACTGACTCATCGCGATGCCGTCGCAAGACTTTCTCTGTATAGCTATCTGCCAGTGGCGCATTGCGAGTTTTAAATGCAGAACGACGCTTAGTCATCAAAAGATTAAAGTAGTCTGCATTATTGGGAGTGATACTATAAACGTCTAACAATGTCGTGTTATAATATGTAGTGGCAAGCGTTGTCAAAGCTTTGCCTAAAGTGTTGTCATCAAAGTCATCAGCAGGATCAGTAACGTAATAATTCAAATCAACCGCTGGCTGTGTAATTGGATTACTTGTTCCAACATCACTTTGGGTAATAAAATTAAAATATGCCTCCCATCCATTAGCAGAGCTTGAATACATTCCGGCAGTATCGCCGCCAACTGGAGCATATCCATAATATCTTAAATTCGAATCATTTCCAATGGCACCCGTAATCCAGGCATATTGCCGATCAGCACGAGGTATTGTATGCTGAACCCAATAATTGTCATATTGGGATGCTGTCAGATAAACTCCTGGTTCTGTCTCGATTAAACGGCGACGTGGGTTTCGATTAATTTTATTGAATGACGGAGCTTGCGTATAAGAAGCGCCAGGATCTGTAACTAACAAAGCGCTTCTGCCAAAACGACCAGCATGCTGTGTCAAATTCATTCGCAACCCAAAATCTCTATCATTTATGTCTACAACTCGGATCCCAGGAGTACCTATACCAACTGGCTCAGAAACAGTGCCAGACATATTTTGGAAAGGTCTTATAACTGATAAATACCTGTAATTCAATGCATTATACGGGGAAAATTCACCAGAACGAATGTCACAATATCCTTGATTGGAGGTTTCAATACTTGGGCATGCGGAGAATCTTCCTTTTATAATTGATCTACCAGTGGAGCCGCTCCTTAAATAACCAATAGAATAATCTGGTGTGAACACGAAATGACCCTCTTCGGCACGTCGATTGCTCAAAATAGTTCTACCCTGTGTAGGGGAAAGATTAAGTTCAGTTATTTGCACTGGCAAGGATACTTGTTCATTAAATTCAATAAATTGTCGCGGATTAGAATAGGCTCCGACACTGTGTATCACTTGATAATTGCGACTGTAATTACCCAACGGAGAAGACAAGGATTGAGAAATATTTCTAATATTCACTGGACGTTTAGCAGTCATACCTCTGTAGTATACTGCCTTTTGAGCACCTGTCATGGGGTACGGGTTGGCGCCTTCCTCATTTGCTTCGGGATAGGGATAATCAGCCCCAACCATTCCAATGGCCCCCGATACACCATCAATAGTGGTACAAGTTCCCAACAAAATTTTCCAAGCTTCTGGGCGTGTCAAATATGTGTCCGTACCGGTATTAAGCGCGATATGTCGTGATTGTAAACCTCCAACATTATGTTCTGTAAACGGACCTTGCATCGGCCTTTCCATGTTCGGCCCATATCCGTCAACATGAAGATTAACAATTTCTAAACTAGAACTTGCGCGGTCACATATCTGCTTGTT
>CEUO01086823.1_pt1 | contig 22897 bp, 23 predicted proteins | sample 531391 | NCBI WGS metagenome assembly CEUO01 (sample SAMEA2622799, study PRJEB7988) | marine metagenome | isolation source: saline water (ENVO:00002010), including
AGGTGCTCCTCAACAAGAAGGTGCTCCCCCTGAAGAAGTTCAAGAAGCTGCACAAATGGAAGAGCAAGTCTCTCCCGAAGGTGTAGAGGAAGAAGCTGCCGTAGAAGAGCAAACATCCCCGGAAGAAGCAGCACAAGTTGCGCCTGAAGAAGCTCCAAAAAGTAAAAAAGAGCAAATACAGGAAATTTTAAATTCCCTTCCCCCTGAGATGTTGGTTAATAATACCAAGAACGTTGACGAGGAATAGCTATGAAATACCGTTCGTACGAAAAGTCTATTAATGCAAAGAAAAAGGACCTTGACGAAGAGGGCGAAAATGCTCCTGTTGAAGGTGAGGATCTGGCTAAGAATCGTAAACACGGGTACGCCGAACCACCCCTTATGTCTAATGTAAGGGCGTTTAATAAGTCCTTATTTAAGTCTGTTTCTCTTTCAAAGGCAGTAGTGGGAGAAAGATTACCTACTGGCCCAGCGAATATCTACTCTAAGAAGAATCGTGAGAGGTTGATTGAGGGAGCTAAAGAGGGAGCTAAAGCAGCGTGGGGGGCGCTAAAGAACATTCCCAATATCTTTAGGGACAGGAAGAAGGACGACGATCAGCTTCCCCCGCCCCCGAAAAGGTCCAAGGGTTCCAGCCCTTGGAAGAAGCCCCGGAGTAAAAAAAGTCCATATTATTTACCGCATAATATACCTGGGGCTCCTGATACTTATGAAGGTATGGAACGTCAGCGGAAACCTTCTTCTCCAAAGTCCACCTCAGGATCTGGGGTAACTAAGTTAGAGTCTGGTGGGTTTAAAGCTCCAGGCATTGATAAGACTTTTGCAACAGAAAAGGATGCGATTAATGCAATTAAAGAAGCAAAACCAGAGCGCATTTATAAGCCTTTAAAATTTGATGAAGAGAAGCATGGTCGGCCCACCCCAAGAATCGTGCCTGCACCTGTGAGTAAGTCCTTATTTAAGTCTTCTTACGGCTCAAAAGTAGGATCTCCATGCGATCTAGGCGGTTCTAAAGGGAAAAAGGCTCCAGAATGGGAAGAAGGTAACGTCTCCCATGAAAAGCCTCGCGAAGAAAATGGGCAATACACGCCTCCCGGATGGTCCGCTAAAGGCGAAGACGACGAGGATAAGAAGAAGAAAAAGGACGTAAAGAAGTCTATTACGGAACTTCGTTACGGTGCTCAACCTCTTCATGGGTTTGATTTACACAAGTCTTGTGCTGTGTGTGGGCGACTTTCAAAGTCTGCCGGTGAAAAAGGTCATGAAGGACACAGCGGATGCTGTGAAGATTGTAAGAAATCTATGAATTCCATGCGATGGCACGAGTCGCATCTCGCGTAGGAGAATTAACGTGGCAAAAGATAAAGCTAGAACTAAAGTTCCTTTAAATTCTCCTATGAGTAAAGATAGGAACCCCTCGTGGCGTAAAGACCAGTACTTAGACTCTAAGTACAAGGCTCCAGAAGCTGTGTGGCAACCCGCTAATCCTATTTTCCGCAGGTACGCTAACGGTATGCTTGATTATGAGTATGCATGTGGAAAGATTTTTGACGCACTAGGGGTGGTTCAAGATCACGGATACCTTAGTGAGTTTGAAAAAGCTGCACTAAGCATCATTGTTCCAGGCATTGAGAACATTGGAGTGCCACCTAATGCCGTGGCTATGACAAAAGTTCGCCTTGCCCCAGAAGAAATAATGAAGCTTCGCATTATTGTCGCTCAAAAACAGAAAGACATTAAGAATTACCGTACAGGATGGTAAGAAATGCCCAAGGGCCTCTACATATTAGACGACGTGTTCAAAGGAATACGTGTTGCAGGGGGTACTCCTTTTTTTAGCGGAGCTAAAGGCAAAGCTAAAGGGGAGTTTGGAGGTCTTTATGTAGGCGGCTCGAAGGGAAAAACTTCGTACGGCCCTAAAGGCGGCCACATTAAAAAGATAAGTCCTACTACTGGAAAACCTATCTACTATAAGAAGTATGAAGGGAAACGTTCAGTAAAAGTAGCCACGCCCACTGAGGGCGGAGGACCTCCTGAAGGCTACTCCACTTATGAAGCACATCCAGAACACGTTATTGGGAGAACTGGTAACGGGCATGATATTCACGCGTTCTCTGGTATTAATAATACGAAGCATTATAAGTGGGATGATCACCGGGACGCTAGCCACGCCCACTTTACTCTTGCACAACACTTAATGAATGTGCTTCGAGATAGGGCAGGGGGCGGAAAAGATCTGTCGAAACTTCAAGGTTTGATAGACGCACACTCTAAATTTGCCCAACACCACCGCAAGGAGTCTATTAAGGACTTGCTTCACGGTAAGCAAAAATCACGATCAGAAGAAGATTTAAGTCTTCGTAGAGACCCCAAAGGTGGTAAATGAACGTAGATTTTGAAATTAATACCGTCAATATTTTGACAGGAGCGCTCAGAAAATCTCTTTCTGAACAAGACGATCCTGCAATGATTGCTATTAAATTATCTTTAATTAAAAGCGACGTACAAAATATTAACGATGTAGAGAGATTGTTTAACAGGTTTTCAGTAGATGACTAATAACCACCTTACAGACCAGCAAATACAGGAGCATTTAGATACGTTGTCTAAGTCTAAATCTCTAGAAAGCTACTGTAATAACTGCGGAGACTGCTGTAGCCCCAGTGTATTGGTTAAAAGTACTAGAACTTCTCCTTTTAAAGTACTAGTTAAAGATTTAAAGTGTAAGTTCAGTAAGTCTGTTAACGGAGACAATACGTGTACCGTGTATAATGAGAGATTCAATAAGGCTCCCTGGTGTTTAGACCTTAAGGGTATGATTAAGGGTGGAGTAGCCCCGCTACATTGCCCTTATGTAGAGACCTTGAAGGGTTATAGCCCTACGTTAGAGTTAAATGACCCTCAATATAAGACTGTATTACCTCTTCTTAAGAAAGCAGTCTCGGAGGGAGATGTTTCTCCTTTTGCCTCGTTAGACATTAAGACATTTTTAGGAGATTAAGATGAGTTACTGGGATGCATCGTGTGACTTTCTTATTAAGAGTTTAGAAGATCTTAATAAAGCGAAACCTAAGCGGTCTAGTAAAACGCAATCTACTCCGGTTGATTCGCCGCAAACTAAGCTGAGTGAGTTTGAGAAGCAAACTCAAAAGTTTAAACCCGCAGATGCGAAAAAAGTTCATATAGGTGTGGAAGATCGTGCGAGGTTAAAAGCGGCCAAGGCCGGAACAACCTTTACACCTAAGCAGGGGGGTTCTGCTGGGAGGACGTTTACGGTCGTACCGTCTAAGTCGAAAGGTACGCCTCCTACTAAAAAAGAACGTATTGAGCTTGGACCACAGCCTCGTAGCTCACCAAATTATCGCCTGCAACCTGCCGGGGAAAAGGCTAGAGAACAGCGTAAGAGCCCTATCATGGATATGGTTATGGAAGGGAGGGATGACTCAGAAAAAGAATCTGTTTGGCCACAGGGTTTTAAATCTGCTGACACCTGGAACAAAAAAGTAAAAAAAGACTGGGACGAGGAAAAATCAAGTATATTGGATCACCTTTGGGGCGGAAGTAAGCAAACACGGAAACCGCCAGCACAGTTTGGTGCATATGCTGACTTTAAAGAAAAAGCTAAAGAGTATCTTGGTAACAAGGCCGATAAATACTATTCGGGCATAAGATCTGGATCTGGTGGTGAAGGTAAATTTGGCGAGCTTACCGCTAAACAGAAAGCGATGATGGCGATCATAAAGCGCATGCCAAAGCATCAGCAAGATAGGATTAGAGATCACCATATAAAGCTAATGACGGGACAAAAGTTGTCTCCGGCAGGAATTCGTACCAGGGTAGCGGCGCAAGTTGGAGCGTTTCAAAACCCAGAAGAGTTGAATAAATATGGTTGGGCGTATTTTAACCCTGATGTAGCTCAAATTATCGCGGTTAATTCTCTCACTGAGGGCGCTAGGAGGGCTTCGTCCGCCATTAAGAATATTGGTAGTGCGGTGGGTGAGATTCTTTTTCAAAAAAATAGCAGTAAAAAACCTCGTCGCTTAAAAGCCTATAAAACTAAAAAGGAATGGGGACCCTCCGGGACCGATTTTGGAGACGACGACTGGAAGCGGTGAAGGAGTAATTAAGATGAGTTTTTGGGACGATTCGTCAGAAATTTTGACTAAAAGTTTAGAACCGATGGTTAAGGCTAAACCTAAACCTAGGAAGCTGTCTGGGTTTGAGCAAAGCACGCTTGACTACAAGGACAAAGACAGCCCATCGGTTCATATGGGAGTAAAGGATCGCGCTCGACTAAAAAGGGTAACACCAACGTTCCCAATTGGCCCCGCAGGTAGCGGTAGTACTTTTACTCCTCAAGAAGGTGGATCTCAAGGCAAGACGCGGGTCGTTACAGACCGAACCCCCGAAAAGGGTAAAATCCCTAGTGCTGAAGACTGGGCAAGACTCGGAAAGAAGGCGGCGGATGCAGCAAGTTTAGGGTTCAAAAAATTAAAACAGGATGTGAAATCTGCGAATCCGCGCAGACTGAAAAAAGAAAGAATTATCAAAAAGGATACGGAAGAGGCTAAAGGCGTTAAACCGATGTCAGGCGCTGCCGAAGTAGTGAATAAAAAGACACGAGAGCAACACGAGAAAGACTCTCCCGGTTTCGGTAGTTTTCTTTTAGCCGCGTATGGGGCCGACGACCCTAAGAGCCCCAGAAGAGAAACTTTGCGTAAATTAAGTAACCTCGATAACGCAAAGTTTCGTAGGAATGTAGCCAAAAAGTTAGAAAACTCTTTAAATAACTTTAAACGGTACCTAACAGGCAAAACTTCCGATGGAATTTTTGGTAAACCGCTTACTAGAGCACAAAAAAAGATAGGTGAGGTGTTTGAAGCGTTGCCTGAAAGTAAGAAAAAGAAAATTGCTGCACTGTACGCCGACAAACCTATGAGTTGGGGTGACTCCCTTACGGATTCCAGTTGGACTAAACCTCTCGGAAAGCTCGGAAATATTGAAAATCTAAGCGAAATGGGTGTCAAAACTCGCGCCAGAGGGGCAGCAGGATTAATTCAGTCAGAAAGAGACATCGGATTGATCCCACTTATGTTCAACCCAGACATGCACGCGTATCTAAACAATAGACCTTCGCCGGAAGGTCGCGCAGTTGCTCCTCTCCCAACAAAAAAGATGCGGAACCAATTTCAGTACTCGCCTAAATCGTTTCCTAAAGGCAAAAGCAGCTTCTCCATTAAAGAGCCTAAAAAGAGTTAAGGATAAATAATGTCAGATGAGACTTTAAATTTTAAATTTTGGATGCCTTTAAGTAAGGCAAAGGCGTCTAAAGATGGAAAAGCGAGGATTATCGAAGGGATTGCCTCTACTCCAGACTTAGATCTTCAAAATGAACGGGTAAACCAGTCCGGTATTAACTTTGATTACTTTATTAATCATGGATATTTTAACTGGGACCATAAATCTGGAGCAGAAAACAAGATTGGAGAACCTTGGGAGGTTAAAGTCACCCCTAAAGGGCTTTACGTTAAAGGTATTATTTACAAAGGTAAAAAAGTTGCCGATGACGTATGGGAACATATTCAGTCTTTAGCTCAAAATCCCGGATCTAAGAGAAAAGTGGGCTTTTCTCTCCAAGGAAAGACAGTACGGCGTAATGGAAACAGCATTTTAAAGTGCTGGCTGCAAGATATTGCCATTACTACTGCCCCAATTAACTACAATACGTACTTAGACGTTGTTAAATCCTTCAGTAAATATGAGTGGGTAAACTCTGAACTAGAGAAGACTCTTTCTGCGGGCTACGGGCACGCAGGAGGCGGCGCACTCGTTCCAGAATCTCTCGACGATAAAGAACGAGATTTAAAATATGGGGATAAAAAAGACGGTAGGAACCCTGGTAATAAAAATAATAAAATTATTACAAAGAAAAGTCTTGCCAATCTCATACAACGTCATTTAGGTTACTCAAAAGATACTTCTGGACAACTTTCAGACGTTATCTTCCGCATGTCAGACATTAGGAGAAAACAGAATGGCTAGTCAAATCACACCGATGCAGCCTGGAAATCATCAGCCGATGGGCGTTGATTGGGCTGGCACCGACGTAGAGAGTGAAGAGAACGCAGAAGACCGCGATAGCATGCCTAACGGCACAGACTATAAGCCGGTTAAAAAGAGTTATCGTCTTTACAAGTCTCTTATCCAAGATGAAGACCTTTTAAAGGCTATGGATGAAGACGAAGAAGAGAAGGAAAAGCACTTTGAAGGTGCTATGAAGGACGATAAAGACCATATCGCTGCTTTAGAGCGAGATGAAGAGGAAGAGAAGCGGGACGAAGAAGACGCCAAAATGCGTAAGTCTTTCTTTGAGGTAGTAGAAGAGAATCCTGTTCTCCTAAAAGGAATTTCTAGCTCACCGTTCTTGTACGAGATGGTCAAATCCATCGGATACTCTTTCCTTAACTTAGAAGACCAGATTGGTACTCAGATGCTGCAAATGGACATGCATCATGACCAGTTTGCTAAGAGTGTCGATGGCGTTTTTGAAAATATGAGCAAAAGCTTAGGTTTCATTAATGACACGGCTGATCAAGTTGATATGCACAAGTCTGTAAGTGCGGATGGAAATGTGCAGTATCTTGAGAAGGGTAACTTCAGCGGTGAGGCCGGTCCTTCTCAAGGACAAGTTCTTCAGGCCCTTGTTAAGGGTGTTGAAGCCGGTCACATTTCGCCCACGGAAGTGATTAAATTTGAAACTACTGGGGCGGTATCTCCGCATATCCAGAAAAGCCTTGGATTATAGGAGAGATTAAGATGTCTGACGGAATGTACGAATCAGAGATTCTAAAGTCGTTAGAGGCTTTAGATGAGATTCTGTCGAAAGCTAATCCTCATGTTCAAAATCTACAACCTGGAAATCATCAGCCTATGGGTGTTGATTGGGCCGGTACAGATGTAGAGAGTGAAGAGGATGAAAGCTACGCTGGTCACATCGCTGAGAATGGAACGGATTACGATCCTCCCAAGAGCGGTGGAAAGAAAAAGAAAAAGATGAGCAAGGCTTTCGAGGAAGCAGAAGAAAAAGAAGAGTTTGAAGAAGACGAAGACGAAGACGAAGACGAGATGGACAAGGGGTATGGCTACGGCAAGTCCAGCGGGATGTCCAAAGGTGTCGAAGTCAGCGAGTTTCTTCACGAGCTTACGAAGTCTGTAGCTATTTACTGCTACGAATTAGAAGGCTTAATTACTAAGTCTTTAAATCAGATTCACGAGGAAAACGGTGCGATGTCGAAAGCTATCGCTGAAAACCTCGTCGCTCTAAACGATATTATCTCTAAATCACAAGATAATATCAATGAATACGCGGAGGGTCCTGCTCGGGGTCCGAAGAGTATGCTCGATATGAGCAAGTCTATTTCTGGTTCGCAAGAGCCGGAGTTGTCCAAGAGTGTTGTTATCGGCGCTCTTATGAAAGGTGTTGAGGCTGGCACGGTTTCTCCTCTTGAGATCATCAAGGTGGAGCAGTTCGGCGTTCAAGCCATTAATCAAGATGTCGTCAAAAGTCTTTTAGCTTAGGAACTAGGGAGAATTTAAATGGTACCTCAAATTAGCTTAGGAGACTACGACGGGCTGAACGGGTTCGGAACATCAACTACGGGAGATGTTAACGAACTGTCTAAGGCACTTAGCGCGGGATATCAGGTCTCTAATCAGACTGGTGGGTCTGCCCTTCGCGTTGAGAGTCTGGAAGCCAGCCTGAAAGTAGTCACATGGTCCAACAAACACATCAAGCTCTGGAAGAAGATTCCGAAGAGCCCAGCGTACTCAACGGTTGAGGAATACAACGTCCTTAGCCAGTACGGTGCAGCCGGAGCCTTTGGCTTCACGCGAGAGGGAGAGCTTCCTGGTACTCAGGACAGCACTTACACTCGTATGACTGCACTGGTGAAGTTCATTGGAACGACTCGTTCTGTGACTCACCCAGCTACGTTGGTTAATCCGGCACACGGAGATGTTATCGCTCTGGAGAACCAGAACGGTATCCTTTGGATGTTGGAGCGTGTTGAGGATTCACTCTTCCACGGTAACTCTGGTCTTGCCTTTGATGGTGAAGCAGAGCAGTGGGATGGTCTGGATGCTCTCATCAATAACGCTAACGTTATTGACCTTGAGGGACAGCCTCTTCAAGAAGCTGACATCGAAGAAGCCTCTAACTTGGTCATTGAAAACTACGGTTACCCCACGGACATGTTCCTTGGTACCCGTGCGATGAGTGACCTCGTCAAGACCTTCTACCCCCGCGAGCGCGTGAATATGCCTGCTCCTTCGGAAGGTAAGGTTGGTCTGTCGGTTACCTCGATGGCTACGCAAGCTGGAACGATTGAGTTCAACCCTGACGTCTTTATTCGTCAAGGTAAGCAGCCTCCTGCGGCTGCTACGAGCGCTAACGCTCCTGCTACTCCGGCGGCTATTGTTAACGGTGGTGCTGCTGGTACTGCAAGCTGGGCGAAGTCGCTTGGTGCTGCTGCTGGTGGATTTTCCTACGCAGTGACTGCATGTAACCGGTTTGGTGAGTCCGCTCCCGTTCTTTCGGCAACATACAATGTTGGCGCTGGATCGACGACGGCTAACGGTATTCAGGTTACTAACGCTGCTGCGATTGGTGCAAATCCTCCTGAGTTCTTTATCATCTACCGTACGCGGAACATTGGTTCCGGTGGTGCAGCACCTGCGGACCTTTCTCAGTACAGTGAGATTGCTCGCGTGCGTTGTACCAACCAGGGCGCTGGTGTGATGGGTGTTCAAGCTCAAGACCTCAACGCTACTATGCCCTTCACGGAAACGGCTTACTTGGGAGAGCTTACCCCTTCGGTGCTCACCTTCCGTCAGCTTGCTCCTCTGATGCGTATGGATCTCGCGGTTCTGGCTCCTGCCTACCGTTGGATGATTATGCTCTACGGTACGCCTATCCTGTTTGCTCCGCGCAAGTGGGTCCGGTTGACCAATATTGGTCGCCTTAGCTAGTGCGGCCTGAAGGGACCGAGTCTGAAGATTTAAACTGGCCTCAGGAAGAGAAAACTCAACCTGGGGTCAGTCTTCAACTCCCCCTTCCTCATCCCCCTCTTATGGAGCCGGATTTAAACGTAGATAAAGAAAACGACGACAAAGAAGTTGTCATAGTTTTGGAGATCTAGAGATGCCAGTTTGTACACAAGATCAATTAGATCGAATTGCTGCTAAAAGGGCAGCAAGGGCCGCTAAGAAGAGTAAGCCAGCATCTAAGTCAGATCCCGCTCCAAAAGCTCCTGCTAAAAAGGCAGTAGCTCCCAAATCCGAAAAGCCCGCGCCTAAACCGGTTGAGGCTTCTAGTAAAAAGCCTGCTGCAAAGAAGGCTTCACCCTCTGCCGATAAAAAGTCTAAGAAGTAGGAGATTCAAAAATGGCTTGCAAGTCAAAGACATTCATTAACGATACGGGCTCGAATGTAGTTGCGGAAATCACTTCGCAGCTTAACACGGCCCTCAGTGCGACCCCCCTTCAGGTTTTACGCCAACCTACTGCTGATGCTGGTACGGGTGCTGCTGATGTTATCTCAGCCGCCGATGGAGCGAACATTTCTGGTGTCCTGTTTATGGCTCCCGAAGATTGTTTTGTGACGAGCATTAAGTTTGGTGGGCTGGGCTCTGTTGCATTAAACGCAAGTACGCCTGCTCAGACGCTGGTTATTGTTCTTCGTGTTCCTGCGGCTTGGACGGACGGCGGCGGTGCTGCTGCCGATCAACTTTTCCGCGCATCAGGTATCCACGGTAATAATGTTGGTGTTGCTCTTGGTGCCGCCGGTACGTACGAAGTAGTGTGCGCTACTACTGGTGATGCTTTGACTGCTGCTGCGGGATTTGATGGCAACCAGGTTGGCGAACTAGTTGGACTTACCGCGACTGGTGGTGCTGCTGGTATCCTTTCTGCGGACATTGCTGGAACTATGGTGGCTCAAGCTGCTGCTAACTCCGCCGCTGTTTCTATCCCCTCTACCGGGTTTGCTATGAACGCGGGTGACTCCTTGGTGTGGATGTTCCACAACAAAACGGGTGCTGCACAAGTGTGCGTCGGCGCTGTTGGTTACCGCCCTGTTAAAGACGAGTTGGCTTTGAGCCCTGCTCAGGTGGTTACACCGTTCTCTGAAAAGCCTCGCTAAATCCCATTCTTACATAGATCTCTGCATAAACCCCCCTTACGGCACCCCACACTCTCTGCTCGTAAGGGGGGTTTTATATTTTTATTTTAAAAAAAGGTTGAAAATAGATAACAGCGACACTATTTTCATGCCAACCGTACTGGTTGAACAGTCACTTTTTACTTTAGGGGAAAACAAAGAATGGGATTTGCAGAACGAAATACTATGGCGGGACGGACATCTTCTGTTTCGTTCCCAGACGCGATTAAACGAGCGTCTTCGGATACCGCTACTCAATTTACAATTCAAATTACTGATGCTAATGGATCTCCAAACGATCCAGATAGCGCCGTACTATACGTACGTGTAACAAACGCTACAGGGACAGGCCAAGACAACCTTCTCTACTCGGATTCTGGGCTGTCGTCGGTGTTGTCTGCAAGCTCAGACAGTACCTTTGCTACAGCATCCAAGTGGAAACAGGTAAGTACCTCTAACGGTGCAGCTACTATTTACCACAAAACCGGTACAGGGTCTTCGCTTGAAGGTATTTACCACCTAGAGTACGGTTGGTTCGAGAACAGCGAAGCCCTTTCTGCTTCAAAAATGTTCCGAATCATCGACCTTGCTGATCTCGATGATTTAAGCACTAACGTCGGTAGTGACTCTGACGGTTCTAGTGCAAGCGGCTCTGTCCACGGTAAGCTTAAAGACGTTAAGTCGGCAATCTCCAGCATGACTGTTCCTACTGCTGCTCAAAATGCTGACGCAGTTTGGGACGAAGCCATCAGTGGACATACCGGATCAGGATCTACTGGTGCGGCTCTCGGAGACATACTTGCTGATACCGCAGCTATGCAACCCATTATTGCTGCTCTCCCCGACAGTGGTGCTCTTACTAGCCTAGCTACTGCAACAGCACTTGCTACCGTTGATAGCAATGTCGATGATATCGAAGCTGCGATCGGTGCTCTTGGAGATGCGGCCTCTGCTGACTACGCTACCACCCGTACTGCAATGGCTATGATCCGAAAGCTCGGTGCTGATATCGCTACAGCAGATGCTGTAGTTGATGGCATTCAATCCGACCTTTCTAACGGTACTGACGGTCTCGGAGCCCTCAAGACTCTGATCGACACTGTGGATACCGTTGTAGATGGCATCCAAACTGACCTCTCTAACGGTACTGACGGTCTCGGAGCCCTTAAGACTCTGATCGATACTGTAGATACGGTAGCAGACGCTATTCTAGTAGATACCGGAACTACACTACCTGCTACCCTCGGTAGTCCAGCCGGTGCCAGCATGTCAGCCGATATTGCTGCTATCAAATCTGATACCGCTGCTGCGGTAGCAGACCTGGCTAATGGTACTGATGGTCTTAGTGCTCTTAAAGCGCTGATTGATATTGTTGATGGTAACGTTGACGATATTGAGGCCGCAGTTGGTGCGCTTGGTGATGCAGCTTCTGCTGACTACGGTACTAGTCGTACTGCAATGGCTATGCTCCGCAAACTCGGTGCTGATGTCGCTGTTGTCGATGGTGTAGCAGATGCTATCTTGGTCGATACCGGTACTACGTTGCCGGCTACTCTCGGTAGCCCTGCTGGCGCTAGTATGTCGGCTGATATTGCAGCCATTAAATCTGATACCGCTGCTGCGGTAGCAGACCTGGCTAACGGTACTGATGGTCTTGGAGCACTCAAGACTCTGATTGATACCGTAGACACGGTCGTAGATGGTATCCAAACTGATCTTTCCAACGGTACTGACGGATTAGGCGCTCTTAAAACGCTTATCGATACTGTAGATACTGTGGCAGATGCCATCTTGGTTGACACAGGTACTACGTTGCCTGCAACTCTCGGTAGCCCTGCGGGTGCCAGCATGTCTGCGGACATTGCGGCTATTAAGGTCGATACTGCTGCTGCGGTAGCAGACCTGGCTAACGGTACTGACGGTCTTGGTGCTCTTAAGACGTTAATCGACAATGTTCAGACTGCTGTTAACGCTGTTCAGAACAACACTCGATTTGTTGCTGCGGTTCCTGGAAAACTTAACCGCCCTGCGTCGGGTTCGGAAGCTGTAGCAATTGCATGCTACCTTTACGACGAAGCCGGTAACATGGAAGATCCAGACAGTAATGAACTGTTTGTTAAGATCTCCCAGATGGACGGGACAGCACTTGCAGGACGTTACTTTAGTGACTCTGGACTTTCGTCGGCTATTTCGGCTTCCGGTTCCGGTACTTTTAGTGGGTACTACCCGCTTACTAGGGTTTCCGCAGGTAAGTATGCATTCTTCTACAAGAATGATACGGGCCACGACGAGGAAAACCTTGGTGTTGAGTTTGGTTGGGTAGAAGGATCGACGGCCCGCTACCAGGGTCGTGCAATGCAGATTAGTGATGCTGCCGACCTTGATACCATCAAGTCTACAGTAGACGGTATCCAAACTGACCTCTCCAACGGTACTGATGGTCTTGGCGCTCTCAAGACTCTGATTGATACCGTAGATACGGTAGCAGATGCTATCTTGGTCGATACCGGAACTACACTACCGGCTACTCTCGGTAGCCCTGCTGGCGCTAGTATATCGGCTGACATCGCAGCTATCAAATCTGATACTGCGGCTGCGGTAGCTGATTTAGCTAACGGTACTGACGGATTAGGCGCTCTTAAAACGCTTATTGACACGGTCGATACTGTAGTTGACGGTATTCAAACCGACCTCTCTAACGGTACCGATGGTCTTGGAGCACTCAAGACGCTTATCGATACTGTAGATACGGTAGCGGATGCCATCTTGGTTGATACCGGTACTACGTTGCCGGCAACTCTTGGTAGCCCTGCTGGCGCTAGTATGTCAGCCGATATTGCAGCTATCAAATCCGACACTGCTGCGGCGGTTGCGGACTTAGCTAACGGTACTGATGGTCTTAGCGCTCTTAAGGCTTTAATTGATGTTGTTGACGGAAATGTCGATGATATCGAAGCTGCAATCGGTGCTCTTGGAGATGCTGCTTCTGCTGACTATGCTACCACCCGCACTGCAATGGCTATGCTCCGAAAACTCGGCGCTGATGTTGCTGTTGTTGACAGTGTGGCAGATGCTGTCTTGGTCGATACTGGAACTACACTACCTGCAACTCTCGGTAGTCCAGCCGGTGCCAGCATGTCTGCGGACATTGCAGCCATTAAATCTGATACCGCAGCAGCAGTAGCTGATTTAGCTAACGGTACTGATGGTCTCGGAGCCCTCAAGACTCTGATTGATACCGTAGATACTGTTGTAGACGGTATTCAGACTGATTTGTCTAACGGTACTGACGGCCTTGGTGCTCTTAAGACTCTGATTGATACTGCGGACGCTGCAATTGATGCTGTTGGTGTAGACCTCGGCAACTTTAGCGGTGGAACCAACCTTCAATCTGCTCTGGCAGTAATTGGTAGTGGCTTTGATGACCGAAACGTCAGCATGGCTGTTTCCTCGTTGGTCGGTGACAAGCACCTGTTTAAGGTTGCAAGCAATAGCTTCTCCGGTGGTGCTGGAACGTTTGTTCTGACTCGAATCGGAGCAGGGTACCCCTCACCAAGTGCGTCGGATGATGTATACATCGGCGGAGCTTTCCGAGTTCTTGCAGGCGGTGTTGTTGGTCGCGATGTTGCGGTTACTGACTACACGGGCAGTAGTGGCTCTGTAGCTTACGCAGGTGCTACGCTGACAGATGACGATGTCGTTGTCTTCATGCCGCAGTTTTCTAATGTCGGTCAATCTGATGATGCAGCAGCGTCGAGTGCGTCTGATGCAGGTAAGAGTGTTTTTGCTCGACTCCGCTACATTGCAGAACTGGTTTCTACTCAGAAGGCTATTCAGCGCGGTACGTTTAAGAAGTACCTTAAGCGTTCGACTGCTGGTGTTCTTAGCAACGATCCTACGGACGGTGCTGAGTCGGCATCTAGCACTTCTACGGCGGCTGCATACGAAGCTCTTGATGTTGTTACGATTTCCTTTGACGAGGGGTCGGACGCTTCTATCGAAGATGTCTTCGCAGTCTTCAAGTGGAAGCACCAGGGCACCAATGGTGGTGGCGGTGGTAGTATTACTACTCGCTGGTACGTCTCTGGACTATCCAGTGCTCCTAGTGCAGGAGACGCGATTAGTGGTGTAAGTGACGCTGTTGCAGTGTCGGGTGAGTTCGCAGGAACTACGACGGCGGCTACAAGCAGTGTTAGTGGTTTGTTGAACAACAACGCTCTTAGCGCGTTTTCAAATGGTAAGATCCACCTCATCCTTGCAGGAAAAGCCGGTACTGCCGGAGATACCTGCACTGGGTGGATTTACAACTCCTCCAGCGTAGAGGTTACTTACGAAGTATAATACTTCTACGTAAGTAGTGAACTAAGCCCCCACTCCTAGAATTTCTAAGGGTGGGGGTTTTTTCTTTTATAGCGAATAGTTAATCTGGTGTAGAGTGTTGGTGAAAATAAGCCTTCTTTTTTAAGAATGTGCTCTCGTGTAAAGGGTCCGATTTTTATGAGACTCGTTGGAATAAGGAAAATTAGGAATGTTAAACACTGTAAAACCAGTACACATCAACTTGAGCCTAGACTCCACAGCGGGTGCTGGAGACACTTCAGGTATTTATACCTACGAAACTGTTCCTGATACTACAGTGGCCCTTAAAGTAACCGTACCGGGGATGGGAGCGGGACCAAATCCTTCTGTAGGATCTAAATCTACGTGGCGAAAAGCTACTTGGATTTGGCTTCGTAATATGGACGTAGCTCACGATATTGCGATTAGTTTTGATAACGGTAACAATTTTGTCACTATTCAAAACGCAATTGCTGCTTCAAATAGTTATGATACGTTTTCTGCGAGCTTAATGTTTAGGCATTTTTATGTAAAAGCTCTTACAGGTACCGCACTTGTTCAATGCATCGTTGGTATTAATCAGAGCTAGCTAAGGGGTAGGGGCTGTGAGTGATGAAGATTCAAACGATCCTCCGAGTGACACTATGATGAGTAAGATTCAAACATACTGGCCAATTTTTGTAGCTGTTGTAGTAGCTGTGGTGTGGGTAACTTCGACTGTTGTGTCGGCGTCTCTTTCTGTAGCTAGTGTCAAATCGGATGTAGAGATCAACCGACGAGACATTGCAAAAGGTGACGAGAAAGTTGAGAACCACCAAAAAACAGTACGTAAAGTTAACAATCGGTTAATTACTGTAGAAACAGACATTAAACATATTCGGGTACAGCAGAAGCAGAACCACGAAGACATTAAGTCTGAGCTAAGGATTCTCCGACAAGACATTAAAAAAATGTCTAACTAGGAGGATCTAATGGCAGTTACACCACAAGTATTTACTACAATTCAGATTCCGGTAAACCAGTGGCGCTGGCTTCCGGTTACTTGTGTAAGCGATGCTGGCGTTGCTCAAATCGATATAGTTTCAAGTGCTGCCAAAGTGTCGTTTATTCGATACGGAGAAATTTCTCCTACGGTATACAATAATGCCGCAGGTTTTGAGAACGATAATTCTGTAATAGTAGCGGCTACGACGTTACCTATTGGTACGACAACAATTAAGCTATTAGACACAAGCAAGTTTCCTCCAGACAATGGTTATATTCACTTAGATCCTGGTAACGCCAACGACGAGAAACTTCAATACTCGTACAATAACGTATCTACAGGGGAACTAACTATTTCCCCTACGACTAAAGTTCACGCTCCAGGAGAGATGGTAGGGCGTGTTGATTGGGTACAAGTTGATAAAGTTAACGCCCCCGGAAGTTACTTATTATTACTCCCTCCGACTATTCTTAATAAGGTTGATCTGTTTACGTATATCGTAACAAATATTGGCGGTGGTAACGCATTTCAGCCGTATTACAATACGATTGATATCATAGGGAGCCTTGATCCGGTTTCGATGACGACCCCGTCGTTAGCTACTTGTAAGCTATACGGGTTTGTTGTTGACTTAACAGGTTCTCCGATAGCTAACACGGGAGTTTCTGTAAAATTGTTAGCTGTTCCTTCTACTATGAGTAACGCTGGATTGTACGACAATATTGTGTCTGCTAAAACAGATGCTAATGGTTACTTTGAGATAAGCGTCCTTCAACAGGCCACGGTAGATATTGTGATTGCAGATATTGGTTATCGTCGCACAGTTACGGTTCCCAGTACTACGTTAGCTAAACTGTTCGAGCTTTCATAATGGCGATTACTTCGGTCACATCTATTGCTGTAAACCATGACGAGTACAGCAGGTTTGAGCAAGACAGGGCGGTGATCGAAGCTGTCGTATTTGTAAGTGGTACAGTTAGTGCGACTGCTTCAGAAAACACGTTAACTTTTGAAATTCGTAAGGCTCGAAGAAACAGGGACGTAGTTGTTTATACCTTAGATGTAAACGCTGCTACGTATTTTGGTTTAGGGGCTGCCGCTAATTTTGACGCCAACGCTCCTTTGTACGTTAATTTAGATACTCGTCTAGCGGTATCGTCTCCTTCACTAATCAGCCTTATTCGTCGCGGTGAGTATTTTGTTAAAGTTTACCGAAGTGACGACACTTCTCCTTTTACTGCTGCTACTACCAAGGATTCTTCTGACTTTTGGATTAACCCAGTAACTGTACACCGTATGAAGAAGGATTGGTGTTTTGGGATTGATTTCCAGTCTTCAGATCTTAGAAACTGGCGGTTTGATCCTCGTCAGATTACTGGCGTATCGATTCAAGAGGTTAGCAGAAACCACAAACTATCTTTTTTTCCTCTTAATTACACAGTAGACCCTGCCGGTAATAAGTTCCTTTCTTGGAGTGACGGTAGCCTTATTCCGATAAGTACTGCGTATAGCGAGTACATGTTACCTTCGGGTGGCCCGAGTTCGGAATACATCGTAGTAAAGGTAGACCATAATAGGCTGCCTACTTCTACTAAGCAGGAAGAGTTATTTATTGAAGAGATGACTCTTTCAGACACCACTATCCGAAGGTATTTAAGTGATTCAATTGATCACATAGAGAACACTTTAGTTCAGGTGTACATTGAGCCTACGTCTATTGTTACGGATGTAGACCCGTCCGAGCTTACATACAGTGGCAGTGGTGGTGCACTGGTCATTAACAGTGACTACGATTTTATTAAATCTCCTATTTCGTTCTTCCCTCGAAGGCCTGGACAATGGATTGATATCCAGTTTCCTTTTCCTAGTCTTCTTTCTGTAGATCAACTTTACGGAGCGGTAGCTAATACCCGCGTAGTCCACATCAATCCAGAGTGGATTGAGGTCTCAGAAAAGTCTGGGTACACACAGTTAGTACCCTTCAACACCGAACTAGCTTTTGATTTTATCGGACTTATTTGGGTTGAGGCGTTACGAAGCGCAACACCTATTCCTAATTTCTGGCACTACAATCTTATAGCAGGCCTTAGGGATTGTCCGGGAGATATCTTAGAGTTGATAGGGAAGCATGCTGCTATTCCTATCCTTACCGCAGCCGGTGCCGCGTTCCGAGGAGGATATTCTAGTCAGTCTATTTCTCGTGACGGTGTGTCAGAGAGTGTTTCTTACACCTCGTCTGCTATTTACGGCATTTATAGTGCTAGTATTGAAGATTATAGAAACTGGATTCGCGAGCATTTACCGGCTATCAAGAATAGGTACCGTGGACCACAGATGATAGTGATGTAATGTCAGACAAGAAGAAAAACATCGCCAGGAGATTAAACCAGCAAACTGGTCTGGGGGTGACTTGGTCTGACAATTTTCGGATGCAAGACGGTCTCATTGCTAACCGAGGCCAAGTAGTAGTCCATGAAATTGGACTTTCTTGTACTTGCCGGTCTGGAAACTGGGGGGAAGATGTTGTTGGGGGAAGTGGTAAGTTTTCGTGTAGCAATTGTGAAAACGGTATCCTCTATCGTAAACCTCTTCAGATTATGGGTCTTATTTCCAGTATTTCTTCAAATCGTCAGTTGATTGAAACTGGATTCATTAACCCAGGAGATTGCGTACTTTCCGTTTCTCCTAATTTGAAGAACCCGCCGTCTGACTTTGATAAGATTACGTTTACGTGGCCTGAGAATGTCGGTGACGGACAAGTTATTATTCGCGGAGAATCCATAGACGCAATGCTTGGTTTGAAAGAGAACGAAGATTTTCTTCATTACCAAGGCGCAGAGGCTATTTACTGTGAAGACGAGAACGGTAAAGAGTATCATGAGAACGTGGATTTTTACTTTAAAGAGAAGAAAATAGTTTGGACTAACCCTCCGGCTTTAAGAACTCGATATACGATTAAGTATAAAGCGTATTTAGAGTGGTTAGTTTATGATTCTCCGATGTCCCGTCGCGACCAAGATCGAGATTTAGGTTTTAGAGTTGTCCTTCGTAAGAAGCACCTTGTGAATCTGAGAGATTCAGTGGACGATAGTCCTCTGGACAAAGCTCAGTTTAGGTCAAGAGTGAGGGCGTAGATGTCTACTAAAACTACAGATCTATTTACTAGGCGACAGGTTAAAGATTACGCAGTCGTAGACTATAAAAAGTTTAAGGCTCAGACAGACGTTCGTATGTTGGCTCTGGCTGCGGCAGCTTTGGTTAAGTGGGTAGATCACGCTAAAGCTACTTTCAGCGCGTCTACCAGTGCTCGTTACTTAGAAGCGTTGTATTGGGAGCCTGATAATCCCGAACGGATTGTGCTAGGCATTAAACCCGGTACGTTTGGAGCCCTTTTAGAATATGGTCTTGGAGAAAGAGACCTTCGAAGTGTCTTTTTGAAAAAGGCCAAGATTTCTAAAGACGGGCACCTGTACCGGCGCATACCTGTCGGTAAAATTCCACGTCCTGCTAGTACACAACCGTTTATTGCCAGCGTTGATGGAATTAGATCTGCTGTCAGTAAGATGGAACCACAAGTAGCTAAGTTCGTTATCCAAGGACAGATGTCTCGTTTTGGAAAAGCCAACGTGACGGCGCACAACACTCAACAAAGAGGCGCGTTCTTACCTACAGGGGAACAGCAGTTCAGGGTCATCTCGTCTAATAAGGACGTTAAACGACGAGAACGACTAGGCAAACCAAGTGACTCTTGGAAACATCCAGGCATTAGAGCAGCACTTATAGGAAATCAAGTTTCCTCGTGGATGGATCTCAATCGCGAGTCGTTTACACAAGACATGTTCCAAGGGGACGCAGGCATCACTTCATGATTATACCTGAAATAATCATACAACGTGTTCTAGTAAATGGAATACGACGGATACGTAATATTCCGTGGAAGTCTGATCAACTCTTTAAAAGTGTTCCTCAGAGCTTTGCACGACAGTTCTATGAGCTTGTATCTAAAACGCCTATCGACGTTACGATCAATTACCCCAGAGAAGATAGCCAGTTTCCGTGCATAGCTATCCTTCTTCGAGCAGAAGAAGAAACCGACATGTTCCTGGGAGACCTTTTGTCGGCAGGGTACGACAACACAGACAGCTTGTTTGGGTCCGAAGGCTTCTTCTACTCTAAAGGAGAAACGTCAAAGACCGAAACCTACGGCCTGACCGGAATGCTAGGAGACGGTAACGTCTTTGAAGATACGCCTAAACTCTTTGATAAAGACGTACAAACGTACAAAGAGATTAGAGGCTCTGGGCAGTCTTGTAGCTATCTCCTACAAGTAATGACGGACGATCAAGACTTTACGATTTTCCTGTATCACATGATCCGATACATCATCCTTGCAGGAATACCTACGTTTACCGCTAACGGTATGCATCAAATGCGACTCAGCGGTACTGACTTTCTCCCACAAGCCTCACAACAACCTAATTTCATATTTATGCGGGGTATAAATATGAACTTCTTGTACTTTGCGGATTACTTCCTCAAAGAAGGCGACCCCGAACTTGAAGCCGTTGCTAAAGCGTTTGTTATCAATATCGGAGACGCAAGAGGAGATAGCCCGGATATGCTAGCGCAGGTTCAAAAACCCGCCATAACAGCAGTATCTATCTCTACGGGAACGTTAAGCAGTACCGTAAACAATATAATTGTCTCCGGTATAAATTTTCAAAATGGATTAAGTATCGAGTTTATAAAAACTGAACCAGGATCTACGTTCTACATTAAAGGTAGTGATGTAGGACTTGTGGCCTCTAACATAAACGTAGGAAGTACAGAACATAGCATCGAGTTTATACCTACGTTAGCCGGAACAGCTACCTCTACAACAAAAGACTTTGTTGCAAACTCCTCAGACACCGTACCCACAAATCTGCTTGCAGGAATGTTCTTAGAAGTTATCGGACCCACGTCCCATACAGCATATGGTGAAAAACGTAGGATTATTAATTTTACATCGGGTACAGGCGGCTCTATAACAGTGGTTAATGAGTTTTCTGCCTCCCTCTCAGGGGCTAAAGTTCAAGTAATTACTCAAAGTGCAGTAGGTCCTGCGGCTACAAGCGTAACCTACGTAGACGGTTTGGCGGTCACAAAACAATTTACTTTCGATTTAACAATAGGTGCAGAAGTAGATACTGGAGTATGGGATATTAAAATTACCAATCCGGATTTAATCTCAACTACCTTAACTAAATCGTTTACTATTACTTAAATAAAGTATTAATGTTATACCCGAAATCGCGGTGGATTTAGATGGCTACTAAGAAAACTTCAAAACCTGTTGAAAAAAAGGCACCTAGCGCCCCTAAAAAGAAAGAAGAGGTCGCAGGTCCGCCAGTGGCATTGGTGCACGATCCTGCGCTAGATGCCCAAACATATTTGATGAGTATTGGTACACGGCCTCAAAGGCTGGCACCTATGGTAGCCTGGGCAAAAGGCAAAGGCTTATCTGTAGCAACCTTTTCCCAGTGGGAAGAGTTGTTCAAGACTTTTTAGGAGAGCGTAAGTGGCAAAGTTTATTACATTTAATGGGGTCACGCTCTACCATCCTGGTGGATTAACTAAAGTTGATGCTACCGGAATGGCGCAGGTTGCTGCGGGGGCTAGTGGAATCGTAGGCGTTATCGGGGAAGCAGATTACGGACAGCCGCATACGGCAGATAGTCCGAAAGTCTACACCTTTACCGACCCGGACGCGGCTTCTGCACTGTTCAAAAGTGGACCTCTTGCTGATGCAATCGATTTCCTTTTTAATCCGTCAAACGATACGCGTATCCCTGGCGGTACTCAGCAATTAGTTGCTATTAAGAGTAACGCAGATACGCAAGCTACGACGGGCTCTAACACTGCCGATGCCGTTGGAAACCAAGTCGGGAACGCAGTATCTTTGACGTTCACTTCTGTGGTGTACGGTAAGTTTGCTAGCGCTATCTCTGTTAAAGTGGCCCGAAACGAGGCGAACACAGATACATTAGACGTTACCGTAACAGATGGAAACACTGCGACTACAGAGACGTTTACTCAAATTTGTGGCAAACCTCTCCTAGACGTTCAATACGCTCCTAGTACACCCGTTCAAGTTGGACTTGAACACACTACTGATGCTGGTGCCGGTAGTGCCAACGAGTTAAAGTTTAGTACTTTTCCTGGAGCTATTACTGCTTCAGATGAAGGTCGTTACGTACAAATTACGGCATCCACGACCCAAACACACTTAGTTGGGCAGGTACGTCGTATCCGAGACAGCGGGGTTAATGTAGGAGCAAAGACTATTACTCTTGCAGGGGACTTTTGTAATGCTGACGGTAGTGCGTCTGCTAACCCTGCAACAGGAACCTCGTTTAGAATCATCCGAGAAGCTATCGGACCTTTCTTTGTAAAGTCCTATAACGGAACTACTAAGAAAATAACTGTAGAAGGTAATGCAGATGACCAACCTGCGGGTTGGACTACCGGAGAGTCGCTTTTCTGGGCTGCGACGGCAGATGTGGCTTTATATGCAAGTGCGCGAAATGGTCCTTGCTACATTCACATCGTGTCTGGGACGGGCGCGGGCCAGATTCGCCGGATCGATGCTGCCCCTACATCGGATGCTGCTACCCGTACTACGACGTTTGCTTTAATTAACGGGTTTGCTACTAGTCCCGACAGTAGTTCCAAGTTTGTGTTTATTAACGCCGTACCTAAAAACACAGCAGGTACAGCGGATGCTCCTACTGCTACCGGCGGCAACGCTATGGGTGAGGGCGCGTTTGGTGTTATTGGCGGTGCGACAGGGATTTCTACATCTTTAACGCTGCAAGTACGCCCAGGTTTTGGGGAGCCGGCTGCTCATGGAGGAGCAACTGTTACTAAAAATAACGCAGGCCCTGCGCGTGCAGCCGATTGGACGTGTACGTTAAATGCTGAACTGAACGTACAGTCTTTAGTTACGGCAATTAACAACGGTAACACGCTTACGTCACCCTCGATTACTAAAGGGTCAGACTGTACAACAGGTGCATGGAAAGCTCGGGTAGGACTGGGCCGCGCAGGTACGTTACCTACCAGCAGGTTTGATTTTACGGCCAAAGCTAATGGAGCTTATACGTCAGCCGCAGGTGCTGCTGACGGGGTTGATTGTCTTTGTGACTTCAGCACAGACTCTCCTGCGGGTAAAGAGAATGGAGATTTTGGTGCAACACCTCACCGGTACCACCGATTTACCGACAATCTCACGTTGTTAATCGATACACTCAATGCACAGAGTGCGTTAGTGACGGCAGTGCGAGGACCTAGAGGAACAGGCGCTGCTCCTGCTGGGGG
>CEUO01004782.1_pt1 | contig 22890 bp, 57 predicted proteins | sample 531391 | NCBI WGS metagenome assembly CEUO01 (sample SAMEA2622799, study PRJEB7988) | marine metagenome | isolation source: saline water (ENVO:00002010), including
TATTCCATCTAGAAACGGAGTTGAGTGGAAAGATGATTTAAAATGGGTGACTAAGTTAGATAGAATACTAAGTGATGATGAGTTGCCAGAAAATCAACAGAAACTAACTACCAATGAAAAGAAAATGTGTAATATGTTGTATAGGTTTTATCGTGATTGATTTTTCTAAAGCTGATTCATTTGAATATCCGTATCCACACTTAGTAATAGATAATTGTTTTGACGAAGACATTTATAAAAAACTATCAAGTGAATTTCCAGATAAAATTTATAGTAGACAAGAGATGGGTGGAAGAACAAAAATGGCACTAAACCATCCTAATTATAAGAGTTGGATAAGTAGTGCTCCAACTTGGAGAGAGTTCTACAAACTGATGACTGGTTCTGATATCTTCTATACTTTTATGAACTACTATCAGGACTATTTAGAATATTGGAAGAGTAATGTGTCTATCGATAGTGAGGTTGGAAAGGATTGTTATTTAGATATGGATTGGTCTATTTCTGATGATGGGTATAAGAGAGAGATTCACAGAGATATGCCAAAAAGAATTATGGGATTTTTGATGTTTTTTAGTGATAAAAATTGGGATGGTGGAGACTTTGTAATCCACTCATCAGATAATATGATAGAACTGCCAAGACAAATTTGGGATAAAGAAATACCAATACACGATATAATAGAGGCAAAAGAGAATAGGGCAATTTTCTTTTTATCTACACCAGACTCATACCATTCAGTTACAGAACAATCAAACACCAAATCAAAGAGAAAGTTTATTTATGGTGCTTATTCAATGAATAATAATGGCACAGCTTTTAGTAGGAGAACAAAATGAAGTTGACTAAGGAACAACAAAAAGAGTTAGAGCAAATTGCAGCTGAAATAGAGGCTGAGGCTTATCAAATGAAATTGGACTATGAAAATACACCATCGGAGATGAGTGGTAGTGTTGTAGTCGTACATCAAGAATCAGAATTCTTGAAGGAAGAAGAAGAGTAAATGATTAGAGTTTTACGAGATGAAGAAAAAATAAATTATATTATTATAGGAATTATAATAGGTGTTATGATAGGTTATGTTATAGGACTGGTTATGTCGGATACTGCATGGCTGAATATGTAGAAGCTAACAGATTATCTGTTAGAGAAATTCCTAGAATGTTAGCAAAGGAAATGATTGTTGCCAATCACTATTCCAAACAGTGGACAAAGTGTTCTGTTGCTTTGGGGCTATATTATACTACAGATAATGAACACGCATTTTTTGAAGGTAATGAAGAGAAACTAATTGGTACGATTTGTTATGGAGACCCAATAGGTAGACACTCAGGTGCTTCAATAGCAGCTTCTATAGAAAGAAAATCAGTATATGAATTAGTTAGATTATTTGTACACGATGGTTATGGTAGTAATGCAGAGTCTTTTCTAATCGGAGAGAGTTTCAGGTGGCTAAAGAAATACAGACCAAAGATAAAAGCCCTTATATCATATTCAGACCCAATGAGAGGTCATGTCGGTACTGTATATCAGGCAACCAACTGGTTGTATCAAGGAGATAATCTAAGGTGGACAGAGAGTTGGTTATATAAGTTTGAAGAGGATGGTAAGTGGCAACACGGAAGAACCATCTTTCCATACTATGGTACAAACGACATAGAAAAAATGAAAGATTTAGTTGAGAAAGATTTTTGGATAAAAAGAGAGATGAGAAAACATAGATATGTTTACTTGTTAGGTAATAAGAGTGAGAAGAGAATGGCTATGAAGACTATGAAACATCCACTGTTACCATATCCAAAGGAAAGAAATATAACAGAATCAGAAGTGGTTCAAGTAAAAGTAAGGAGTAAATAATGGACTGGTTTATCAGTACAATGGCTTGGTTTGCAGATAATATGGGGACAATAGGATGGGTATGGCTAGGCATACTTATTGGAGTTGTCGCTGGAGTAGTGGCATCATCATTTGGTGCGGCTAGTAAGATTGCTGATTTGGAGACTGAATTATATCAGAGTAGAGCAATAAGAGAAGCTCTCAAAGAAGAGATATTCAGATTAGAGAATCAATCTAAACCAAAACCAAGAAAAAGAAGAAAAAAAGTAGTTCGAGCAAATAAAATTGATGTAGGCGAATAGTTATTGTTATGAACGCCGCAGATAGAAAAGAATTCGATATTATACACACTAAGATGGATGATATCAAAAAAGACATAGACGAAATGAAACACGATATGTCTATGGCTCACGGAAGAACAGAGGAATCTCTAAAGTTTCTGAAAGAGAACCTATTCAATCCGCATGAGGGACTTTGGGCTGAGACAAAAGACAACACAAGGTACCGACAGGATTCACAGAAATGGCGTATGACAATAGGTGCTGGTTTCATAGGGTTATTCTTCAAACAAATCTACGATTTTTTCAACTTATAAATAAATTCAAGAAATAATTCAAAAAAGTCCTTGACTTTTAGCCTTTTTATTTGTAGCTTTAGCTGTAAATAAAAGGGAAATAATGATTTCAAAATTCAAAACACCAAAAGCAATCGCAAGTAAGAAGAAGATTGATAAAGCTCTTTCTGCGCTTGGTAAATCAATTGGGATGGATACACCATTCTTTGCTGCTCTTACCTTTGACGATAAGTCTGGAACATACAAAGTATGTCCGTGTTGTGGTGGAGATAGTATAATAAAAGATTTTATATAAATAAAAAGGAGTCGTATAAATGACATATGTATTTGAAACAACAATAGCTGATAGGAATGTAGTAGTAGAGTATGTACATTCTTCCGTAAATTATCTACTCAAAATAGTAGATATGACTGTGGATGGCGAATTCCATAGGTTGAATTGGATGAGTAAAGAAGGACAAGCTAACTTGATGGATGAGTTAGAGAGGGATTACTTAGATAACCATTCTAAATGGATGAACAAAATAAGTAAATGAGAAGATGGTCTAGAATAGTGATGTTGTCACTGGTTATATTTACAGATAATGCCAGTATATCACTCACTAAATACAACAAGAAAAAAATAGGAAAATCAAGAAATAATCCTTGTTTATTAGCAAATTCTTTCGTAGCTTTAGGTGTAAGATAAAGGGAAAATATGAGAGATTTATTTGATAAAGAGTTTGTAAAAGAAATGGATGATTTCTTTGATTATATAGATTATGAGGTTTTAGGTAAACCGAAACCTAAAGAACCTAAAGTCGATGTAGATAAAAAAATTGAATCGCTGAGAAAGAAATTTCCTGGCCACATAGTAGTAGGAGGAAACTAATGAGTTTAGTAAATTTAGATAGTGTTGGTTGTGTCATTGATAAAAGTGGCGTGACTTATCCAATGTTAGTTGATGGTGGTTTTGATGAAGATGGTGCTTGTCATATTGATGACATAGAGAATGAAGAGTTTTTTGATGCTCTTAGTAATGAGGATATAGATATCATAGAAGATATATTAGGTAATCCAACGGATACTCTATTGGATGATACCGAAGCAGATTACTTGGAAATGAAAGCGGAGTTACATTATGGAATATAATAAAGCAGTAGATAACTTACTTGTTGGTATTGGAGATAGTTATGCTAATTGGGGTTGGGGAAAATTAGGACCAAATACAGATAGAGTCAATGAATTTAGAAATGGTTTGAAAGTAAAGTCTGGTAGGAAATTCGATAAGGTTATTGAAAAAAATAGAGTTTGGGGTTTTATCGCTAAAGACGATGGAGTTCACAAAGGAATACCACATAAGAAAGGTGATGTATTCAAAGCAGCTGGATGGAGAGCTCCGGCAAAGTGGGCTAGGGGTTCTATATTCACAGATGATAAGTTCTACACTTGGACTGGTCCTAACTACCTAATATAATGTTAGAGACAATGATAATAATGTTGGTGGCATATATACCATTTATGATATTACTATTTTATTTAGATGAAAAAGATTTGATGTAATGTGAGTGTAGATATACATAAAGAATGCTCAACAAATTGTTGGGGACAAAAAGGTTATGATGGCAGTTGTTGTACTATAGAGAATAGGGACTATATAATTGGTTCTATTGATGAAGAGAGCCAGAAAAGATTATTGATGAATAATAAACATCTAAGTTGGAATGATATGTTTATTACATATGAAGAGGGACGAAAGATGTACCCAAATAAACCTATATGGCAAGATAAGACTTGGTATCCTGCTATGAGATTACAGAATGACGAAAGAAATAGTTGTATATTTTATAAGAATAAATCTTGTTCGGTATATGATATAAGACCTACTGTATGTAAAGAATTCTTTTGTGATCATTTGAAAGAACTAAAAGCTAAGGAGTCAGAGAATGGCTAAAACAAAAATAGATGCGAAACTACAAGCAATTATTGATATGAATAAAGATGTCGGTGAGCTTGATGGTGTAAAAGAAAAACCTAATGTGGAACTGATGGAAGATGACTATATGGGATACTTGATGGGAGACGATGGAAGGATGACGAAGTTTTCTAACGACTTGTCGGAGTGGGATGATGTCGAAGATGGGGATTGGGTGTTGGATTAGAGACGCAGCTCGATGAATACGTGTATCGCTTGTAATTACTAACACCATATCAAAAGGTAAAATCTCATACGAGATTTCACCAACCATTGTACTCAAGCGTAAATCACCATTCGGACAGGCTTCCCCAAGTTGGGAAAAATCTTTCCGTGTGGTGATATTTATATACAATGAGAAATGCCATTATCACAGCTATAATGGTTACACTATTCAATTATATCATACTTGAAGAAAGCATTCATCTCTCAATTCTTCGAGGATACTCAATGGGAATCTTCTTTTACTTATATAGGCTATGGTGGAAAAATACTTAATAATCTAATCAATTTCTAACAATAAATCCTAAATATTTCAGCGGTTACATTATATATAATATTAGGGAGTGGATTGGTTTTACAATGCTCCCATAAGTTAGAAAAAACATAAGTGCTTGAGTGAAGTAACACATAGTAGTGAAGCGACTAACAAAGTTACTCATACGAGTTAGGAGAATAAACTTGTTACTAAATATATTGTTATCGACTAATCTATTATTGGGAGTAACCAAAGTACCCGAAATCATCAACGATTTTGATTTGTCTCGTGACGAGGTCATTGAGAAGACCAATATGCGAGGGGATGTGGTGGTCGAGTTTCTAATAGATAAAATGGGTAAAGTAGGTAAAATAAATGTAGTAGATACATTCGATTTACGACTAAACCCAGCAATAGAAGACGCTGTTAGGAGAATGAAATTTTCACCTGCTCTTCAGAATGGTAAGCCAGTGCCCGTAAGGTATAAACTTCCTATAGTAGTTCGATAGATTCAGAAAAGTTTGTAGTTTTTTTGAAGTAGAGAAGGCTTCCTAATTGGAAGCCTTTTTTATTTTATCTTGTTATATTTATGTGTATGGATAAGATAGATATGATAGATAAGAAACTAACTCACCTAAAGAGAGTAATCTCATCTCCTGATAAGTATAATGCTAATCTTTCTTCTAAGGATAGAGTAGAGAGTATGGAAAGCCTGATAGATGAACTAAAGGAAGATATAAAAGAACTTAGTTCAAGGATGGATGGCCAGAAGTATTTGATAACTAATTTGATTGGAAGAGTAGATAGTTTAGAGGGAAAGTAACCCAGCAAAAAAAGATATAGCGTTCCTGACGGAAATAGATACTTTCCTGTCCACAGGGTAAAGGTTTATTGATATACTCTAATTGACACTATGTCAAGGGTATTCTACTGAAATTTGACACCTACCACTATTTATTATCAACACTATGAGTCTGGAATATAGTGTGTGTATGTCATTATGACAGCAAATTATTTCCAGGCTTTTTGATATGAAAACTATGACAAAATGTCAGGAGGTGACGAAATGCCAAAGAATATTAGTAAAGATAGGATGCTTTGGGCTATAAATGAAACTACTTCGATGCGTCAAGCGGCTGTACTATTAGATATGGCGTATAATACTTTTAAAAAGTACGCAAAGATGTATGATATATGGAATCCTAACACACAAGGCCCAAGAGGTAAATCAGGACTTCCACGAGGATTTAAACCGCCAGAAATTGCTGATATACTCAGCGGAAAGAATCCTGACTACTCTACAGCCAAACTTCAGTATCGATTAGTACGCGAGGGTTATCTGGAAGAGTGTTGTAGTAACTGTGGTTATGATGAGTATCGTCCCTCTGATATGAGTAAGCCATTACAATTAGACTATCTGGATGACGACAGCACTAACAAGGACTTCAGTAACTTACGCTTACTATGTTATAATTGCTACTATTTACTAAAACTAAACCGAAATGAACCAGCCGTACCAAGTAATGTAGAGAACTTCACCAAAGCAGTAAATGATTTATTTTCCGCTGAGTAGGTAATCCAAGCTATATACACCAGATATCAAGATTGTTACCTGGAATTTACTAAAGAATCGCCATATGAGTCAAGGACTTTCGCGATAAAAATGAATAAAAAGATCAAATAAACTAGAAATAATCCTTGTTTTTCTGCTTTTTCTTTCGTAGCTTTAGGTGTTGGTTGAGTCGATTACTTATAAAATTAGATAACCGACAAACTGGTGAAGGGCGTTGAGAGAGACTAATCACCTCTTGAGTCTAATGGAGTTCTGAGATTGAAAGGGCTGATTACCTAAGTAGATTGTTTGAGGGGCTGTGGGGTTCGAATCCCCACCATCGGTCAATGATATGACAAAATGACATAGTAGGTAAAATTCAAGCGGTACGCTTGATAAAATTTATTTTGCTAAAGTAGAGAGATACTTATATACATGAAGAAGAAACTAAATAGAAAAGTATTGGATATGATTGTACAGGAAGCCGAACAGCATATGGTAGATATGTTTATGACAGGTGAGATATCAAAGCTGTTGGCTGAAGATCCAGAACTATTGGAAATGAGCATACCATCCATACTATCGGACAAAGAATACTTCAGAGAGCGTTTTGATATGATAATAGGTGAAGCCTGACAAAGTGACATAATACAAGGCCACCTGAGGCATTTGCTAGTGAATCGGGAGCAGTATGACAAAAAGTCAGACGCTCATACCTGTTTATAAATTCTGGCAGGTTTTTCGCTCTATAGGAATTGACAAAAGATTGGTATCATAATGATAAAAAATAAAAAGCATACATCCAACCCTAAAGAAGTTGCTCGTTTATTTGAGAAGCGTACAGGGGTAAAGTATCAGAATTGGATACAGGCCTTATCTGTTACTCATAGTATGAATAGTAAGAAATTAGCTTGGGCACTCTTACCTAAGTGGATAGCTCTTATTACATTGTTACTCGTTATGATCATATGCGTTAGTTGTTCTACAGCACCCAATGGAGCTTTCAACCATACACCACCATTAGTCAGTATAGATGGTGAGATAGTAGAGGACTGGCCTAATCATAAGCCTATAGATAAATATTTTATAAAGGATGTCCGAGAAGAATTACACGAATATAAGCTACCTGTAATTATGCATTCCCATACCAAGTTGGTTCAGTATTGTAAGAGACATTACAAGTGGGAAGTTATTACAGCATATTGGAATCCGAAGATAGATGATTATGATTATTTAGTAGCAAAACACAGGAGGGAAAAGTGAAGCAATTAGAGTTATTTCCAGACCTATACGAACAACCTTGGATATGTGAAATATGTGAGGAAGATACCAGTAAGGTAGAGTATGATTATATAGGTTCTGGCTACAATCATTTAGGTTGTGAGTTGAAAGTAGAAATGGGTTATGAAGAAGATAAATAATAAATTAGAATATAATACCGAACTTCTAGTAATCACTATGGAAGAGTGTGGCGAAATGATAGAGGCTTGTTCTAAAGCCATCCGTTGTGAAGACTATATAAACAACGACAGGCTTATAGAGGAAGTCGGTGATGTATTATGTATGATAGATATAATGAAAGAAAAAGGCTTGCTAAATGAGAGGGATTTGAATAATCGTATTCAGTTGAAGAAACTCAAATTAGCACAGTGGTCAAACTTAGTGAAATGAGGAATAGAATGTTAGATCAGGTAATAAAGAGTAAGAGAACAGTTACAGTCTCGCACCTATGGTTAGTAGTTATCTGGGTATTAGGTTTTATAGTAGGTATGCTAGTTGGGTAAATCCGTATTACATCTGAATCTATATAGAAAATACTTTGACGAAATCCTAGCTGGTGAAAAGACTATCGAATATAGAGAAGTAACTCCGTATTGGAGTAAGCGGCTCGAAGGAAGAAACTACGATGTTATTCAATTCCGTAATGGATATGCCAAAGTAGCACCTATTATGATTGTTACCTACGAAGGCTTCACGATAAAAGATGGGTACTATTGTTTACCTATCGGTAAAATCTTACACAAGGAAAATGTATAACAAGTTAGGGGAATATCTTTTCAAGCGTATTTGTAAAGACCAAGAGTCGTTTACAACCACCCGTCCCCGCAACACCTACGGACTTTACATCAATTCGAAAGACCTACAAAGGTATGTTTGGGACTACTTCAACATCGGTATAGATGAGGATGGTTTGGTGTGTAGTGATGACCTATATGAGACTCAGATAGATAAACCATTCGATAATTATTGGGACGAAAAAGATCCAGAAATATAGAGAAAGTACTTGACAATTAGCAATATTATTCGTAGCTTCTAATATTATTATGAACAATAAAGAAAAATATAACAAGGAGATAAAGGCTCTCAGAGTCATACTATCCGATGACAGGTACTGGAATAGTGATAAAGAGTTCCACAAAGATCAGACATTCAAATCATTCCTATCAGATATGCATACTGCTATGGTTGGTAACAGAACAGTCACACCTAAAATGAAGGCTGCTATTGATAGGGCAATCAAAAATTATAATAGACGCAGTGAACCAAAGTTTTTAGAGAAGGTAGAAAACATTGTTTTGAAATTGACAAGACTAAGTTATATGGCAAAAGAATGTGGGTACACAAAAGACTATGAGCACGATAGAGTTTCGATTATAGATGGTATGATTAGACAGGCAAATGCTAAGGGTACTCTCAGTAAAAGACAGATGGGATTCTGTAATAATATGTACAAACAATTCAAGAAAAGAATCGAAAAAGTCAAAAATAGTACTTGACTTTTAGCAATATTATTCGTAGCTTTAGGTGTAAATAACAAAGGAAATTTTATGGAATACACAGAAAATCATTATTGGAATTTTGATGAAACAATTTATGCTAGTGGTTATTTGATTGGCGTAGATGAGGTCAATGTACCACCTATTAGAAATATAACACTATTAGCTTTACTCAATGAGTGTGGTTGTTTGACAAATAATGATGGTACGAAATTCCAACAATCAGAGATAGATAAAATCAACAACATAGCTATCGTATGGTACTACAAAGATGAAGAGATTCATATTCATCAGATATACAACCATGATACAGGTGAGGTTTATTGGGATTATGATTCTATACCTGATATGGATTGGACAGACAATGATGATAAGTTAGTAGGTTCTATTCTGATGTATGGCAATTTGGAACAACAAGTAGGAGTCTTATAATGACTAAAGAAAAAATATTAGAACTTTTATTGGAGATGGAGTGCGAGTTAGATGACGCTTACTATTCTCTACCAGATTATAATGCTAACTCTGATTCACAGAGTTATATAGATGGTGCTAGGTGTACTTTATATCATCTAAAGGATGAGATAGAGAAATCTATTATAACGGATAAAAAGTTAGACCCTATAGAAAGGTTCGATGATGACAACGATGGGGAAGATGTTACACTTGAAGAGGTTATGAATACATCACCTACATTAGCTAAAGGATTATAATGACTCTATTAGAAAAAATAATAGATACATTTGATGGGGAGATTATGGTGGATAACGAATGGCGTGTAAATGGTACTAATGGTAAACACTATACAGTAAAATGGGATCCGTATCATAAAAATTACAGTTGTCAATGTAAAGGTTATATTTATAGAAAGAGGTGTAGGCACATTACAGAATTGAGTAATAGTTTTAGGAGAGAGTTTCATGCTAGACACAATTGACCACGTAGCAATACCAGTTTTGAATATCAGAAAGGGTATAAGTTATTATAGAAAAAATTTTAAATGCGAAGTTTTGTACGAAGATAAAAGCTGGGCATTATTACAATTTGAAAACACCAAATTAGCATTAGTATTACCATTTGAACATCCACAGCATTTTGCTGTAATTGATGACGATCTAAATGGTGGAGATGTACATAGAGACGGGAGTCGTTTTACATATGTACACGATGGACAAGGTAATATGGTAGAAAAAATAACATATAAGGATATAGAGGAAAATGAAGAAAAAGAAACTAAAAGTAAATGATACAGTAGAGTTCAAAGCCGCATCACTTAGTACTGGTGTGATACGATGGTTACCAGATGAGGATAGTAAATTATATTCCGTAGAGTTGCCAAGTGGAAACACAATTAGGTGTACTGAACATTATTTCAAAACAGGTTCAAAATGATAGAGATTCAAAAAAATAGTAGAGAGGTTATCAGAGTTAGTGCCTCAGAATATGAGGGACATGACTTTGTTGATCTAAGAGTTTGGTATGATGACAATGGAGAAATGAAACCTACAAAGAAAGGTATATCATTCAATCCATCAAAAGCTAAAGATGTTATAGAAGCAATTTTACAAACAGTAGAGGATAGTAATTGGAAAAACTTTTAGCAAATAAACTTACTCTTGCAATACTTGCTCAGTTGGTTGGTTCGGTTATAGCATTCTTTCAGTTACAAGGTTGGGTAGTATGGAATAAACCTTGGTTACAATCTGTATGGTGGATGTATGCCACAAGTCTTATTATAGCACCATTATTCTTTTGGAGTACCAAATGGTCTTATGAACACTTTGGTGCTTTTTGGAATATGAGATTGGCTGGGTTCGGTATCAGTACGATTGTGTTTGGTATTATGGCTTGGTGGTTGATTGGAGAGATTCCAACAATCAAAACAATAATCAGTTTATTGTTAGCAGTGGCAATTATCCTAATTCAGATTAGTAACTTAGTATGATATGAGTAAAAAAGAAAAATACTCTAGTGCAGGAAAAGGTGACAAGAGTCGCATAACCGACAAAAAGAAATTCGATAAGAATTGGGAAAAGATTTTTAGTAAAAAAACAAAGGAGAAAAAATGACAAGTTTAGAAGGCTGGGGATCATTTATAATACTAATGTTATTAGTATGGTCTACCGATATAGTAGATTGGATTTCAGATAAGATAGAGGAAAGGTTTAAAAAATGATAGCAGAGTATTTTCTGATGGGTGTTATTGCACCATCTTTTTTAAACTTATTACACTTGCTTGTGAATATTTATGTTGTAGTGGCTAGAGGTAATCTGATGAGTTTGGGATTTACAGGTATAAGTTTCATAACTAAAACTATGGGCATGATATTTTTTACTTGGTTGGGTGTATCTATAGTAGGATTAGATTATAGAATATATGTACCAATACTATGTTTCTTTTGGTTCTTCTCTCATTTATGTGAAGCGTTTGTAGTACAGCATTATATGAAAGAAAATGTACCAAAACAATTACAGGAGTTACAAATAAAATGACAAAAAAAGAATGGTTAGAAGAAATGGTTATGTGTGATGAGTGGGGTAGACCACCATCATTAGCAGATGTTCCACTAACAATGATGAAAAGAAAAAATGCGCTCATCAAACAAGGTGGCGATGATAAATCAATTGATAAACTATATAAGGAGACTGTAAATGATAAGTCAGTTCAAAAGTAAAAAAGCTCTGAAGAAGATTCGTATGAAGAAACAAAAGAAGAGAAATATGAATTTACTCAGATCTTTATATGCTTATAGAAATAGCCCAAAAAGAAGAATCAAAGTAGATTTTACTAATATTCCATCTGCTGGTACAATAGCTAGATAATGAAAAAAGATGTAGTGTTTATGACAGCTTTGGTCACTGAAAGATGTGACCCCGACAAGCACATAGAGACTTATACTGAATTTTCAATCAAGTCGTGGAAATGGTGGTGCGATAATAATGATGCTATTTTATTCGTATTCAATCAAAGCACAATAGATACAGATGAGATGATGCCTACTTGGCAGAGGTGGTATGTTTATGATATACTGGAATCTAATAATATAGACTATAATAGAATTCTTTTGATAGATGCTGATATGATGGTAAAGTGGGATTGTCCAAGTATATGGGATCTAGCAGATGGTAATTATGCTGGAGTAAAGGATGACTTGGGTATTGGTTGGACTTACCACAGTATGGTTGGATATAAAGAATTTTTTTCAGATGTGGATTTAGATTGGGAAAGATATATAAACAATGGTATGGTTGTGCTACCAAAGCCAGATGTCATAGGTAAGAATTTTTGTAAAGAGATAATAGACTTTTATGAAGAGAACCAAAAAGAATTGATTTGGAGAGAGAAGAATGATTATAGAGGTACAGACCAAACACCAGTAAACTATATTGCTGAAAGAACATTTGGTATGACTAAAAAGTTTTTACCTAAAAAATTCAATATGAACCACTTACATAAAACAAATATTTTAGATAACTTTATGTATATAGATACTGGATATGTGTGGCATTTCAACGGATTACCCACATCAGATAGATATGATACTATGAAAAAGTGTTGGGATAAAGTAAAGGATAACTATGTATAAAAAAGATTCAGCCTTTCTAATATTTGGAGATCAACTAAATAAGATAATACAATGTTTAGAGATATTATTACAGCGTAATCCAAATCAAGTTTCATTAGTAGAGTTTATTGAAAAATTAGAAAATTTAAAACCATATGAAGAAATGTTAGATGACTTCATTGATTATGATATTAATTTAGAACCAGACTCAATGGAAGCAGATATGGAAGAAATGTTAAATAAATTAGGAATAAGTTTACCCAAAGACAAAGGAGACAAATAATATGTTATTAGGATTAGGAACAACAATTGCAATATTGTTACTAACATTCTGGTTATACAGAGATGATTTCAAGGATTGGTAATGCAGACATTTTTACCATATGAATCATTCGAAGAATCAGCTTCAGTATTGGACTGGAGAAGATTAGGAAAACAAAGAGTAGAGGGTATGCAAATTATCAATGCTATCAATAACCCTAAGAAACAAGGATGGCAAAATCATCCAGCTACTATTATGTGGACGCCATATGTAAATGCTCTCAAACTATATACCAATGTTATTATATTGGAATGGATAAAAAGAGGTTACAATAATAATATGGAATTATATGATTTCAATAATCTAGAAAAACCACACTGGTTAGGTAAAGAGGAATTTCATTCATCACACCGAGCTAACTTACTTAGAAAAGATTATGAGTACTATTCTAAGTTTGGTTGGAAAGAAAATCCAGAAGCACCATATGTATGGCACGACAAAGAGGGATTGTGGTATGAACAAGTTGTTGGAACGGGTAAGAGGCAATATTTCTAATGTTTTATTATGTAATGAAAATAAAATGGTTCTTTGATGATTTATTTAGTATTATAAAACAATTTATATTTTTACAGATGTATAAAAGACATCTAATAAAAAGAATAGAAAAGAATAACTTCGGTAGGAGAGAAGAATGGACTTAGAAACACTAAATTATATTGGATACTGGGAGATTATAGAAATCTCTGTTTATCTTGCAATAATGTATACAGGTAAACAATTCATAGATGAATATTTTAATAAGAGGCTAAAGTGAAATCACCATTACAGGTAATAGAACGAATGGTCAAGGATTATCCAAATGATATGGAACTGGGTGGTAAAGTTAGGTGGTATATCCAATGGTTAAAAGATCTTGAAAGTAAAAACAAGAAAACAAAATATAAAGTTTAGATAAAATTATTTTTGTTCCATATTTATATTTATAAGTGTATACATTTATAAATGGAGAAATCTCTATGAATAGGAAACAATTAGAAGCTATTGTACACGAAGAAGTACAATCTTTCACAGAATCTATGTTGAATGAAAATCCTGCAGTTATTGCAACTGCTGCTAGGATGGCTATTCAAAATAAACAAGGTAAAAAAGTCTCTGTAAATACTGCTCGCCAATCTGGCTATGCTAAAAAAGATCCAGGTGCTCATAAAAAAGCAAAAGGTATCTTTCAGAGAATCAAAGATAAATTTAAAAAGAAAGATAAGCCCAAATCAAAACCACAGTCTAAAGGTGATGCTAGTTTTTATGCTAGACAATATGGTGGTAAGTTGGAGCAAATAATAATTGGTAAATTATTAAATAAGTAATGGCTAATAAAGAGGGAAAGATGGCTAAGTATGATGCTAAAGAAATAGCAGAAGACGCCGTAGCAGTATTCAAAATGATTGATTCTGATATGAATTTACCTGAATGGTTAGAAGCTAAAATTACAAAGTCTGCTGATTATATGAACTCAGTAAAAGATTATCTAACACACCATATGAAAGAAAATAAAAAAGATGACGATGATGAGAAATGGAGTGGCATTGGTTATGATTCATTTGAATCCGTAGACGAATCAGATTTAGGACTTACATATAAAAAAGGTAAAACAGTAAAAGTCAAACATAAAACATCTGGAAAAAGTCTTGTCATTATAGATAAACCAAATGTAAGAAAAGAATATGAAAAGATAGGATATTATGCTGAAGGAACTTGTGGTTATGGTGAAGATGGTAAGATAGGAAATAAGCCAGCAGGTCCAGACTTAATGAAGAAAAAGAGAAAACTTATGAAGGGATATTTGAAAGAAAACAAACTTCAAAAAATTGCACTAGATATTATTAGTGATTTAAATAAAAAGTTTCCTAAGTATAATGCGAAGAAAATATCGGATTTCAATAAAGTTGTAAAGTACTTCAAATCAAAAATGCCTAAAGTATCTAATATCAAACTTGGTCAGATAGCATTAGACTATCACACATACAGAGAGGGCGATATGGGTGTGAAAATTCCAACTATAAAACAAATGGCAAAGACTCTGAAAAAAATTGGTATGAAAACAGAAGCAAAGTTATCTGATAAGGAATTAGTCAAATATGCTTTGTATATAAGAAAGTACAAACCAGGCCTCTGGAAACATATGAAAAAGAATCCAGATATGAAAAAATTAATAAAGAAACATAAGTTAGATGAGAACCTTAGAAAGTGGTTTTCTGATAAGTGGGTGAATATTGGTAAAAAGGATAAGAGTGGCAAACATCCTCCTTGTGGAACAAGTGGTAAGAAGAGAGGGTACGCTAAATGTGTACCAGCATCTAAAGCTGCTGGTATGAGTAAGAAACAAAAGGCTAGTGCTACTCGTAGAAAGAGAGCAGCTCAGAATAAAGCTGGTAGAGGTGGAACAGCATCAACCAGAGGTGGTGGTAAGAAACCAATAAGAGTTTCTACTAAACCAAAGAAATAATGGCTGACTTAGTATTACCAAGAGGAAAATGGAAAGTATTACAGGCCGATGATAAAGATTACAAAAGAGGTCTATTAGTAAAACTATTAGAAGATGGTGGATATAAAATGGCTTATTGGTATAACAAACCAAATAAACCAATGCCAGTTGAAATAATAGTAGATGGTGAAAGTATCACTAAAGATGGTAAAGTAGTAGAGATGAAATTCCACCCAAAGGATTATTATGACAAACAAGAGGAAAGTACAATGAAGTTAGAAGAGTTAGTAGGGAAACCAATTACAGAAGCTCAGTTCGATGAAGCGGCTGGTAAGAAAGATGCGTGCTACCATAAAGTGAAAGCTCGATATGATGTATGGCCATCAGCATATGCTAGTGGTGCCCTTGTAAAATGTCGTAAGGTTGGTGCGAAGAATTGGGGAAACAAATCTAAGAAAGAGGGTTTAGATGATTTGAAAGCATTACCAAAGGACTTAAAGAAAAGTATTAAGAAGAACAGAGAAGAATCCGTAAATGAAGCTGGTATGGAGATGAACAAACTCAAAGATGCTATCAAAATGTTTCAGAAGAAAATTGAGAAACAAGGTAGAGTTACTAATGCTAGAGATGAAGAGCATCTTTCAAACCTAATAAAACTTTATGTGAAGATGGGTGGTAAAGGAATTAAAGAATCCTTTGGTGGAATATTGAGAAATTTAGCAAAACACGCTGCTAAAAAAAGAATGCATCAGGGAATAAAAGCACGACAAAAAGCTGCCGCAAAAAGAAGAAGAGACAAGGGTGGTAGATTTGAGGATATAAATGAAGCCAGAGGAACTTGTTGGGTAGGTTATCAACAAGTAGGTATGAAAAAGAAAAATGGTAAGATGGTGCCTAATTGTGTAAAAGAAGTAATCGAAGTATACTACGAGGAGAACGGTGAAGGACATGGGTATACATTAGAACATACAAAAGACCTATCACTAACAGAAGCAGAATACCAAGGTAGGAAAGTGAAGTTAGGAAAAATTATGCAAGGTGACCAAAAGAAGTTTAAGGTATATGTAAAGAATCCTAAAGGTAATGTTGTAAAAGTAAACTTTGGACAAGGTGGTGATGCTAAAGGTGGAACTATGAGAATCCGTAAATCTAATCCTAAAGCGAGAAAAGCATTTAGAGCCAGACATAATTGTGATAACCCAGGACCTAGACACAAGGCCCGTTACTGGAGCTGTAGAAAATGGTAAAATTAAAAACATTACTCACAGAAAAAAAAGAATTGGGAAGTGCTTATATAGAAAAGATTCGTATGCTTACCCAAAGAAATAATCATACAATGGCAAGATATGAATTAGCTAAATTAGCTGGTAGTAAACAACATATGAAATTTTATCAAGGAATTATAGATATCCAAGATGTTGTAGGACACTTACCGATGGGTCTTTCCAAAGTAAGGAATGATATGGAAAAACCATTTATGAATTTATTGAAAAAGAAATATTCAAATTTTGATATAATTCACGGAGTATTGTAATGATAAAACTAAAGGACTTACTAAAAGAGTGGAACAATACTGATTTCAAAAAATTAGAAAAACGATGGTCTAAACCTGTTCTGAAAAATGAATCAGATGGACTTACAGAGTTTGAAAGAAAGGGTGGTAAGGATACGGAGTCTCTAAATGAAAGAGCTTTTGTAGATACCAATGGTACATTCGAAGTAAAGGGTTTTGGTGGCAATAATGTTTTTATCAAAACAAAAAATTTAGAAATCAACCTATCTTTCAAAGGAGATGATTTGAAGGATGCTTTAAATAAAGGCAAAGGAAAAGGTAAGGTAGTTATGGCTGGAGTAAAGACAAATGATTAAACTAAAAGACTTAGTAAATGAAGCATACATGCATCCACTATATGGAAGTGATAAGGTGCACTTTTTTGTCAAGAAACCATTCAATCTTTATGTCGCTAGTGGTGACAAAGAACCTACTGGACAATGGTCTACTGCTGGACCTGGTGGTAACAAAATGATTTATAGAGATAAAGCTACTATGGTAAGAGCTGAAAAGGGAATGCAGATTAGTAACTTACCAGGTGGAGTATTTCTTATAGATAGAAAAAAGAAACAAGCAGTTAAAATTATTACTAAAAAAGGTGGAACAGGAAAACCATCTAATTTAGAACAAATACCAGAAAGAGGACATCCTAATTATCACGATTATAGTTCTTGGAAAAGATGGTTGAATAAGTAAGAAAAATTGGTTATAAAAAACAAACAAGAGGCATCAAATGGAAAATACTATTCCACAAGCTTTACTTCCTACTAAGAGTAAGTTCGATGGCAAGAAAACTGAAAAGTTAAGAATAGAATATCACGTAATTGATAAGTGTAATTTGAATTGTAAAGGCTGTTCACATTTTTCTAATCTGAAAAGCACTAATAAAGAAATACCAAAAACATACGAAAAGATAAAACACGACTTCGATAAGATTTGGCAAATAACAAATGAGGGTAGTCCTGATTGTATAGAAAAAGTTACTTTGTTAGGTGGTGAACCACTTTTATTTAAAAAACTAATACCTACAATTGATTATGTAAAACATTTATTTCCATATAATTATGGAGAAGGTCCTTTACAACTTGTAACAAACGGTATCTTACTACCAAGAATGAAACCTGAATTTTTTGAGTGCTTGAGAAGAAACAAAGTTGAGGTATGTCTTTCAATTTATCCAACTACCTATACTGGTAAAAAAATAAATCATCAAGAATTATTTCAGATATTGGATAGAGAGATACCTGGTCAATGGTTTTGGTATAGTGCTGGTCCTGAAAGAGATCCAGATGGTTTGGATGATGCTATGGCTAGACAAGAATTTAGTGGCAAATGGTTACACTCACATTATAATCCTGACTATGAAAAATATGCTATAGATTGTCATTGGAGAAAGACTTGTACTCATTTAGTAGATAATAAAATTTATATGTGTCCTATAATTGCATATTGGAAATACTTTGATATGGAGTTTGAGGGACAGCATAATTTTGAGATAAAAGATGAGGACGCAATACATTTGGATAGGATAGAATCATTCGAAGAATTACAAAAAGAGAGAGAAAAAGTTCCACCGTTCTGTGGATATTGTAGAGGCTCTGAAGCATTCTCTGATAAGTGGGGGATAACTGAACGCTCAATAAGTGAATATGTTTACGATGGTGCAATAGGAGAATAGTTATGACAGAGGAACAGAAACATCACTTGACAAGAATGAAAACTCTAAAGGCTTCTCCTTGGATGCCCGAAGATTTGAGAGTAGCAATAAATACTTTTATAAAACAAGCAGTCATAGTTGGTGAATATAGTTTAGATTCAATGCCACCTGAGTATGTAAATAATCTCATAGATGCTCTAACTAAATATCCAGAGTTTGATTATTTGACAAAAGATTTGCTTGAAATTTTAGAAATCGAAATAAAACCCACACTTTAAGAAAGTATATATTATATTTATTACTAAAGGAACACCGAGTTACTAACTAAAACATAAGGAGATATCACTATGGATAAATCCAAGGTAAAGACGGTTACTCAAGTTAAGGCAAATCAGCCGTGTGAAAACAAACGACAAGCTCTCTCTCAAATTAAAAGAATCGATTGGAGATCTTTAGAATTTAGAACACCGAACCAAAAAACATTTTATCATACTATTAGTAGAAATGATGTAACCTTTTCAGTAGGACCTGCTGGATGTGGTAAGACATTTTTAGCTACACATTATGCGCTAAAGAACTTAGCTAAAGGTAAGTATGATAAGATGGTAATTACCAAACCACTGGTAGAGGTTGATGGTGAGAAGATGGGATATTTGCCTGGAGATATCGATGAAAAAACTGCGCCATATATGATGTCATTATATTATAATATGGAACAGATAATTGGTAAACAGAGGTTGGAAGTATTAAAGAAAGCTGGTGCTATACAAGTTATACCATTAGCTTATATGAGAGGACTAACTCTAACAGATAGTATAGTTGTATTAGATGAGGCACAAAATGCCACACCATCACAAATAAAAACTTTCGTAACACGCATAGGACAAGGAAGTAAATATATTGTAAATGGTGATTTGATGCAATCTGATATAAGAAAAGAAAATGGTTTAGAAGATGCTATAAAAAGATTCACTGGAATTAGGAGAGTGGGATTCAGTCGATTTGAATTAGAAGATGTTGTAAGACATCCAATTGTCGCTGAACTGCTATCAAGGTATAAAGATGATTATGATCTAGGTGTACTATCAGCGGAAGAAACTTTATCTATGTGGATAGAAAAACAAGAATATGATGAGCCGTCAACGGTGAATAGGTATTTTTATAACTTAAGGAACTAATATGAAAGTAAATGTTGCAGAAAGAACTCCTCCTGGCGACAGGTGGAAATTAGGAAATGATATTTATGAATCACTAACCGAATGTCTAAATCAGATATTTTTAGAAAGAGGAGTAATGTATTTTGAAGTTGATGCAAAAAATGGAACTATTATTATTGATGATGGTCAAGAAGCTCCAAAGCCGCCTCCAAAAACTTGGGACTTATATGGAGAAAAGAGTGGCTAAAAAGCATAAAATGAGATCTAACGCTGTTTATAACAGTGCTGATAATATGGTGATGGTTAAGACAAATGGGGATGAAATAAATGTCATATGTAATTCAGAAGATCAAATGGATAAGGTAGTAAAAAGAATGACTACTGATACTTGTTTATTGTCTAGCTATGAAGAATGGGATGAGGGAGACGATAAGAAGTGGATACTAACTTTTTCTGTTGTTGGTGATGAGTATCAATTTGTTCCTGAATATAATTAGTCTAATGGTATATTTATAAATGCACAGGTATTTTTAGGAGAAAACAGATGTTAAAGAAAATTATAATAGGCCTATTAATGGTCTCATCTTTGTTTGGTGAAACTGAACTATGGAAGTTTTTTAAATATTCAACTGCTTATGCTAGTTTTAGTTTGAATGCTCCACGATTTCAAGATGATAGGTTTGCAATTGTGGGTGGCTTATCTACAGGAGATTTACAAGTAGAAAGAACTGAAAGAGAATTGAAGCCAGATTTTCAAACTTCATTTGGACTCCGTAAGATTGGTAGATTTCAATACGAACCAAAAAGAGGAGTCAAGAATGCTGGTAAAGGTGGAACTTGGTATGATGGTTCAGAACAATCAGCAAATGAGATGGCAACATTTGGACCTGTAAAAGGTTGGGAGTATTTACTGAAATATTCTCAAGGTCGTCAATGGGGTAATGAGTATGTAAATCAAGAGTATTGGATACGATATATTGGCGAATGGGCTATGGCTAAAGTAGGTTGGACAGAGTTGGGATTAGAAGATATAAATTATGTGCATGGTGATTTAAGATTACATCTTACTCCAGAAGTTATGAACAATAAACTACATTTTTCTGTAGGTGTAAAACATAGACAGCATCCTGTATATGGATTTGATGCTATGATATTGGATACAACTTGGTACAAAGGTTCTTGGTGGGCATTTGCTGAAGATGCATTTGGTATCGATGATAATATGTGGTATGATGAAGATATGTTAGAAGGCTATGATGATGATGGAAATCCTATTTGGAAACATAATGAATTATTAGAATTTGTAAATGGAGAATGGCAACGAGTTGAAGGACCAGGTCCGTTTTGGAATGGACAAGGAGAGTATTGGGGACATGATTGGCTGTGGAGAGATGAGAATGGTAGGATATTTGCATATACAGATAGAGAGTATTTTATTTACCATTTTCCAGGTATGTTAGAAAATTATATGGATGAAAAGAAAAAAGATTTAGGATACCAGAGTGAGACATCCTTAGTGCTTGGTATAGATTTTTATCATTATGGTGATAACTGGTGGGTTCATGGTTGGGGTAATTGGTTGCCTGTTCACTATGGACATTCAGATCATGCTTATCATAATGCAGCTCATTATCAAACTCATTTAGAGGAAGGTAAAGAAGCTAGTGACTTTATGTTTATGGAGCCAATGTGGCATAGTTGGAATGACTATGATGTTGGTGCTATATTAGGAGTAAAGATAAAAGATAATATGGGAGTCTTTACAGAGGGTAGATATCTTTACTATTGGGAAAGACCAGCTTATGATATTAAGTTTGGTATCAACTATCAATTTGTAGGATGGTAAGGAGAAACCAATGTGTAATTGTAAAAATTGTAAATGCGAAAGTAACTGCGGATGTGGTTGCTGTTGCTAATAACTAACGAGTAAACAATAGGAGTTGATGATGAAATCAATACTAACAGGAATACTTTCTTTGATTATATTCTTTGGTGCTGTTCCAACTGCTAACGCTTCAGAAATGAACTTAGCAAATATGGAAGAGGTAAAGAAGAAGAAAAAGAAGAAAGGAAAAAAACTTTCTGAAAAAGGCAAAAAGAAGAAGAAAGGTTTCTTCTCTAAGGTGTTTGGCAGTAAGTAGAAAGGCAAAAAATGAAAAACATATTCAAAATATTACTCACATCTTTTATTCTATTTGGTACAGTTCCTACTTTACAGGCAGACAATTCTGCAGGTATGGAAGAAATCAAAAAGAAGAAAAAGAAAAATAAAGACAAGAAATCCAAAGCCGGTAAAGGTAAAAAAGGTGGATGGGGCAAATGGAAGTCTAAATGGAAGAAGGGTAAGAAAAGTGAATAATCCGATAGCAAAGTTTTATCAATGGCAAGTCGCATCAGGAGCCTTAGATGGATGGACATCATACCATTTAGCTGCAGGTTTGTTTATAGCAAAAGTAGCGCAGTGGTTAGGTGCTTCTGATTTTTGGGCAGTGATGTGGGTTGCCATTATCGGGGTAGCTTGGGAAATCTTTGAAGTGTATGTTGAAGGCATGGAAGAAACTTATGGCACACGAAAGAAGTGGGCTTGGAACACAGCAACAGATTTATTTGTTGAGATAGCTGCGGCGTGGTGGATGGTGTTACCATCTCATTACATCCCATTCTTTGCTTGGCTAAATCCCGCAAATGCCTTTTAGGAGAGAAAAATGATATTACAAATTTTATTTTGTTTACTAATAATTCTTTATTGGTTTAGTGAGGGTGTAACAGAGGGTTGGACTTGGAGTACTAAAAAAAGAAAAGAGACCAACAAACTAATACATCCAAACAATAAATCAAATGGTATATTTGATTATCATATGTGGAGAATATTAGAGAATGTAGGAATATGGGGTGCTGTAATTGTGGCATTTCTAATGGAAGCATCTTTTGCCAAATTCTTTTGGTTAGGTGTTGGCAGTTGGTTCATAGGAACATTTACTTATGAAGCTGCTCTCAACCATGTAAACAAAGGAACAATTTATAAACCAGTAGATTATAAGTGGCA
>CEUO01093086.1_pt1 | contig 22776 bp, 7 predicted proteins | sample 531391 | NCBI WGS metagenome assembly CEUO01 (sample SAMEA2622799, study PRJEB7988) | marine metagenome | isolation source: saline water (ENVO:00002010), including
AACATTCTTAATGAAGTCCATTCTTTCCAGTTTTTAAAATTAATCCATTCAAACGTTATTAATGATTTTAATGTCACTAATCCGTTAAAAATAAATTCTTTAATAGTATTAATCATATATTTTTCTAATTTGGTTATACTATACTATTATTACATGTTTATTGGTGAGCATAACATTTTTTATTTGTATTCTCTGTTTTGTTCTTACATCTCTGTCCGTTAGATTTAGTTGCTGTACACCTATATTCTTTCTTACCGTCACCATCAGTATCGCTTCCATCTTTGAATTCCGCGTGATGAACACACTTCCAAGATTTTTTATTTGTCTCAGTTGTATTACCACACCTTCTACCATTTGATCTTATACCAGAACATCTAACGGTTTTAATTCCTTTTTCTTTTTTCTCTTGTTCTTCTTTTTTCTTTTCCTCTTCTTTCTTTTTCTTTTCTTCTTCTTTTTTAATTTTCTTTTCTTCTTCTTTTTTCTCTTTCTTTTCTATTTTAATTTCTTCTTTTGCTTTTTCTATTTCTTCATCTTTTACACCAACATCCCATCTATTCCAACCTAGTACTAGCGCAACCCTTTGCCACATTAAATGATTTCCAGTTATTGCTTCTTCTAAGTTATTAGCTTTGTTAACAACCCTAGCCAATGGTATATTAGTTACAGCCTCTATAATACTAGACCACTTTCGTAAGTTTGGATTTTCAATACTCCAACCTACTTTTTCTCCAACTCCTTCATTATATAATTCTGTATCAAAAGCACTCATTATTTTTCTCATCTTAGAACCTATTGGCGGAGATAAATTTACTAATTCTTGTGCTATATCCCATTTGTCTCGTTTCCACCTTGGTAAATTTTTTTGTTTATGCCACTGTATAATAGTATTTTTAAGAGTAGATAATAAAGCCCCGTATAAACCAGTACCACGTAAAAAAGAATCTAAAGCCTGATTCATTGTTCTTACTGTTCTATTTTCAATTTCTTCTTCGTCATCTCCCCACATTATAGCCGCTAACGCCGTTTGTAAAGAAGCAAATACTATATTTTGAACCATTCCATAATATAAAATTTTAGATACATTAGTTTTCCAATCGCCTCTACCATATCTTAAATCAGACAAAGCCTTTTTCGTTAATCTACCCATTTGCATTGTAACGTTCTGAAACGCTAAAACCATTCTACCAAGAATGCTAGCTTGTTGTTGTGATACTAAATCTTCTCTTGATGATTGTTGCGTTTCCTCTGCTATCTCTTGAAAATCTAACATTGCTTGATCATGAGCTTCTTTATTAGACATTCCTTCTTTTTTATATTTATTTAATCTGTTTCTATAAAAACTAGCTCCACCAAAAGCAATAGCAAAACTATCAGCAATTTGTGTTGGTGTAAAACCTTTTTGTAATAAATAACTAATAACAGCCGCTGGCGTACGTTTTCCTTCTGCAAAAGCTTTAGCTAATTCTGAAGCAGAGACATCAGTTTGTAGTCCCCCTCTTCTTTGTTTTAATTGATCAGAATTAAACAACATTACAAAATCTTTCCAAAACTGTACTTGATTGGCAAATGCCGCTGAAGCTTTAAATATATTATTGTCACTCCAATTAATAAAGTTAACAGTAGATATAGTTTGAAGTAATGCTGATCTCATATTAAAAAACATAACCGCACCAACAGAGCCGTTTATCCACTCAGTAAACATATTAACCGTACTATCTGGACTAGTAAGTCTATTGCCTCCGTTTTCCATACGGTACAATATATTTTTTAAAGCTTCTACAAACCAAGAGCCATAAGCTGCTTCTATTTTATTTAAATTATCTTTATTAAATATAATATTTTTTAAATCAATCCACTCTTGCAAAAATTGTTTTCTACCAATTTTATTTACAAGGTTATTCATGTCGCCTGGAATAGAGCTAACAGACCAATTTTCTGTAGGAGGAGGATAGCCTTCTTTACTACGAGTTATAGTAGAAAGACCTTCTGCAAAAGCTTTAACGTTAGCATTATTCTCAACGTATCTTATTAATTCTCGTTTTTGCGATTCAGATATTCCAGGTATATCGTGACCATGTTTATTCCATAGATAAACCCTAACCGCCGTGTCTACTGAAAAAACACTACCTGGTATTGTTTTATTTAAAGATTTTGCAACTTTAGGAAACTGCTTTTTTAAAGCTTTGTACTCGTTAACCATGTTTTGTTTATACGCATTCCACGATCGGATACCTCTAGCAAAAGGATCAAATAGTTTTTCTTTAAACCATTTTAAATCCATATCACCTTGTTTTCCTTTGCCAACAAAGTAATACATTAATCCTTTAAAATCTTCTGCTGATGGTGGTATATAAAGACTTTTTAAGAATCTAATTATACTAGGTTGTGATCCTCTTTTTCTAGCCTCAGCCTCTGATATTATTGTTTTAGAGTCAATTCCTTTTTTACGCTCAATCATATCATTGAACTCTGTATTAATTTGATTTTCAATACTAGGTTCAATAATCTTACTTTCCATGCTATCACTATCATCAAGCTTTCTATTTGTTTTTTCCATTTTAGCTTGAACAACATCCGATTTAATATCTAACTGATCTAGCACTTCTTTTACCGCAGCTACATTTTGTGTTGCGTCGTCAGCGAAATACATATCGTTATATCCTTCTGCAAATTTATCTAATACCCATTTTGCTTTCGCTTCACCAGTACTGTTAGCTAAGCCGGTAATGTTTTTTAATGGTATATCTAATCCTTGAGATTTTAAGAATTGTTGTATAGCTTTAGCAGCCCTAGGTGTTCTAGCGGTTAAGACAAATATATCCTTAGTTCCGAATCTTTTAGCTCTTTCTAATGCTTTACCAAGTAATGGCCCAGGTCTACCTTCTACAACTTGGTCAAATTCTGAAAAATCAAATTTACCGCCACGTTGTAATATATCATCTCCTAGTTCAGCAAACTCAGTCGCATCTAATCTTAATCTTTCGTGTCCAGAAACAAACTTATCCATTTTACTAGCTAAGTCTTTAGAAACCGGATCATCAATCTCCATGTTGTCAGTGTTTATTTCCATAAAGTTATCACCAAACATTTCCTTAAAAGTATCTTTATTTCCTTGAACAGCCTCATGATTTCTTCTAACTATAACATCTAACAATGATCTTTCTTTTCTAGCTCTATTTCTATCCAATGCTGTATCTAAAGACGTCTCAACAAATAACATACTAACATCGTATCCTTTATCTTGAAATTCTTTTACTAATTTCTGCATTTGTTTTACTGAACCCCCTGTGCCATCTACAACAACCCCGTTTCCTTCTCCTTGATACTTCATCATTTTTTTTCTAGCTATCTTTCTTGACTGAGCGCCTAGTCTACCAAGTTCACTTCTTTGCTCTGGAGTCAAGTCTCGCATGTCTTCTGGTAATCCGGAGTTTTTCTTTAGCCATTCTAGCGATATATCAGAGTTAACTATTTTAAATCCTTGTTTTTCTAAGTTTAATTTTTTAACTATGTTAGATTTACCACTGCCAGCGCCTCCAGCTAAAAATATAACTTTTCTTTTTGGTTTAGGTTTTCCATCAATATTTGGAACAGTAACTCTAACGCCTGACTTTGTAAAAGCTAACGTATCATCAAAATCAAAAATAGAAGCACCTTTTACATCTGGGGGCATACTATATGAAGATGACATACCACTTTCGTCAGCTAATTGTTTAGTTCTTTTTTCATTTTCAACGGGCATATTATCTTTAAGAAACTTATTTGCTTTTGTAGAAAATCCTTCTATATCATTTAAATGTTGAGCAGCTGTTTTACCATTAATATTAAAAACGTGCTTTTGCCTTCCTTTTAAAAATTTAATTAATCTAAGTTCTCCTTCCAAGCTAACTTTGTTGTCTACTAATTTTCCATCTATTTTTATTTTAGAATCCATTATATCACAAATAAATGCTGGAGCATAAAGCGTCTTATGATTACTTGTTATATTATCTACATCAGTTTTTCCACTAAATACGTAATCAGCCCTTCTAGCATGAGTATCCGCTGATGGCTTTAAGTGTTCGTTTTTAGGTCTTAATAAACCTATTGTTTTATCTAACAAAGCGTTTCCTTTTAAGTTAGGAAACTTTTTCTTAGCTATTTTAAAAGCCTCATTAAAATCTTCACACTCTCTCCATGAATCATAGTATGCTTCTAGTTGAGTATCGTATTTTTCATTAGGTACTTTACCGTCTTTAGTCTTTTTAGTTTTTTGAGGCTTATTCATTTTTCCAACTTGTGGGCCTTTTACTAAATAAACATAATCTAAAGTGCTAAGAGCCCTAGTTCCTTCAACTATATTAGTTTGAAATTTACCTATAAGATAAATATCTAAAGCAGATAATGTTTTGTTGTTATACGCTTGTTTTAGCTTTATGCTAAAATACTTCATTGCGGCTTTATTACTTTCGTTTATTTCTTCAATTTGTGCTCTAGCGTTTTGTAGCATTTCTTGCTTTTTAACTAAATTCGTTTCTTGAAGTATTGGTAATAATATTTCTCTAATTTTTCCTTTAAACTCCATGTGTTTAAAGTTTTTCATAGCATCAATCTCTGCCTTGGTCATTAGGCCATTGTCAATTAAATATTTTTCCTCCTTAGCAATTGCAGCATCGTCCATTCTTGAAGAATCCTCTAAAAATAAAAAGTCTTTACCATTAGGTGTTCTTATACTACGAGCTGGTTTTCCATCTACCATAACAACCTTACCGTCAATCTTATAAGTTCCAGAATCTTTAAAACCCAAAAAGTACATTAAATGTTCTGTTTTTAAATTAGGGTGAGTTTGTTCTATAAGTTTTTTTGCACCTTTTGCTAAAGTTATTATAGGTACGCCAGGAAGTCCTTTACTACTATTACCATCTACTATTTCAAATAATTTAGGGCCAACATATCTAACTTTATCACCTTTCTTAGTTGGTTTAAATAATTTTTTTAATTCTGGTGGCGTGGACTCAAAGTTAGCTATTACATCATTATAACCACCTGGGCTTGCTAAATAATTTTCTAAAGCCATTTGTTCAACAACGCTTAATAAAGCCGGGTTCATACCCTCTGTCATTAAATCAAACGATGCATCTCCATAGCTATTAATAGCTTTAACTATTTGATCTTCTATAGTCTCATTAGACTTTGTGTTGTTAAACATAGACAAGCTTTTACCATCACCTATTTTATGCCCAGCATTACCAGAAATTCTAAGTTCTTGATTAGTAAGTGTAGTTGCGGTTTGCGTAATTAGCTGTCTAATAGCAGCATCAACTCTTTTATTAGCTTTAGTATCTCCTTTTATAACGCTACCATCAGCGTTTATCCCAAAAAGATTTAAAAACTCTTCTTTAGTAATATTATCTCTTTTTAATTGATCAGGCAAGCCAGCCGCACTTCCAGTATCCGCCATAGCAGCTCGTTCTCCTTTGTCATAAAATTGACCAAGAACAGTATCAGCTATACCAGTCGCTTTACCACTTCTATCTTGACCTTCTGGTAATAGTTTAAGTAAAATATCATTAAAGCTACCATCTTCATTAATAGAAAGCTTAGCTATCCATGCTTTACCAGCATCCCTTTGTTTAGCATTTAAGTCTTGGTTTGCTAGTATTCTAAGAGGACTAACACCAATTTCATTACTAAGACTTTCTAATATTTCATATAATATACCAGTTGGTTTAACATCAGATTCTTTAGTTGGATTTTTTAATTGAATTTTTCCTGTTTTTTTATTTTTTCTTTTAACTTTTTCAACACTAGTTAAATCACTATTAACGTTTTTATACCCTAATTTATTGTTACTATAATCAACATCTTTTGAAACTCTTTCTACTGTTTTTATAGTTTTATCTGAAAGCTGAAGAGCTGTTTTAACTTTAATAGAATTTACTTCTGTGCCTGTTTCGCTTTGTCGTAATATTTCCTCGCTTTCAAATTTATGTCTTCTTTCTTTACCAGCGTCTCCAGGTATTATATCAGCATAAGATTGGCCTTCCGCCGTTTGCCTATCTAAGGAACGTTTGCCTGTACCACCTTCTTTTTCTATGTAATCTTTTTGGATATCTTTTTTTGCATAATATAAAACTCCATTAGCTCCAAATAACCAACCCGCTATACTATCATTTAAAGCTGGATCAAAGTTTTGTAAAAATCTATCTTGAAGATTTTCTTTTACTTTTCTAATGTACTCCTTTTGTTCTTCCTTAGGTAATCCTTTAGGATCAAACGCTTTATCACCCATCAAAATCATTTTATCTAAGCCATTATCCATAAGTTTTAAATAAGCTTGCGTTCTATCATTAGTGCCTTTAGTTTCAAATTCTTCTTTATTTTTATATTTTTTAGAGCCATCTTTGTTTTTACTATGTTGATCATAGTTTGTAATTAAATCTACATCATCTTTAAGAGCATTATTAACGACTTCACTAAACTCACTTTGACCATCTATATCTTCAAACTTAGCGTCTTTAAATGCGTCACCCTTAGCGCCTCTAGCCATCATTCTAGCAATAGCTTTATTCGGCCTATTCTTTTTAATAGAATGATGAAAGTCTGTTAAAAAATTTTTTAAATCATTAATTCCTTTTTTTCCTTTTCTAAATCTAATATCGTAACCAAGATATTGTTGAGCAAATCTTCTAAATATACCTACAAGCTTTTCAGCAACAGTGTTATTAATTGTTATATCGCCATCTAACATCATTTCGGCTAAAATAGCCATCATTTCTTCGCCTTGTTTATTTTTTTTGTATTTTGCTATTCTTGCTCTAAATCTAGACTCAGCGCCTTCAGCAAAAGTAATACCTTTTCCTTCAATAACTTTTTCTAGCTGTTTTCCTAAAATAGCCCTCATTGCAGGATCAGACTTTAAAGTATTTGCAAATACAGCATGTATAAACTCATGAGCTGTCGTATTAAACATACCATGTGTTACAACGGCATCTTTGTTAATTAGTATGTTCATTCCTTTAATAACAATCTCTCCTTTGCTGTTTTTTCCTAAAATAGGTTGCATAACTCCAGCACTGCTGCTGTTTAATATATTTATACCAGTAGTTAAATCTCCAGAAAGATCTTTAATCATTTGTTCAGCTAATTCAACTTCATTTTTGTTTTTTGATGTTTTTGCTACATTTTGCCAATATTCTAATTCAGCTTCGGATTCAGCTACTATATTTTCTATTTGTTCTTCGGTTTTACCCTTTTTCATAGATTCGTGCCTTTTAACAGCTTCTTTGTATTCCTTATCATTAAGTTCAATAAAGTTAACTTTAGGACCTCCCATTTTTTCAGTCATTTTAGCCATTTGCTGCATAACATTAAGCCTGTGGTTATAGTAAGCATCTATTTGTTCAGGATTATATTTATTTAATATTTTTTCTTTTTTCTTATTTCTTTGCTCAATGTTTTTATTTAACTGATTTATTTTTTTATTTATTTCAGCCTTAGGTAGCTTTCCTTCTGACTGTATTCTATCAAGTTCTTGTTGATCTATTTGATTTTTTTTCCATAAATCTAGTAATTCTTTTTTTTCATCTGGTTTTAAAAAGTCAACTAACTTAGAACTTTTACCCATAGTATCATTAATCTTGACAACTAAATCTACGTATTGTTTTTCTAATTCTTTTAATTTAGCTTTCCTCTCATCTTCATTTGTTATATCTTTAAACATAGGTCCATAACCTTTAATGTCAGCTATTTGATTAGTTATTTCATGTAAAGATTTACCCATACTTGATATAGCTTCAAAATCACTATTTTCTGCAAATGGTGATACTAAATCAGCTGCCATTCTAGGAGAAGTTAATCCCATTGATAACCCAACTCCATTCCAAAATGATTCTTCAACATCATCAAACAAATGAACTGTTTTATCTCCACTAATATACCTAGAGGCAAAGTTTTGCCCCATTGTTGCAAGAACTTCTGACGCTCCCTCACCAGCCCATTCACCAGCCGTTGCTACGGTATATGTACCAAATTTTTTAATAGGATTAAATACCTTAGAAATATAATTTTGAGATGATGTCTGTATAGCATCTTTAGCCGCTCCCTTTCCAAATCTTCTAAGAGAATTCATTGTTAACCCTACAGTACGGCCAGTCCAAACCTCAGATAAACTTTCAGATAAACCAGCAACAGCTGCACCAATAGTCATTTGTCCCCATGATTGTTTTAATCCATATTGACCATTAGTTCTATGCCATAATTGATTGTCTTCGTAAGCATTTTTATAATACCCACCAGCGCTATTTACCCCTAAAAGAGGTATTGCCCAACCACCCGTTGTTACAATAGTTGTTATAACAGGAACCTGCTCCATTCCCATTGATATACCATATTCAGCCCAATCCGTCCAACTACCATTTCGTTTTAGCTCGTCCCAAGATTTAGGCTCAATCATGTATTCATTCATGCTAGACACGTAATCTCCCCAACCCTTACTTATACTTCTAAATCGGCTAATGTTTTCTCCAGTTTTATGGTCATAAACGCCACCAATTCTAGAGTTTTTATCAAAAAGAGCTCCTAACCCTAACGCAATCCTTCCCATAGGCGTAAACATTTGAGCAAAAGTCATTGCGTCTTTTACAAAATTTCTAAATTTTTCATTAGGTATAGCTTTTTCTAATAAATCTTCTTTAAACTCATAATACCCGTCACCTAAACCTTGCATTGCTTCTCCAAAGTTCATCATAAAATTACCAACAACAGAAGTGCTTTTTATATTCCACCATTCAGGGGAGTTTAGCGCTGTGAATATTTTTCTTGATTCAGCAACCCCTATTTTTGACGTAAGATTTTCCCATTGTAAGCTATTTAATTTTGAAGAAACTATTTCATCTCTTGCAGTTAGGCTATTATGGTATTCTATTAATTCATTATGTTTATTGTTATAAAAGTTTATTTGCTTATATAATTCGCCGGCTTCTTCAAAGTATTTTTTAACTTCAGCATATTCTGTATCAAAATAATCTTGAGCTTCAATTCCTAACTCTTTTTTAAGTACATCTAAACTATTTGTATATTCATCTAATGCTGCATTAGCATTATTAAACTTTCCTTGTAATTCATCTATATACTCGTTTTTAATTTTTTCTTCAGTATCTGTTATGCTTTTAACGTAACTGTCCCACTTAGCGTTAGCTTCATCAACCGTTAGTGTTCCATTAGCAACGGCTTTTTCAAGCGAACTTCTTTTATTATTTATTTCTTTTTCTGTTGGGACAGCTTTTAAAATTCTAGCATTAAGTTCTTTTTGCTGCTCTTCTTCGCTAGGTAAATTAAAAGAATCTATTATTCTTTGTTGTTCTTTTTCTTGTTTTTCTTTTGTTGGGTATTTTGAATATATATTTTTTTCAATATGATTTTCAATGTCACTTGTATCAACAACTTGATTTCCTTCTTTATCTTTTGTGAACTTTATATCATATTTTGCCGTTAGTTCATTTATTTTTTCTTCAGTATTTTTAATTGATTCTTTTGTATCTAATACTATTTTTTCTGTTGATTTAGCTTCCTGAAAAATAGCGTCTTTCTCCATAACGCTTTCAGATATTTCAAAATCAGTATATTGCTGTATATTTTTAAATTCTTCTCTATATTCATTTTTTAAAGAATTAGGTGCATTTGCAATAAAATCTTTTACTCCTTTTGTTACTTCTTCTTGTATAGTTTGACTTTTAACTGCGTCTAAAAATTTTTGATGATAAGGATCTGTTTTATCAAGTTCAGCTATAGCCTTTTCATATTCTTTTTTTGTAATAATATCTTCTGGTTTAATTTCTTGACCATAAGAATTATAATACGTAACGCTACCGTCATTGTGCTCTATTTTTTTATGCTCTAACCTACCCTGTAAACTAATTCTTTTATTTCTAAAAATAGCAGCATTTTCTTTTTCATCATTGTGAAGCTTTATAAACCTTTCGTCTTTATAATAATCACCGCGATTAAACTTTTGCATGTTCTCTTTAATAGAGAGATCAATTTTATTTTCTTTTGCAAACTTACTAAAAGCTATCTGCTGAAGCATGTTATCATAGGCTTTTAAATGATTATATTTACTATTCCCAAGGGCCCCCGCATCTATGTGCTTGTCCATAGCTAAGAATTCGTCAACATCCCACGCTTGATTAAAATATTCAAAACCCTGATAATCACCCATTACTACAAATGGTGCTACCATCAATGGATCACTGCCCGGCCCTGCGGGGCCACTCATTTTCATCTTTTTTCCAGTTAGTCTAAGAATTTTACCATCTTCGTTTTTCTTAGCTTCTTCATAAAGCTTAAGTCTTTCGTGTATATTAAAGTATGCTTGTTCTACACTTGAACCCTTACTATCTTCAGCTTTTTTAACGCTGTTTGTTTTAATTTCAAGATTTGCTATTAAAGCTTTATCTTCTAAATCCTTTTTATCTACTACTCCAAACTTACCATTTTTTATTATAAAATTATTTATTTGCTCCGCGGCATCAGTGGCAAATAAATTTATTTTTTTCTTTTTGTCTCCTTCTCTAGTTGTTAATAATATATAGTCTCCTAAAATTACCGCCTCTTCAAAACCTATATCTGTGTAAGAGTACCTATCAACAAGCATCTTTTTTACCCTTCCCTCAAAATCCGCTTGACGATCTATTCCTCTAGTTTTTGAAAGCTCAAACCCACTCATTGTAATAGTTTCACCAAGATAGCCTATAATATTACCAACGCCAGTATTTCTTAAACCTGGCGTCCATGCTTTAAGATCTTCAATTTCTTGTTGCGTTACAGGCGTAAATAAATCTTTTATTTTTCTGTCTGGATATTTTTCATAATAAGCATCTTCAGCTTCTTGCTCTAACTTTGCTTGTTCCCCAAGGTGAGTTATAATCCCTTTACTTAATATTTCTTCGGCATCGGCAACGGTTATCCATTCACTTTCTATCTTTCCATCAATTATGTCTTGATAGTATTGCTCCATCTCACTATATTCATTTATTCTACGAATATCATTAATATCAAGTCTTTCTCTTTCATCTTCAATTGGTAATGTTTCTCCATAAGTAGGGCTTGTAACATCCTTATCAACATATACATTATTTTGCGCTAAAGTTTTAGCTGTAATCTGCGCTCCAGATATTTTATCATGTCCAATTTCTTGTATCTCTTCGGCGCTTAAATTCTCCTTTGGTATTTCAACGCCAAACCCATCAACGTAGTAAGAACCATTAGCTCCTATATGCTTTGTTCTTTTTTTAGAAAGCTCATCTTTTATTTCTGTTTGCTTTCCACTTATTTCTTTAATAGCTTGCTCTATTTGTGGTTTTCTTTCGTCATCTGCCGTATCTAACTGTGATGTTAAGTTATCAAGAACTTTTTTATAATTATCGTAAGTTGTTCTTGGGTTATTAGGAGATTCAAAATCTTTTATAGTCTTGTTTTCAGTTATTTTAAAAGTATCAAGAAAGTCAACTTCGGCCTCACCTGTCTCTTCTTTTATTTTAGGTTCTTTTAATTTTTTTTGGTGAAAAAGTCCTTCTTCCCAGTCGTATTTTTGTTTGAAATAGTCCTCGTTTTGAGGAAAGAAATTTATAGCGTCAGGTGACGGAGTGCTTTTATCAAATGATATTTTAGGAGTGTATTCTTCTATTAAGGTAGGATTATTATCTTTATACATTTCCAAAAAGTCGTCCACGTTACGCTTGTGAACTCTTTTTTCAACTTGTTTGCCATCTACTGTTATATTGTATCTATATGATAGTGAAGTTATTGCCATTACTGTTTCGTTAGTTACCCGTTAATAAATATTGGTATATGTGGTATATTAAGCGAATTCATTTGGATCAAATACGTTTGTAGTATCTGAACTTGATTCTTTTTCTTTTTTATTTTTATTATTTTTTACTTCTTGATTTAAATTATTATTCCAATTTTGCTCTAATGCTTTAGTGTAATATTCTGCTAAGTATTCTTTAAGTAAGTCTTCGTTTTGTATAATAGTATTTGATATAATTTTAGCGTCTTCTTCTGTTATTTTACCATCATTGGGAGTTGGATCTTGCACTTGTTCATCAGGTATTCCCATATCTTTATATGTCCCTGTAGATATAGCTGATATTAAATCATCTTTAAATACTCTATTAGGAAATATTTTATCTATAGTTAATGATTTTAAATCACCAGTTTCTACAATTTTTTCTTTAATGTTATTATACTCTTTTTGATAATTAAAAGTAGGGTCGTCGCCTGGTTGTATATTTTCAGATTTTCTAATAACGTCATCTAATAAAACTTTTATACCTTCTCTACTACCCTGATCAACTTTCATTGTGCTGAGCTTGTCAGTTATTTCTTGCATAGACATCCACTCGCCATTACTCATTTCATATCCTGGAACTTTATCTTTAAATATAGGTTGACTAGTGCCATTGGCTATATTTTGAAAATCAATAGCCGTATCTCCTAGTTTTCCGATAATATCATGTCCAAAATTTTTAGTATCTGTTAGTGTTTCAGCCATTTGCTTTTTAAACTCTTCTGGCACGGTCAGCATTTGAGCTTTCTCTAATGTCTCTTGTTGAATATTAAATTGAGTTTTTTTATCACCATTGGCATATTCATTTTTCTTTTCTTCACAAAAAACTCTAAGCTCTTCTTGCTCTTCAGTTGAAATATTAGGCATTCTATTTAACTCATCATTCATTTGCTTCGTAAACGATTCGTTAGTAAGCTGCTCTGATCCTAAAATAAGTTCATTTTCATCTTCCATTGTTATAATATTTTAAATTCAACATCAATTTTAGAATAATCAACTCTGTCATAACCACCGTTATTAACTACAGCATTACTTGGTATTTCATCTGACATAACGCCTTGATAAATATGTTTTCCAAAAAACTTGTCAATATATTCAAACGCATATATTTTTAATCCACTAGGTGATTTTCCTATTAATCTAATATTCTTTTTTAATCTTTTGTCAGAACCAACTAAACTACCAAGAACATTTATACCGCTTGATATAGCCCCAGACCAAGCTTGATCTTTAGCTGCTTGAGCATTTATTGCTGCAGCGGTTGCGTTAGTAGCGTCTAGTTGAGCGGCATCATATAAAGTTTTTTGTTTTGTCAATTCTCTTTGTTGAGAAGCTGCTTCACCTTGAGCGATTGATGAGGCTACATCATAATCGCCCCTTGCCTCTGCTGTTTGTAATCTACCAGCCTCTCTAGCAGCGGCGGCTTGATTAGCTGCTTCTTGCTTACCTATACTAGCAGAAGATTTTTGAGACGCTAATTGACTTTGTTGCGCTAATGTTTGTGCTAACGCTGCTATACCGCTACTACCAGCAGATCCTTTTAATCCACTCATTATATTAGCTTGACTTTGCGCAAACTGTTGAGCTTGAAAATCTGCTTCTTGTTGATTAACGGTTAAGTCTTCCATTGTGTTTTCTAAACCAGCATATGGATTTGTCATACCTTGAAATGGATTACTGGTATCAACATTTGAAAGTATTTCTGCCATTCTAGCTTTTTCGTCTGCAGCTCTTTCAGCTGCTTTATCTGCTTTTTTAGCGGCCTTACTAGCTTGTATACCTGAGTATACACCACCGACTAAACCACCAATAGCTCCGAATATTTTTAAAGGACTTTCCGTATTTTTTTCAATATAAGACATATGTGTTTATTTTACTATTATAGTTACATTTTTTGATTATTATTTACTACTTTCGTGGATCTCACACGCCGCTGAAAACATTTCAGCTTTTGATCCAGAGGCATTTTTAAATTTAACTAAAGCATAATATCCTAATAAAGAAGTTAAGTTTACTTTATTATCTTTCGCAAAAAATATAAAATCGGATGTTGTTGGCATTGTTGTAGAAGTACTTATATTACAAATTAACGTTGTTGTTTGTGTTCCATCATCTAATGATGTCGTATTGTCTATACTTGTAATTTCACCTATTTTAGTTATATCATTTTCATCAGCATTTTTAAACCCTGCTACATCATCATTAAGTGTAGCATAAAATGCTATATCTCCAATCTGTAATGATGGATAATCTGCTCTTGATACTTGTATTGTTATTGATACTGTTGCCATAGTTTATAGTTTAAGTTGTAAAGAAAGTATCTAAAGTTATTAACATTGTTACGTCTTTTGTTCCAAACTTTTTAATTATAACATCCGCAGTAAGCGAGGCGGTGTTAGCGCCTGTTGCGGTTTGAACAATATTAACAATTTCAATATGGTTACCGTGATTGGCTGGTGTTGTATCAGAACTATCATAAGCTGAATTAGACCAACTAGAGGTTCCAGTACTAGACCAAGTTACGTTATCACCTTTGCTAATTGCGCTACCATGTGATAATTGGTAGCTAATTTGAAACATCGATGGTACAGATTTAATATGTCTTAATCTACTTGGGGTTGAATTAGGTCTACCAGTATAAGTTATGTTAGCTGGATTACCACTGGCACCACCAAATCTTGCCTCCAGCGTTATTGTAGGATTTGTATATTGATATATTATTCCTTGCGGTGGTGATTGCGGTAAATTAGAATTTAATATAGTTCCGCTTTTAGGAGTTACGTTTATGTGATATATTTCATCTGATCCTGAAGCTGGATATACTTGTATAAATTCATGTTCAGCTATTAAATCTCCGCTTTCGCTACCAACTAATGTTTTATTAATACCTCTTATTAAACCACCTGGATTGTGAATTATATCAGCGTTAGTTATTGCTACATCCATTATAGAGGTGTTATCACTATTTTTAGTTACAGTTAAATCAAACTCTGCCCCAACTTCTCCTACAACTTTAATTGTTCTCGTCGCTCCCTCGGCAGCAACTATAGGTTCTCCATATACAACTTTTAATATTTCTTTAGTAGCGGCTCTATCTGCCACGCCTGTGTATTCTATAAACACTTTTCCTCCAAAAAGAGTTGAAAGATTAGAATTAGCACCAAGTACTAAATAATGTTTCCAATTTGTAACCTCATCGTTAGCGTTTCTTGACACTACTGAATTAAATATAAATGAAATAACTCCGTCTGGAATATTCTCTGTTCTAATTGTAGGAGGATTGTCAAAATGATAATTAGAGTCAGCTACTGTATCAATTGTTGCTATTACGTTTTGAACACCTGATGCTACCGTTCCTGATAAAACTGTTGTTTGCAAACCAGTGGCAGAATCTAAAGCATCTGCTTCAAGTGGTGGCGTTTCTGTTACACCAGCGCCCGCAGTTATAACCGTACTTCCATTTACATTCTTTACAGTATTATCAATAAAATCAAGATGAAAACTAATAGTACGATCATCTTCTCTAAAAATAGTTGCATCACCAATTATGTGTATATAAATGGGTGGTAAACTACTAGTTATTGTAAATAAATTTTGAAACGTAAAGGTAACTAAAACTGTATTTCCTGGATAACCAGCTATTCCAGTATCAGTAAAAACACACGTAGCAACGGCCTCTGGTAGCGGTGTGCCATGAGAAAAATCAGAAGCTGATACTACAAATCCTGGATCTGGAGTTATAGTCATAGTACCACCCTCTAGCATATTACCCGCGTACATAGCGTCTAGTATCTCTTCTGTAAAATTAAATGTTGTTATTGAATAATTATTTGGCATGTTATAAAGGGTTATTATCTGAGTCTACTCCCTGAACGGTTACTTCTTCTTCTGTTTGTGTATCTGTTGGATCTACTAAAGGAAATCCTATTCCTTGAACAGTAAACTCACTTGTATCTAAATTATCTTTTGTTGTGGTGTCTCCGCTTATTTTATTAAACCATTTATTTTCTTTTTCTATAAACTCACCAACCGCTCCGGTTTGTAAATTTGTTTCAATTGAATCAACGTACCAACCAGTTTTAGTTGGAAATATGTTATAGTATTCTCCATCATTAACTGTTATTGGAGTTCCAGTTACGTCTTCATCAGTAATTTCAGTAAATTGTTGTATTTTAGCTTGGCTTCCCTCGTAGTTTATTGCAGTAAAAGATTTAACAGTACCCGGTGATTCATTAAATAATACCTCTACTTCTGAATCATAATGTTGCTCATAAAAATAATTTCTTGAAACAATATCACTATAATGTACGTAGACATTATTAAGGTTAACTGAAAAATATTTATCATTTACACTAACAGCTGTTAAAGGCACAAATGATTTAAAACTAACCCAACCTTTAGAACCCTCACTAAAAGAAGCTGTAATTGAATCAAATTGCCATTTAGAAGATCCATTTAAAGTAAGATTATATTCATCACTAACGCCATCAAAAGAACCAATAAGATTATCACATTTTTTTAAAGTTTCTCTAAAATAAGATTTCATACCAACATCTGATATAGGTGTTATTCCATTTCCAGATAACCTTAAAACGGCTCCTCGTTGCATATCAGTAAAATACATGCGATAACTATCAAAGGCTAACGATTCTGGATTTTTAGATATTCCATAGTCACCAGCAAAAGGCATTGCTGTACCAAGTACCGCATCTGTTGCTGTTAACTGTGGTTTGTTATCAGCATTAAATACCGCGTCTTTTCCACTAGACATTACTTTTAAAACCTTGTCTTCTGCAAAAACAACAACATCGTTATCTCTAGTTTTCATAGCTTGAATTGAACCGTGAATTGTATTTAAATCTTTTGTTATTTTTTCTGCTTGTATAAATTGATTTAAATTATTAACGCCTGATATTGAGTTATATAAACCTGAATATATCATACCGCTAGTTTTATTTTCTTCTCCATACTCTAAAAATGTAGACGATGCTTTCACGCCGTTATCTATTTGTGGAGCATTAAAATCATCTCTAATCCTATCTGACTCTACGCCGTTACCAAATGAATAGCAATTAAACCAACCTAATTCTACTGGATATTGCCAAACTTCTTTTTCTATTTCAAAATAGCCTGTTACTATTTTTATAGTTATATTACTAGTAAATGGCATTGATGTTATTGGTTTTCTACTTAATATAATAGAGTTAGCGTTTGGAGAACCAGTTGTGACCACAAACGTTCCTTTTTCTAAACCATCACCCGTTACTTCTGCCCCAATAATACTTTGCCCATTTATATTATTAGTTATTCCTGGAGCTTCTATATAATTTCCACCTTGAAAAAAATTTACCGAAGCGTTAGAAAACGTAGCTCTATCAGATGGCACGGTAATCTCTGTGCTTAAAAGTTTAACGTGATCTAAAATTTTTGATTTAGTAACTAACCCACTTAAGTTTTTAAATGAAACAATATCATCTATAGCAGCGCAAACACCATCAGATGAATTAGCCGTTATTATTGTTTTTAAATTAGTAGCTATACCACCCAAGTTTCTTTTTATATGTACCGTATTTGATCCGATAGTTCGATAAACCCAAGGTAATCCTCCTTCACTTGTTTCTAAATTTACTTTTTCAAATTGTCCATTTATTAATTTTCTTTGATCAATTGTAAATGAACTAGCGTTTTCTTTAATTTTATTTGGCCCAGTAAATGTTTGTATATATCTTTGACTTAGTCTTATTGGAATAGCGCCACTAGCTTCATAATATATATCTAAGCCAACATCTTCTTTTGGTTCCGTTTCAAAACAAGCAGAATTAGAAGAAATAGAGTCATCTGATAAGTTTTGAACTTGCGTTCTTTGAACAAACTCTATAGTTAAACTTCCAAGTCCATTATGCTTAATAGTTCCTCTAGGGTCCCAAACACTAGCATCTAATCCAGCACCAGTGCTAACGCCATTATTATCAAGTCTTGAAAATCTAACTATTATTGTTTCTCTATCAACGTAATCAGGGTTTGCGCCGTCTTGATTAATATCATAATTTTTACTTGGTATATTTATAGGGCCAGCAGGCACCACTCCGTTCCCATTAGATATAGTTTGACTTGATTGAAATACTCTATACACTTCTTGATTTGGATCATCTCTAAATCTAAATAACGTTCCTTGTGTTTGCATCTTAGTTTTAAAGTAAGAGTTTGTTCCATTCCACATTAAGTTGGCTCCACCACCAATCATAGAAAATGTTAATTGGCCCATATTATTATCTGAATTCCAAACTGTTTCTTCAAAAGTACCATTAGAAAGCCCTTGTGGTTGCCAGTTTGTCTCTCCTTCAAAAGTATTTATTGGTTCATATCCAGAATTAAAATCAGTCAACGCATCTACGCCGTTTACTTGTAAATTAAAACCACTAAAAGCTGGGGCTTGATCAATAAATATATCTGCTGTCCTGTTAGAATTTTCATACCAGTTAATCCAAAAATCTTCTGTTGTAGAAGAGTCGTTAGGACCAAAGTTAGTTATTGTAGAACTAGTAAATATATTTGGGTCACCAGTGTATGGTGGCGTTGAAGTGATATAATCGTCCCAAGTAGAAGATTCATAATCCATTTCTGAAGCATACTCAGATACTTGTGATGGATTTACACTTTCGTTTGCAATATAAGCTATTTGATACGAATTTAAAACTTCATATTCTCCTAAGGAATTACCTAAAATTCTTTCTTGTAAAGCGCTGTCATTAGCTACTTTAACAAAAAATTTACCATCAAATTGTGATTTATTTTCTACAACAGCGTCTATAAGTTGTATATAATATTTAAAATCACTATTGGTATCAGCTGTCCCTTGCGCTAAAACACTAGCATCAGGTAACTGCGTTAATATTTTTTGATATAAATTAACTTCTCCTAAGTTAAAAGTATTTCTAATAACAATTGCCTTTTCTTCTTCTTCATTTACTATTCTTGATATTGTTTTAATAGGACTTTTTGCTTCGTAAGTATTGCCGCTCGTTGTAAACTTAGCAATTATTCTAATCTTAGGCGTTCCTTTAAATTCTAAATTTTCAAGGTTAAGATCGGCACTTTTAATTTTTTTATTATCTATTAACGCACTAGGCACGGCATCTGTTATAACGTTACTTGGATCACCAATAACCCAAGTATCTCCATATATATTTGGAGAATCTATTTGTACTAAATCAAATTCTCTATTATCAGTTTTTATATAATCAGGCGCTTCATTTTCTATAGCTAATATTTTATACTTAGCTTCTTCTTCAACAGCGCCCTGTCCACCGTGTTCATTTTTTAATATTAAATATGTTTCTTCATCAACCTTATTTCTATCAGCTGAATTAAATGATAACCAAACATTGTTATCTCCGCCGTCATACCATCTGTCTAATACAAGATTATAGTATTCATTAGAAGTTTCTTTTACGTAATACTTAATGTAATCCATCCATCTCATATCCGTTGGATTTGAACCATCCCAACTTTGTTTTAATTTAAATTTATTAGAAAATTTAGATAAAGATTTAGAAACTTTAGACGCTCCTGGTAAAACTTGACCATCTGCAGCTTGGTAACCATTTGATATAACTGGCGTTTCTCTACCATATCTATCCCCAATAACTATACCAAATTGATAAGTTCTAAGAGACTTAACAGATTTTTTTGGATTTGGAAAAGATACTACATCAGAAACAAGAGTTTGTTTTAATCCTATATTTGAATCTATATCATAACCTTGTTTATAATTACCATATAAAAGTCTATTACCAGTTATTTCTTGAGCCACGGCATTTCTAGGTACATTATCCCACGATCTAAGTAATTGATTTGCTTCAACAACTTTATATATCATTTCAGATGTTATAGCAAGAAGCCCAGTGTTTGATTCGATAGAGTCAGAAAAATTTTTCCACTCAGTGTCTATTTCTCTAACAATAGTTTTAACAATATATACATTAGAATTATCTGTTGTTTTCCAAAGAATATCAATTGACTTTACATCGTGTGGCCTAATATAATTATTTGGTATAAAGTCTTTAACAATTAATTGCCTAACAGTATTAGCCATTCCTTCATTAAAACCTTTGTTAGGTGTATATAAAAAATCACCAGGTAAAAATACTAATTCAGACCAAGGAGAAAAAGTTGAATATTCATTATCTTCATATTGATATCTATATGCAAATCTTCCAAATTTAGCCTCAAATAAAGGTTCTCTTTTTTCTAATTCTACCGACCATGAAGAAGGATTTTGAGTTGATGATAAATCACTATCAATAAGTAATAATTCTATTGTAACTGTACCTGGATTATTTTCATCTATATCTATAATTTTTGCTCTAATGGTAATAGGGTCAACAGTATTCTCAGCTGTAAATGTATATATGTCATCTAATCTAAAATCAACACTAGTAGGAAAATCAACACTTCTAAGATCACCAGTTTTAGGAGGATTATCCAACGTACCATCACCATCATTGTCAATTACAAACTCATACCCAACTAATGGAAAATTAGCAGTGCTTTCTCTATCAACCTCTTTCATTGTGATATTAGGAGGAGAAGTTGGGGCTATTTTTATTGTTGTAATATTTTCTTTTTTTATATCTGAAGAAGTGCTAAATAATGATAAATTTTCTAAATCAGATACAGGAACTAAACCACCATTTAAAGGGTGCTTTACCATAAGTTGAGTGTGTTCAAAATAAGATGATTGATTTGTACCCTCTAAACATCTTTGTATATTTATTTTTTTAGGTTCATGTTTTCCGTCCGTCCACATTAAAAGATCGTCTAGGATGTGTATAGCTGATATTGTATTTATTCCTTCCCAAAATCCCTCTTTATGATAATCAAATTCTAAAACTCTTTCTGGATATACAAATTTAAAAGCAACAGCTGTATTTAAGTCTGCAGTTTGTTGTTTTGATAAAGTTAAAACATTTGAACTTATTTGTAGTATTTCAACAAATTCATTATCACCATCTAAAAATAAATTAGCGCCAGCGCTAGTCTGTGCGTATATACGCATACCTATTCTATACTTAGTTCCATCTAGAACTTGTATTTGATCATAACCATTAGTTGGAGTAGATTCAAAAGATCCATTTGATTTATATACAGAGCCGTTGTTAATATTACCATCTGTATCGCATGATACAACACCGGTTTTTATATCAGTAACAGCAAATCTATCTACAATAATAGGTTGAGTAAGATATCCATCACCAAAAAGCTTAACTCGCATTATACTATCTGCCCATATAACTTGTTGCGTTATATCAGTAGGGTCTATGTTTACAACTCCTTCAGGCCAAAGATTAACAGCACCAACTAGTGGCACTGGAGCGGCTGTAAAAAAATAAGCAGAGTTAGTAGCATCATCTGACACGCTACCTATTATTTCTGATTTCTTTCCATCGTAACCTATGATTTGTTGAGATGAACTTATCTTATAATTACCTTTTAAATTTTGCACAGTTCCAGCATCACCCAAATGATTAGAATCACCATCTGTGGTTTTAACTTGAATATTTAAAGCGTTTCTATATTCGCCGTTAGGAACAAGTCTTTCGTCAAGATCTTTGTTCATTTTACCAGCTGAAAAATTGTGTTTAATTTCTGGCATAGTTACTTAATTTGTTTACTCATACCTTTTAGTACTTGAGTAAATTCTTCTATTTTAATATTTGATAATCTTATTTTTGCTTTTCTAGTTTCAGCAAATCTTTCTTTTTTATATCTTTGAATTATATATTCTGGTATATTAGATCTTGTAGATAATATACCATGCATTATCCATTTATAACAAGCCTCCTCACAGAATTTATGTATAACCATTTCGCTATCTGTTCCAAGACCGTCACTAACATATTTTAAAATTATTGTTTCGCCAGATAACGTAGAACCAAAATGTATATAACCTCTGAGGTTATCAATATAAAATGTTCCGTTTGACTGAGCGTTTTCTGGATTTAATCCATATCTTCTACCTCTGTAATCTATTTCTATATCTGTAGAGTCATCAGAATCCGGGTCTGACTGTGTTGTGTCGGAAAAATTATCTAATGTATTACTAGGAGTTTGTTCTGTTAAGTCTTCATACGTAACGTCTAATGGGAGAGCCCCTTGAATTGGTGTGTATTGATACACTCCATCAGAATCTTGTGATATAGCAAAAGGATTAGAAGTTTTACTAGTTGGATATAAAATTCTTTCAATGCCATCATTATCAACTTTAGTTAACTTTATATAATTAACATAATCTTGTGGTAGTATCATTTTAAGAGTATTAGGCACTTCTATTTCTTGAGTTTTAAAAGAACGTAATACATCATATGACAATTCTTGTAAAGCTCTCATTGCATGAAATTGCACATCACTCCTGTTTATTTTATTTATTATTTTATTTTCTCCTACATAAATATACATAAAATTATTTATAATACTATCAATATTTATAAATTGATATGTTCCAGGATTACTTCCAGTATAATATGTATTTTGATTTGTTGTTCCTAGTAAACCCATAATTAACTATTTTGTTCTTGATTAGTCATTTGTATAGCGTTTGCTCCAACTTGACCAGCATCTTGCTGTTTTGTTACAACGCCTGATAACATTAATATCCTTGACACTAATGGTTCTTCTTCTGATTCTGCTAATTCAAAATTAACACTAGTATTAACATTATATAAAGCTTTCTCATTAACAACAACGTAACCCCAACTTGGAGTTGTTGGAACTTTATAATAATTAATAGTACAGCTAGAGCTGTCAGTAGGTGAAGGTGTTATTCTAATTGTTGTAGATGATGCTCTAGTAAATATAGGTCTTACTGTCTTAGGGTATAATACCGAACCAGTCTCACCAAGAGAAGTAATATAATGTTCTTCTTTTTTATTTACTTCTGTAGC